>ENA-ORVG01001350-ORVG01001350.1-human-gut-metagenome-genome-assembly--contig:-NODE-1350-length-29452-cov-3.516855_pt1 | contig 29452 bp, 22 predicted proteins | sample MGYA00242091_ERZ509233 | MGnify/ENA primary metagenome ERZ509233 (study PRJEB26280, sample SAMEA2338840) | human gut metagenome | biome: human gut; feature: human-associated habitat; material: faeces... | reverse complement strand
TTGTCCACATGCCTTCTTGTAACTATAAAAGCTGAAGTTTCCAAACACGCTCTCAAAAGCCTTTTCAGCCGCTGCTGAGCAGTCTGGAAGAGGCGTGTTATCTCCCTCCCGCTGCGTACGCGGCCTCACGGATCCTCCTCCCCCAAATATCTTCGGCGGACAAGCGCTGCCTGTAAACGTTTACCCCCCTGTCCACGGCGACACCGGCCTCCCGCCAGCCTCCTGCCTTGCGTTTCCGAGTTCTACGGATGCGCCTCCAAATGTACCTGCAGGACATGTGTATGCATCTGCCCTGCACCAAACCATCACTCCCGACATATCCAAAGTAAAAAAGCCATAAATATGTAAAGGCATAATTATTTTCTTGTATTCCCTATAACATACTTTTCATGTAAGAAAAAGGACTCTGACGTCATGGGACGGCCCAGCTGCTCCATGCGTCCTTTTTTTATTCCCAATCTCCCACGGCGGGAATGAAAAAAGCCAAAAGGTAAAGGAGGAGTAACAATGACAAAAAGAGCCATGGGGAATTTGGTGAACCGGTACCGATCGGTTTAAAAAAAATGCCATCTCATCAATACGTTCGGTTCACTGGCTGTTGCGGCTATCCTGGTTATGGGCGTAACCGATGGAGAGGCATTCAGCAATGCCGTTGGATATAATGTGACATCCACATCAACTCCAGGCACGACAGTTTCCGTGACGGATACATCTGAAAATGCAGTTGCTTCAGGCATTAAGGCTGAGACATCTGCAACTTACAGTGTTCCGAGTACGATCACGCGTGCTGAGGCGACAGCCATAGGAAAACAAAGTGCCCTCTCCCTTGGGGTATTCGCCCAAAGCAGTTCAGGCAACCGGCTGACAGTCAATCTGGCGCCACTCGACATTTCCTCTACGGCAGTGACGGAAAACGGAACATCCCGAAGTGTTGGTATTTATAGTGATGTAAATAGTTCCGTATCTGCTCATGGTGGAACTATCGTATCATCAGCGCACTCCAAAAACGGGATCGCCGAAGCTTTTGGTGCCATGAGCCAGAATAACAGCTCTGTGACTTTAGGTGCCGATACTATCGTAGCATCGTCGGAATCGAGCAAGCATCTCTCCGATCCCAGAAGTGTCGGAATCTATTTTTCAGACAACAGTACGTTCAACGTCACGAGCAACAGAATAAGAGTGGATGTTTCGGCTACTCATAACGGAGACGTTTTTTCCCGAAAAGTAAATGGCATCTATGGCGATAAAAATAGTACGCTGACGATGAATGACGCCGACATATCCGTACGCGAGATCAATAGTACCCCTGACAAGTCCGGGGCTGCCGGGATCCATCTTTTCACCGCATCGACCCTGGCGATGAAGGATGCCTCCATCCGCGTAGCAGCCGTCGATCACGAGGGCACTTTTGCGGGCTCTGCAATCGGCATCGTCACCAGTCCAACCAGTGGCAGGCATGACATCACAGCCGGCACTCTCGATATCCGTGCGCAAGGTGGATGGGCCTCCGGCATCCAGCTTGAAAATACCGACATGCGCATGGCCGGAGGAACGGTCATGAGCTCAGGCCTCGGCAGGTCGGCATATGGCATACGGACTACCCATGCGAACTTCACGGCCACCGGCGGTATCGACGTCACCACCCATGCCGACAGATCCAACTCGACCGTTGGCGGCATCCTGGCGGTAGGCAAGTCCTCCATCACCATGCGCGGAGGGTCCGTCACAGCTTCAAGCAATGGAGATGGCGGAGCCATCGGCCTGTATGCCAAAGATGGCGGTAGCATTACCAAGACCGGTGGCGACATCACCGTCGTCTCGGCGGGCATTACCAGCGGCATGGACGCCTTCCCCACCAGCAAGATCATCTATGGCGACGCCAAAGCCACGACGCGGATAAGTGTGGAAGGCAGGGATGCCTACGGCGTCCGTGCCCGGGGACAAGCCGGTAGTGACCAGGCGGCTTCGATCGAACTGACCAATGGCGTCATCGAGGCACGGTCACATGGCGATACCGCCATAGCGGCCTACAGCGCTTCGGGCGATATCGGCTTGAAGGGCACGACCGCCATCACGGCCACGGCCGCGGCCCCTGGCAATAAAGTCTACTCGCTGTATGTCGAGGGGGACAGACCGAACTCGATCACGGTGGACAAGGCTTCGACCATAGAAGGCGACATAGCAGCGGCGACCGGCAGCGCCACCGTGCGCGCCGCCATCCAGGATGGCGGCAACCTGCGGGGCTGGGCACGCAGCCTTGGCGATCTTGATCTGTCTTTCGGCAAAAATGCCGTCTGGGAAATGGTTTCCTCCAACCAGCTCACGAAGGAGGCCGATGGCAGATACGCCGGCAATCTGACGAAGCTGGCCCTGAATGGCTCCCGCGTCTATGTGGGCAGCAATCAGGGGCAATGGAACGCCGGGACCGGCTTTGCGCCGTCCCCGCTCGTCCTGTCCCAGACGGACGCGCCTGCCGAACTGAAGATCAGTCATCTTTCCGGGGCCGGAGATTTTTATCTGCGTACCGATATGGAAGCGGATATTTCAGACAGCGTCCTTGTTACCGAGTCCCTGTCCGGCGCATACAACTTGCATGTGAAGGCAAGCGGCGCGGAACCCGTACAGGTACAGACCAAAAGTTATCTGGCAAGGGCGGAGCAAGGAGTTGGAGCGGCCGCAAGCGCCTTTTCCCTGAAAGGAGGAAAAAACGTCAACGGGCGGGAGATGATCGACATAGGTCTCCATAGCTACGCCCTGGAAACGAGCGAAAGGAACGGCGGCAGGGAATGGTATCTTGCCCGGACGGAGGGATTTTCTCCTACCGGTGAAATGGCTTTGGGGCTTTCGGGTATGAGCTCTGCCTATGCCATGCACATGAGCCACCTCTCCGACCTGCGTGAACGCCTGGGCGAAATACGTTACGGCAACGGCACGGACGGCCTGTGGGTTCGCGGCTTCACCGAAGAGAACCGTCTTTCCGGCCTGGGCGGCACTGATCTCAGCCAGAATGTCTACGGCACGTCCTTCGGTTACGACCGCCTGCTGGAGCAGGATGAAAACAACAAGTGGCTGCTGGGTCTGCGTGGCCAGATCAGCAGGGCCCACCAGCGTGTCGACGGCCTGCATGGCGCCTCCGGCGACAACCGTTCCTACGGCATCGCGGCATACGCCACCTGGCAGCATGCCGAAGGCTGGTACGCGGACACCGTGCTGAGCTGGGACTGGTACGATCAGAACCTGAAGACCCGTATGCTGGACGGCACGCCGGTCCACGGCTCCTACCACAGCTATGCGGGAGGCATCAGCCAGGAAGTGGGACGCATGTTCCGCTTTGATAACGGCCTGTTCATCGAGCCGCAGCTGCAGCTTTCCTGGTACTGGATAAAAGGCATGGACTTCACCACCAGCAACGGCATGGACGTGGATCAGGATGATGCCCACGCCCTTACCGGTCGCGCCGGCCTGGTGGTGGGCAAAAGGTGGGATCTGGACAACAGTCGCTACTTCCAGCCCTATCTCAAGGGCGGTGTGCGCCACGAGTTCATGGGGGACCAGAAAGTCACGGTCAACGGCATCAAGTTCACCAATGACTTGCGTGGTACGCGCGGCTATTACGGCGCGGGCTTTGACCTGCAATTCGCAAGCAACGCCCGGATCTATGCCGAATTCGAACGCGAAGACGGGCAAAAGGCTTCCACCCCCTGGAGCGTGAGCGCAGGCTTGCGGGTGGAATTCTAGTTCCGGGTACAAGGGGGGATGTTCGTGGCTCGCTGCCGCCGGGGGCATGGCATCAAATCCCACCCCACTCCCCAGGTTTTGCCGACATCCCCCCACCCGGCCACCGAGAAGATACCGTTCATAACTGTTGCTGCCCCGAAAGGCTCGTCTGACGTTCCTTTTTGAGACAGGATCGACGTAAAGAGGAAGTCAACGCCGGGTTTGCCCGGCACCTTTCACGCCGTCGACAGAAAAATCCCTTTGGGAGTCAAAAAAACAAGGCACTTGCAGTGATGCAGGTGCCTTGTTTCGTATCTGCCTCCCCTCGCCTTTCTCCGCCTCCCTTGTCACGCTCTTGCCCAGCCTTTATACTCCGGTCATCGAATAACCTGTATCCCACTCTTACCGGAGCATCCCTTCATGTCCCTTGCCGCCACCGTTGCCGAAAAAGCCAACCTTATCTGGGCCATAGCCGACAAGCTCACCGGCGTGTTCAAGCCGCACCAGTATGGTGAAGTCATCCTGCCCCTCACCGTCATCCGCCGTTTCGACAGCGTGCTGGAGCCCACCAAGGAAATGGTACTGCAGGCGGCGAAGACCTTTTCGGGCACCCCGCTGGAAGAAACTATGCTATGTAATGCAGCAGGGCACAAATTCTACAACAGCAGCCCCTTCACCTTCACGCGGCTGCTGGATGACCCAGATGGCCTGGAGCCTAACTTCCGGGCCTACTGCAACGCCTTTTCCCCCAACGTGCGCCAGATACTGGAGCGCTTCAAACCTTTTGGGCCGCACCTGACCACCATGGCCGAGAAGAACGTGCTCTACATGGTGCTCAAGGAATTCACCACCAGCAAGGCCGACCTGCACCCCTCCCGCGTCTCCAATCTGGAGATGGGCTACATTTTTGAAGAACTCATCCGCCGCTTTTCCGAAGCGCACAACGAGGACGCCGGGCAGCACTACACCCCGCGCGAGGTCATCGAGCTGATGGTCAACCTGCTGCTCACCCACGACAACGCCACTCTGGCCGGTACGGGCCCCACTACGACCATCTATGACCCGGCCTGCGGTACGGGCGGCATGCTCTCCGTGGCCGAGGAGCACATCCACCGTTGCAACAGCGCGGCGAGCCTGCTCCTGTGCGGGCAGGAGATCAATGACGAGACCTTCGCCATCTGCAAGGCGGACATGCTCATCAAGGGGCAGGATGCCGACTACATCAAGCTGGGCAACACCCTCTCCGACGACCAGTTCCCGGGCCAGACCTTTGACTATGTGCTGTCCAACCCGCCTTTCGGCCGCGAATGGAAAAACGAAAAAGCCGCCGTGGAACGCGAGGCCACCCGGCCCGAAGGCCGCTTTGGCGCCGGCCTGCCCAGCATCTCGGACAGCCAGATGCTCTTCCTCCAGACGGCCGTGGCGCGCCTCAAGCCCGAAGGCCGCGCGGCCATCATCCAGAACGGCTCGCCCCTCTTCACCGGCGATGCGGGCAGCGGCCCCTCCGAGATACGCCGCTACATCCTCGAAAACGACTACCTCGACGCCATCATCGCCCTGCCCAACGACATTTTTTACAATACCGGCATCGCCACCTATATCTGGCTGCTCTGCAAGAACAAGCCCGAAGCCCGGCGCGGCAAGGTACAGCTCATCAATGCCTCCGGCCTGTACGAAAAGCGCCGCAAGGCCCTGGGCAACAAGCGCAACGACATCCCCCAGGAGGCCATCGCCGAGATCTGCCGCCTGTATGGTGACTTTGCCGAAAGCCCCCTGAGCAAGATCTTTGACGTGGCCGACTTCGGCTACACCAAGATCACCGTGGAGCGCCCCGCCCTGCCCGCCCCCGGCACGGAGGACGCCCCGGCCGCCCCCGCCGATGCCCCCAAAAAGCGGGGCCGCAAACCCGGCAAGCCCAAGGCCGACGCCTCCCGCCGCGATACCGAGAACGTGCCGCTCAAGGAAGACATACAGGCCTACTTTGCCCGCGAGGTGCTGCCCTTTGCCCCCGATGCCTGGATCGACGAGAGCAAGAGCAAGGTCGGCTACGAGATCCCCTTCACCCGCTATTTTTATGAATATACGCCGCCCCGCCCTGCCGCCGAGCTGGCCGTGGAACTCCACGAGCTGGAGCTGCGTCTGGGCGAAAGCCTGGCCGCCCTGTTCGGGGACGAGGACTAGGAACAGGAAAAGGGAAAGGCGGGAAGATGCGCGGGGGAGGGGGCCCTCCCCCAGCGCGCTTTACAAGGACACACCATGCGACAGATGTTTCAATCCACAGTCGCCCCCTCCGCCGACTGACTCCGCGGCCGACGGATAGGGGTCGTGCGGATCGCCCCTCCCTGAAGGGAGGGGGTACGGAAAAGGATTTCCTCGGCTTCGCCGTCTTGTCAACGTCTCTTTTCCCCCGGAAGGGAGAGGTCTCAACCCACAAAGGATTTTTTGATGAAAGACAGCGGCATTGAATGGATCGGCGAGATTCCCGAAGGGTGGGAAGTTAAAAAAATTGGTACCTGTTATTCAGAGCGCAATACAAAAGTCAGTGATAAAGATTATCCACCGCTTTCTGTAACCAAAAACGGCATCCTTCCCCAACTTGAAACTGCTGCAAAGACAGATAATGGCGAGAATAGAAAGCTAGTATGCAGTGGAGATTTTGTTATTAACAGTAGGTCTGACAGAAAAGGTTCTTGTGGAATTTCAAAATTAACAGGTTCAACCTCTCTTATCAATATTGTTCTTAGTCCTCAGCAAGAAATAAATAATTATTATTTTTCATTTGTATTCAAATCAACAATGTTTGCTGATGAATTTTTTAAATGGGGAAATGGTATTGTTGACGATCTGTGGTCAACTAAATGGTCTAGCATGAAAAAAATTTCTGTTCCCTTCCCTCCCCTCACGGAACAACAGCGCATCGCCGATTACCTCGATGCCAAGTGCGCCCATATCGACCAGTGCCTGGAGCTGACCCGCCAGAGCATGGAAAAACTGCGCGCCTACAAACTCTCCTGCATCACCGAGGCCGTCACCAAAGGCCTGGACCCAGACGTTCCCCTCAAGGACAGCGGCGTGCCGTGGATTGGTCAGATTCCGGCGGGGGGGGAAAATAAACGACTACGCTATCTTGGTACGTGCCAAAACGGTATTAGTAAGGCTGGCGAGTTCTTTGGTCATGGAAAACCTTTTATTTCATATAAAGATGTTTATCTAAATATAACGCTACCTCAAAATACAAACTCATTGATAGATAGTACAGAAAGTGAGCGTAACTTATATTCTGTAAAAGAAGGAGATATCTTTTTTACACGGACATCAGAGACAATTGAAGAAATTGGTTTTGCATCTACATGCATAAACACTATAGAAAATGCATGTTTTGCTGGATTTCTAATTAGATTCCGTCCGCATAGAGGCATACTCAACAAGCATTTTGGAAAATATTATTTTAGAAATTCAGCACTTAGATCCTACTTTTCTCAAATGAACATAGTAACACGCGCATCGTTAAGCCAAGAAATATTAAAAAATTTACCAGTATTACTTCCCCCCCTTCCCGAACAGGAGCGCATCGCCGCCTATCTCGACAAAAAGTGCGCGCGTATCGACGCCCTGCTGGAGGAAAAGCAGGCCCTGCTGGACAAGCTGGCGGAGTACAAAAAAAGCCTGATTTTTGAATATGTCACCGGCAAGCGGGAGGTGCCCTCATGCTGGAACAGATGAAGGAACGCAACTTCGAGGACGATATCTGCGCCTGGCTCTGCACCCACGGCGGCTACCGGCCGGGCGACCCGGCGCGCTTTGACCGCACGCGGGCCCTGGACGTGCAGACCCTGCTGGACTTTGTGCGTACCAGCCAGCCCAAAGCCTGGAAGATGCACCAGTTCAAGAACCCCGGCAAGGCGGAACAGAGCTTTATGGACCGCTTTTGCGAGGAGGTGCGCCGCCGCTCCCTGCTGGACGTGCTGCGCCACGGCTTTTCCGTGCTGGGCACGCGCTTCCGCGTGGTCTTCTGGAAGCCGGAGACCGGCCTCAATCCCGAAAGCGTGCAGCGCTACCAAAGCAATATCCTGCACTGCACGCGCCAGCTGCGCTACAGCCCGGCCCACGAGAACAGCGTGGACGTGGCCCTGCTGCTCAACGGCATCCCCGTCATCTGCCTGGAGCTGAAAAACCCGTTCACCGGCCAGACCGTGGAGGACGCCGTGCGCCAGTTCCGGCAGGACCGCTCGCCGGACGACCTGTTTTTCAGCTTCAAGCGCCGCGTGCTCACCTGCTTTGCCGTGGACCCCTTCCACGTCAAAATGACCACCCGCCTGGAGCGGCAAAAGACCTTTTTCCTGCCCTTCGACCAGGGCAGCAACGGCGCGGGCGAAGTGGGTGGCGCGGGCAACCCTCCGGCCCCGGACGGCGGCTACCCCACGGCCTACCTGTGGCAGCGGGTGCTGTGCCGGGATGCCCTGCTGGAGCTCCTGCACAAGTTCCTGCATCTGGAAAAGACCGAAAAAAAAGACCCCGCCACCGGCAAGGTCACGGTCAGGGAACGCCTCATCTTCCCGCGCTATCACCAGTGGGACGTGCTGCACAAGCTGCTGGACGACATCCGCGCTCATGGCCCGGGGCAACAGTACCTGATCCAGCACAGCGCGGGCAGCGGCAAATCCAATTCCATCGCCTGGCTGGCCCACCGCCTCAGCGGCCTGCATGACGCGCAGGAAGCCAAGATATTCCAGTCCGTCATCGTGGTCACGGACCGCCGCGTGCTGGACAGGCAGCTGCGGGACACCATCCTCCAGTTCGAACAGACGGACGGCCTTGTCCGCGCCATCAGCAAGGATTCCGCCCAACTGCGCGATGCCATCAACGAGGGCGCGGCCATCATCGTCACCACCCTGCAAAAATTCCCGGTCATCTTCCGCGAGGTGCGCCACGGGCAGCGCAATTTTGCCGTTATCGTGGACGAGGCCCACTCCTCCCAGACGGGCCGGGCCGCCCTCACCCTCAAAACGGCGCTGGCCGATACCGACGCCGCCCTGGCCGAATACGCCGCACTGGAAGACGAGGCCGAGGCCGGGCAGGACAAAAAGGACGATGCCCTCTGGCAGGAGCTGGCCGCCCAGGGGCGGCACCACAACCTTTCCTTCTTCGCCTTCACGGCCACGCCCAAGGACAAAACCCTGCAGCTTTTTGGCCGCCAGATGCCTGACGGCCGCTTCCGTGCCTTCCACATCTACTCCATGCGTCAGGCCATCGAAGAACGCTTCATCCTCGACGTGCTGCGCAACTACACCACCTATCACGCCTATTTCAAACTGCTGCAAAAAGGGGCCGGGGACCCGCGCTACAATACTTCGGCCGCGGCCCGCGCCGCCATGCGCTTCGAAAGCCTGCACCCGCACAACATCGCCCAGAAAACGGCCGTCATGCTGGACCACTTCCGCACGGTCACGGCCCGCAAGATGGGCGGCAGGGCCAAGGCCATGCTGGTCACGCCCTCACGCCTGCACGCCGTGCGCTACATGCAGGAGTTCACCCGCCAGATCCGCGAGGGCCGCATCAACGGCGTGCGGGCCCTGGTGGCCTTTTCCGGCGAGGTCCGCGACACGGTGGATGGCGTGGCTGTGACCTATACGGAAGAGGGCCTCAACAAGGAGACCCACGGCTTCAGGATATCCGAAAAAGAGCTGCCCGCACATTTTGCCGGAGAGTTCAACATCCTCATCGTGGCCGAAAAATACCAGACCGGCTTTGACGAGCCCCTGCTCCACACCATGTTCGTGGACAAGCAGCTCAGTGGCGTCAAGGCCGTGCAGACCCTCTCGCGCCTCAACCGTACCGCCCCCGGCAAGGAAGATACCTTCGTGCTGGACTTCGTGAACAGCGCCGAGGACATGCAAAAGTCCTTCGCCCCCTTCTACGAGGCCACCCTGCTGGAAGAGGAGACCGACCCCAACCTGGTCTATGACATCCGCCACCGCCTGGATGATTTCCGCGTCTACGGCCCGGAACAGGTGGAGGCCTTCGGCAAGGCCCTGCGCGATCCCCGCGCCAAAGATGGCCAAAGCGCCCTGGCCGGGGCCACCGCCACGCTGGCCCCGGTGCTGGCCCGGGTGGCCGCACTGGAAGAGGAAGACCGCCGCGCCTTCCGTACCGGCCTGTTCCGCTTTGTGCGCCTGTACAACTTCATCACCCAGATCTGCCGCATGTTCGATGAGGAAATGCACATCTATTCCCTCTTCGCCAAGCAGCTGGCCGCCACCCTGCCCGCCGAAAACGACGGTCTGGTCAACCTCGACGGGCAGATAGACCTAGAATACTACAAACTGGTCAAGACCGGCGAGACCAGCATCCCCCTCACGCCGTCGGAAAAAGGTTACGCCGCCATCAAGGGCGATGCCGGCGCCCCGGCCCAAAAGGAATTCGACAGCCTCTCCAGCATCGTGGAAAAGATAAACCAGCGCTTCGGCACGCAATTCAACGCCGGGGACCAGGTGGAGAATTTCCGGGCCCTGCAAAAGCATGTTCTTGCCAGCGATGCACGCATCGTGGGCCTTGCCGACAAAGACAACCGCGCCACCTGGGAGATGGTCTACGACACGGCCTTCATGGCGGGCGCCGGAGAGACAGCCATGCACAGCGCGGCCTTCCTTGACCTGATCCGCAACCCGGATACCCTGGCCTTCATCCGTACCCTGCTCAAGGAAAGCATCTGGCAGGAGGCGCTGGACAAAAGGCGGGATGAATCGTATTATAAATAAAGAATATTACATATATCCCTATCTTAGGAGGCATTATGACAAGATTTGAGATTGTAAAAAAAGCTCTTGATGATTTATGGGAACTTATTGCTAAAACTGATGAAGATCGTATTGCTAAAGTTTCAGAAGCACAGCAACAGCTATCAAATAAATATTTTAATCTCAACCAAAAAGATTGTATTATTGACTATTCTTCTCCTGCAACGCAGTTTGCATATATATTTACCTATACAGGTGCACATGCCGATATTGTATATCAACTTATAACGAAACTGCATTTTTTGAGGAAAATCCCCTTAACGGGCGCATTTCATCTTGCTAGCCTTGGTGGAGGACCAGGGAGCGATATGCTAGGAGCAATGAAATTTTTCGAAAAATTTGAAGGTAAAGATATTAAATTTACGCATAATAGTTTTGACAAAGAGTCCTCATGGAGTCACTGTTGGGCATCTATTACAGCGGAATGTATCGAAGATTCTCTTTATAAACAAATATTACCGACTTTTCATGTTCAAGATGTTACGGATAAAATTTTCAGAATCAATCGATATCTCAATGCAAATTTATTTACATTAACATATTTCTTATCAGAGATACAGAGCATAAAAGACGATGCAGCATGGTTTATGAGAAAGTTTTTCGATAATATATCTATAGGTAGCTACGTTATTATTGTAGACAATGATATGGATTATGTTAAAAGTTATTCACATGAACTAATTAACAATAAGTTTGAAATTCTAATTGAATCTTCTGAAGATATGCGTCTTTCTTATGATGAAGACAAAGTTGCTCTTAGCAGTTACATTTCAAAACTAAATCGATATCCTCGCTTAACAGCTAAAGCATATTATTGTATTGCACAAAAAATATCATGAAAACTACAGAGTCAAAAAACTCTCCCCTCGTCATCTCCGCCAGCCGGGCCACGGACATCCCCGCCTTCCACGGGGAGTGGTTCATGGCCCGGCTGCGGGCGGGCTTTTGCCGTCGGCGCAATCCCTTCAATAGCCGTCAGGAGAGCCTCATCTCCTTTGCGCGCACGCGCGTCTTCGTCTTCTGGAGCAAGCATCCCGCGCCCTTCCTGCCGCATCTGGCGGAGATCGCGGCCACAGGCCGGCAATTCTACTTCCAGTACACCCTCAATGCCTACGAGGCCGAGGGGCTGGAGCCCGGCCTGCCCTCCCTGTGCCGCCGTCTGGAGACGTTCAAGCGGCTGGCGGACACCATCGGCCCGCAGCGGGTCATCTGGCGTTGCGATCCCCTCATCGTGGGCGGCGGCCTGAGTACGGATACCCTGCTGGAACGTATCGACCGGCTGGGGCGGGAGCTTTCCCCCTACACGGAAAAGCTCGTCTTCAGCTTCGTGGACATGTACCGCAAGACCGCCGCTGCCCTGCGCAGGCTCGATCCGGCCTACCGCGCGCCCACGGTGGACGAGATGCGGGAGCTGGCCCGGGGCATCGCGAGCCTGAACGCCGGCTGGCCGCACCGGCTGGAGCTGGCCACCTGCGCCGAAGGCATCGACCTGAGTGCCCTGGGCATCCATAAAAACAAATGTATCGACGATGTCCTCATCCGCCGCCTGTGCCCGCAGGATGCGCTGGTGCAGGCCGAGCTGGCACCCCGCCGGCAGCTCTCCCTCCTGCCCAGCATAGAGACGGCCGCCAGCGCGTCCAAGGATACGGGCCAGCGCACGGCCTGCGGCTGCATCCCCAGCAAGGACATCGGCGCCTATGACAGCTGCCCGCACTTCTGCGTCTATTGCTACGCCAACTGTTCGGAGCAGGCGGTGCGCGCCAACCTTCTGCGCTGCCGCCAGCAGCAGCCCGAAATACGGGAATGTCTGCTGCCATAGAGTGGTGTGCTCCGTGAGTCCGCAGGGGCATCCATCTGTCATGAACGATTTTGCGGGGTATTTATTTAGCAAAAACTATAAAAAATTTCCCCGCACTTGCCTTGTCCGCAAAGAGCATTTGAATTTTTTTGCCCCCTGGCCTACACATCATCCCAGACAACCAAGCAAAGGAATGCCCATGCCGACGAACCGTACCTCTGATGCCGCAGCGCGCGGCAAAGGCCGCCCGCGTGCCTTCGATCGGGGCCTGGCCCTGCACCGTGCGCTGGAGGTCTTTTGGCAGCAGGGCTACGCCCCGGCCTCTGTGGCATCCCTGTGCAAGGCCATGAAAATCAATCCCCCCAGCCTCTACGCCACGTTCGGCAACAAGGCCACGCTCTTTCTGGAAGCCCTGCGCCATTACGAGCAGACCTACTGGGAGGCCCCGGCCCAACGCTTTCTGACCGCCCCCGACATCTATGCGGCGGTCGAGGATTTTTTCCAGGAAGCCGCACAGATCCTGCTTTCGCCGGAAACGCCCTGCGGCTGCATGGTGGTCCTGGCGGCCGTGAACATCGCGGCGGACGAGAAAGAGATCATCGAGACCGTCCGCCAGCTCCGCCTGGCCACCAAGCAGATGTTTGCCGAAAGGCTCCGCCGGGCCATACGCGACAAGCAAATCCCCCCGGATACCGATGTCCCGGCTCTGGCCGGTGCGCTGAACACCCTGCTCGAAGGCCTGTCCCTGCAGGCCCGGGACGGGCTCTTCCAGTCCGAGCTCAAAGCCATCGCGGCCCACGCCGTCCGCATGCTGCCGCCGCGCCTCCCATAGGCCCGCCAGACCTGCTCCTTCTTCCCGCTGTCCGCCCGTCTTAGTCCTGTTGTCACTTTTCCTGCCGGCTGTCCCTAGGCAGCAGGTGCGACAAGGGTATTGACATTTTCTTAGTGATTATTACAAAATATCCATACGGACACGACAGTGATCATCCGTCCGCCGAAAGAAAACAAAGGCATGACCGTCCCTTCCTCGCCAGCGAGCCCGGACAGCGACTCCAGCCACGGCAGACGCCAAAGGCACGGTCCGGCCTGCCCCGGCAGGATACGCGCAGAGCCATGCCTACCATCAGTACAACCACAGTGCCGCCTATGCGGCACAGGAGGGAACACCATGAGCAAGAAAATCCTCATTCTCAACGGAAGTCCCCGCAGCAAGGGCAATACGGCCATGCTGTGCGATGCTTTGAGCGCCGGTGCCCGGAGCGCGGGCCATCAGGTGACCCGGTTCGACCTCCACAAGCTGGATATCCACGGCTGTCTGGGCTGTGTGAAGGGCGGTAAGGACCCCGCAAGCCCCTGCGTGCAAAAGGACGATATGGGGCTCATCTACCCCGCCTACCGGGAAGCCGATATCGTCGTGCTGGCATCGCCCATGTATTACTGGAGCTTTTCCGGCCAGCTGAAAACGGCTTTTGACCGCCTTTTTGCCGTGGCCGAATGCTTCCCCGGCTATGCCAATCCGCACAAAGAGTGCGCGCTCATCATGGCGGCCGAAGGCAATAGCGCTGACAATTGGAAACCGGTGCTGGATTACTACCACGCGCTCCTGGGCTTCCTTGGCTGGCAAAATCGCGGACAGGTCCTGGCCGGCGGTGTGTTCGAAGCCGGAGCCGTGGCCGGGCAGCCTGTTCTGGATCAGGCGTTCCGCTTTGGAGCTTCGCTGTAGATAGGAGCCAAGTACATCCGTTTTCCCCGTGACGCCGTACCCGCTGCGGCGTCACGGCCGTTTTACGACACATGCGCTATCCCGCTCCTGCCCCGGTGTGACATCCCGATCCATGCTGACCATCCGGTGCACCAATCTGGAAGCATCATCGCAGAGCTTTCCCGCCCTCTTCCATAAGAATAACGACACACTGCCGTATACCTTCTTGCCCGTCTGCCAAAGGCCGGCGCCAGTACACCTGCCTGTCCCCATCAGACAGGCCTTTCCTTCCCGAACATCTCTTGTGCGACTGGCGGCGCCGCCCCGACCCGCCACTTCCCCTCTTGCACAGCACGCCGATTTTCTGCATTCTTGTCGCGATTTTCCCGACCTTTCTGACTGCTGTTCAGCAGGATATCCCATGGAAACGATTCGCTGGAACATGAGCCCCGCAGAGATCGAGCAGGAGAGCTTCCGCCGCATCGAAGCCGAATGCGACCTGCACCGTACCCTGTCCGCCCCGCACTGGCGCGTGGCACGCCGCCTTATCCACACCACGGCGGACATGCACATCGCGGATACCCTTGTCTTCCGCCATGATCCGGTGGCCGCCGGACTGGCCGCCCTGCGCCGCAAGGCCCCCATCTTCTGTGATTCCCAGATGCTGCGCTCCGGCCTGTCCCTGCCCAAACTGCGCACGCTCCATCCGGGCTACGGGCCTGAAGACCTGCACTGCTACATCACGGATCCCGATGTGGTGGAGCGGGCCCGCGCCGAAGGCCATACCCGCGCCCTGTGCAGCGCCGAAAAAGCCCGTCCCCTGCTGGATGGCGGCATCGTGCTCATCGGCAACGCGCCCTTGGCCCTGGCCCGCATCGCCCGCTATATCCTTGAAGAAGGCGTCCGCCCGGCCCTGGTGGTGGGCATGCCCGTGGGCTTCGTCAACGTGGTGGAATCCAAGGAGCTCCTGGGCCGCTGCCCTGTGCCCCAGATCGTGCTGGAAGGCCGCCGCGGCGGCAGCGCACTGGCCGTCACCACCCTGCACGCCGTCATGGAGAGCGCCTAGACCGTCATGGGCCGCAAAGACCACACGTCCCTGCGCTGGGGCTATTCCACCGGCGCCTGCGCGGCCGCGCTGGCCGTGGCCTGCTGGCAGTCCCTGCGGACGGGCACGCCACCGGCCGTGGTGCCCGTGCTGTTCGGTGACGGCAAGGAGCGCCTCCTGCCCCTGCGGCCACCCGCTCCGGGCCGCATGGCCGAAATGGTCAAGGACGGCGGCGACGATCCCGACTGCACGCATGGTGCGGTGCTCTTTGCCCGCCTTTCCGCCTGCGCGCCCGAAGATGCCCGGCCGGAGGATCATCGCCTCGACGCAGGCGCAGCGGTGCTCATTCTGCGTGCCGTGGAAGGTATCGGCCGCTGCACACGGCAGGGCCTGGATTGCCCGCCCGGCAAATGGGCCGTCACCGGCGGTCCGCGTCGTCTGCTGGCCGAGAACCTGGCCCGCGCGGGCATGAGCGACGGCTGCTGGCTGCTGGAACTGGGCGTGGAGAACGGCGCGGAGCTGGCCCGCCACACCCTCAATCCCCGGCTGGGCGTGGAAGGCGGCATCTCCATCCTGGGCAGCACGGGTCTGGTGCGGCCTTACAGCCACGCCGCCTATGTGGAGACCGTACGCCTGTGCGTACGGGCCCGGCAGCGTAGCGGCGGCCGCGAGATGGTCTTCTGTACCGGCGGCCGCACCCAGGCGGGAGCCCGCCGCCAGCTGCCCCACTGGCCGGAAAGCGCCTTCGTCTGCATCGGGGATTTCATCGCCGACAGTCTGGGCATCGCCGCCCGTCACCGGATGCAGGAGGTTGTCGTGGCCTGCATGGCGGGCAAGCTCTGCAAGTATGCCGCGGGCTTCGCCAACACCCACGCCCATCAGGTGGAACAGGACATGGCCCTGCTGCGCCGTCAGGTACAGGCCTGCCTGCCCGGAGAGACCGCCCTGCACGAGGCCCTGCGCCACAGCGCGTCCGTGCGCGAGGCACTGCTCTCCATCCCCGAAGCCGGACGCCAGCCCGTGCTGCACGGACTGGCCCGGGCGGCGCTGGAACATTTTTCCCGCCGGGCTCCCGGCGTGCCATCCCTGCACTTGCTGGTCTTCGACTTTGACGGCACATTCCTGTTCAAGGAAAGCCTGCGGCACGCTCCCGGTACGCTGGCGGCTCCCCTACCGTCCCCGGACGACAGCTCGGCCGACAGCGCGGAAGACGCTTCTCCAGACAGACAGGCCCCGGACATCGGCCTGCGCTATTTCATCGACAGGCCCTGACCGCCCTGCGGCCGGAGCCCCTTACCTCTCCCTGTGAGTTTGCCCATGAACATGCCCTTTGTGGAAATCGTCGGCGCCGGTCCCGGTGCGGAAGACCTCATCACCGTGCGCGGCCTGCGGGCCCTGCAGCAAGCCGATCTGGTGGTCTATGCCGGTTCGCTGGTGGCTCCTGCCCTGCTGCGCCACTGCCGCCCGGACTGCCTTTGCCGGGACAGTGCCTCCATGGATCTGGCGGAACAGGTGGCCGTCATGAGCGAGGCCGCGCTGGCGGGCAAGCGCGTGGTGCGCCTGCACACCGGTGATCCCGCCCTTTACGGCGCCATCGACGAACAGATCCGGGGGCTGGCCCAACGGGGCATCACCGTGCGCATCACCCCCGGCGTGAGCAGCGTGTTCGCCGCTGCCGCGGCCCTGGGCTGCGAACTGACCGGCCCGGAAACGGCCCAGAGCGTCGTCCTGACCCGCACGCCCGGCCGCACGCCCATGCCTGCTGGCGAGCAGGCCGCCGCTTTTGCCCGCACGGGGGCCACGCTGGCCTTTTTCCTCAGTACGGGCAAAGTGGCCGATCTGATGGCGGAACTGCAGGATGCGGGCGGTCTTGCGCCGGATACGCCCGCCGCGGCCGTCTACCGCGCCTCCTGGCCTGACGAGCAGGTCGTGCGCGGCACGGTGGCCGATCTGGCCCGCAAGGTGGAAGAAGCTGGCTTCCGGCGGCAGTCCCTTATTTTGGTGGGCCGTGCCCTGGCTGCTTCCGCAACGGTCTCGCGCCTGTACGACGGCTCTTTTTCCCACGGCTACCGCAACAGCCTGCCCGACGAGGCCTTCCACGGCACCTGCGCCCTCTATGCCGCCAGCCCGGCGGGACTGGCCCAGGCGCGTACGCTGGCCGCCGCACTGACACAGGGCGACGCCCCCGCTCCCGTGATCTTCGCCGCCTGCCCGGCCGATGACCAGCAGCCCGCCCCGCAGCCCGTGGCCGACATGGCCGCTGCCCTGGCTGATGCCCTGCCCCGCTTCGATGCCCACATCATCCTGGGCACGCCCCGTCAGGTCTTGCCCCTGCTGCCCGCCGCCACCGGGGACGCTGCCGTCATCTGCTGCGCCGAGAGCGGCCGCCATGCCGTCTGCCTGCTGGACGGCCCGGATCATGCCGGTGACCGTCTGACCCGGCGCGTGGCCCGCATCACCGGCGGGCTGGCCATCACCGGCCCGACTGAAGCGGAGAAAGAAAACGACACGCCTGCTGCGGTCTCTCCGGCAGCTGCCACGGCATCCGCGGTCCCCTCGTCCCCGCACGGCGAGGTGCTGGTGGTGGGCCTGGGCTCCGGCGACCCCGCCCAGCTCACGCCCGAAGTGGATGCGGCCCTGCGCCGCTGCGATACTGTGGCCGGGTACAGCAAATATGTGGATTTCATCCGCGACCGCATCCACGGCAAGCGCCTCATCGAGACCGGCATGAAGGGCGAGGTGGAACGCTGCCGCGACGCCCTGGCCGCTGCCGCTGCCGGGGCCACGGTCTGCATGGTCTGCTCCGGTGACCCGGGCATTTTGGCCATGGCCGGGCTGCTGTTCGAGCTGCGCGCCCGCGAACAGGCCTTCCGCGACCTGCCCATCCGGGTGCTGCCCGGCATCACGGCTGCCAGCACGGCCGCTGCGGCGCTGGGGGCCCCCCTGCAGAACGGTTTTTCGCTGGTCAGCCTCTCCGACCTGCTGGTGCCCGCTGACGAAGTGCGCCGCAACCTGCGGGCCGTGGCGCAGTCGGCCCTGCCCGTGACCCTGTACAATCCTGCCGGGCGCAAGCGCCGCCGGCTGCTGGCCGAGGCCCTGGACATCTTCCGCGAGGCCCGCGGCGGTGACATCCTCTGCGCCTTCGTGCGTCATGCCGGCCGCCCGGAAGAGACGCGCTGGATCGGCCGTCTGGCCGACCTGCCCGCCGATGACGTGGATATGTCCACGCTGGTGCTCATCGGCAGCGCACGCACGGTCACGGATCGGGGCGCGCTGTTCGAAGCCCGCGGCTATGCGGAAAAATATCTGGACAAGGACGCCCCCGCGTCCACCGCGGACGGTCGCTGATGCGGGACTTCCACGCCTTTTGTCTGGCCGCTCCCCGCTCCGGCGAGGGCAAGACCGCCGTGGCCGTGGCCCTGATGCGGGCCCTTGTCCGCCGGGGCCTTGCCGTGCAGGGCTGCAAATGCGGGCCGGATTACATCGACCCCACATTCCATGCGCTGGCTACCGGTCGCCCGGCCTGCAATCTGGATACCTGGATGATGGGCGAGGCCGGTGTGCGCGCCCAGTGGCGGGCCGCCGTGCAGGGAGCCGACGCCGCTGTCTGCGAGGGTGTCATGGGTCTGCTGGACGGCCGCTCCCCGGACGACCTTTCCGGCAGCACGCTGGATTGTGCCCGTGTGTTGCACCTGCCCGTGCTGCTGGTGGTCAACGTGCGGGGCATGGCCGCCTCGCTGACGGCGCTGGTGGAAGGTTTCCAGCAACAGGCGGCACGTCATGGCGTCCGGCTGGCGGGCGTCATCGCCAACAATGCCGGCAGCCCGCGCCATGCGGATATTCTGCGTCAGGCGCTGGAAAAGGCCGGGCTGCCGCCCCTGCTGGGCGCCCTGCCCCGCCACGAGGCTTGCCGCATCCCCGAACGGCAGCTGGGCCTGCTGCCCGCGGCTGAAAGCGACTGCGATACGGTGTGGACGGACCGTCTGGCGGAACTGGCGGAAAATCATGTGGATCTGGACCGCCTGCTGGCTCTGACGCGCCGGCCCCGGCCGCTGGGGCCGCCCCTGCCCGCCCCCAGACAGCGGCAGCGGCGGCTGGCTGTGGCCCGGGACGAGGCGTTTTGCTTTTATTACCGCGCCAACGAGGACGCCCTGCGCGCCCGCGGCTGGGAGATCGTCCCCTTCTCGCCCCTGCGGGATACGGCCCTGCCGCCGCAGCCGGACGCCCTGTATCTGGGCGGCGGCTACCCGGAAGCCTTTGCCGCCCGGCTGTCCGCCAATACGGCCATGCGTAGCGCCATCAGGGACTTCGCTGCCGCGGGCGGCGAGATCTACGCCGAGTGCGGCGGCTACATGTATCTGTGTTCCGGACTGGAGGCCGCCGCCGAAGGTCACGGTCTGGATGGAGAGCGCCGCGTCTGGCCCATGTGCGGCGTGCTGGAGGCCACGGCCCGCATGGGCCAGGGCCTGCGCTCGCTGGGTTACCGCGATGTCCGCTTCACGGGGGGCGCGCCCCTGGGCCTGCCTCTGGAGACCTGCCGGGGCCACGAGTTCCACTGGTCGCACATCGAGCTGCACCGGCCTTATGCGCCCCTCTATGACGTCACGGACCGTACGGGTACCCGCCCCGAAGGCGTGCATCACGGCAATGTGCGGGCGGGCTATGTGCATCTTTACTGGGGCGGTCTGGCCGATGCCGCCGCTGGCGGGAATATGGACATGGAGACGGCCCCTGCCGCTCCTGCCCCCCTCAGTCCTGCCGGGCAGGTTATCCTGCTCAACGGCCCCTCCAGTGCGGGCAAGAGCACCCTGGCCCGCGCCCTGCAGGAAAAGCTGCTGGCCGACCACGGCCGCCACAGCATCATCCTGTCCATGGACGATCTGCTGCGGGCCTGTCCCGGCCGTCCGGGGGCCCTGCTGCAGGGCATGGCCGCCACGGGCCTGCCCCTGACCGCCATCCTGCACGCGGCCACGGCCGAAGCCGCGCACGCCGGGGCATGGGTCATCGTGGACCATGTGCTGGGTGAGCGCCCGGACTGGATAGCCGACCTGTGGCGGCGCCTGCGGGGTATCCCCGTCCTGCCCGTGCAGGTCTGCTGCGAACTGGGCGAACTGGAACGCCGGGAAAAGGGCCGTACCGACCGCACGCCGGATTGGCCCCATGCCGCCCGGCAGGCGCGGGACATCCACGCGCCCCTGCCCGGCGAGCTGCGTATCGATACCAGTTGCACCAGTCCCGAGCACTGCGCGGCCCGCATCCTTTCCGCCCTTGCCCTTCACGGCAAGGCCATGCCGTCACCGACCCTTGAGGAGGACTCCCATGAAGCCTGAGGCACACGGCGGCGACCGGCTGCGCATGGCCGCACTGGCCGGGCGCGCCCCTGACAGCCTGCTGGATTTCAGCGTCAACGTCCGTCCCGAAGGCGCACCGGAATTCCTGCGTCTGGCGCTTTGTCGCGCCCTGGACCATATCTCGGCCTATCCTTCCCCCCATGCGGAAGAGGCCATGGAGGCCGCCGCCCGCGTCTACGGCCTGCCTGCGGACTGCTTCGTGTTCGGTAACGGCACCAACGAGCTCATCCACCTGCTGGCCCGTGTCCTCAAGGAAGACGGCACTCCCTGCGCGGCCGTGATCGAACCGGCCTTCAGTGAATACGCCCTGGCCTGCGGACTGGCCGGGCTGGAGGTACGCCATCCGGACTGCGGCGTGCGCCGCGACGGGGACAGCGACGAGGACATGCTCCGGCAGCTGCTCTCCCTGCTGACGGACATCCCGGCCCGGGCAGCCGTCTGGCTGGCCAATCCGGGCAATCCTTCCGGCTCGTTCCTGCCGCCTGCGTCCTGCCGCCGCCTGCTGGAGGCCCGCCCCGACCTGCTCTGGATCATCGACGAAGCCTTTGCCGCCTATGCGGGCCCCGACGACATCTCTTCCCTCATCACGCAGCTGCCGGACAATGCCGTGCTGCTGCGCTCCCTGACCAAGTTCCATGCCGTGCCCGGCGTGCGCCTGGGCTATATGGTCACACGGGCGGAACGGGCACGGCGATGGCGCAGACAGTTGCCCGCCTGGAGCGTCAATGCCTTTGCCCTGGCCGCCGCACAGGCCGTGCTGGCGGATACGTCGGACTTTGCCGACCGGACACGGGACGAGAACCGCCGCCGCCGCGAGCATCTGTGCGCCTGCCTGCGCGACGTACCCGGCATCACGGTCTTCCCCTCGCTGGCCAACTATGTGCTGTTCCGCTGTGAACAGGCCCCGGCGGACCTGTATGCCCGCCTGCTGCGGGAATACGGCATCGCCGTGCGCGACTGCTCCAATTATCGCGGCATGAAAGACGGCAGCTGGTTCCGGGCCGCCGTACGGCTGGAAGAAGACCATCAGCGGCTGGCCGACGCCCTGCGCGGCATCCTGCACCCGGCCGCGTCCGTGCCGCCGCGCCCGCGCTCCCGGCGTCCCGCCCTCATGCTGCAGGGCACGTCCTCCGATGCGGGCAAGAGCATCCTGGCCGCCGCCTTCTGCCGCATCCTGCGCCAGGACGGCTACGACGTGGCTCCGTTCAAGGCCCAGAACATGTCCCTCAACTCCGGGGTGACCGCCCTTGGCGAAGAGATGGGGCGCGCCCAGATCGTCCAGGCCCAGGCGGCCCGCATCGATCCCGAGGCCCTCATGAATCCCGTGCTGCTCAAACCGCATTCAGAGACCGGGTCACAGGTCATCGTCCTGGGCAAACCCGTGGGGCACATGCAGGCCCGCGAATATTTCCGCTACAAGGCCGGGCTCTGGCAGACCGTGCGCGACGCCTACGACACGCTGGCCGACCGGCACGAGGTCATGGTCCTGGAAGGGGCAGGCAGCCCCGGCGAGGTGAACCTCAAGCAGCACGACATCGTCAACATGCGCATGGCCGCCCACGCGCAGGCCTCGGTGCTGCTGGTGGGCGACATCGACCGCGGCGGGGTCTATGCCTCGCTGCTGGGCACCTGGATGACCCTGGAACAGCAGGAGCGCTCCCTGCTGGCGGGCTGGCTCGTCAACAAGTTCCGGGGCGACGCTTCCTTTCTGGAACCGGCCCATGCCTATGTGCGGCAGGCCACCGGCATCCCGGTGCTGGGCGTCATCCCCTGGCTGCGCAATATCAACATCCCGGATGAAGACATGGCGGGCTTCCCCTGGTCGCAGGCGGCGGACACCACGCCGCCCCCGCCCGGCATCCTCGACATCGCCGTGGTCATGCCCCGGCATGTGTCCAACTTCACCGATATGACGCCTCTGGCCGCCGAACCGGACGTGCGCCTGCGGGCCGTACGCCGGGCCGAAGACTGGGGGCAGCCTCATGTGGTCATCCTGCCCGGTACCAAGAGCGTGGCCGCCGACCTGGCCGCGCTGCGGGCCGACGGCCTGGCCGAGCTCATCTGCCGCCATGCCGCCCGGGACGGCTGGCTGCTGGGCATCTGCGGCGGGCTCCAGATGCTGGGGCGCGCCATCCTCGATCCGCTGGGGCTGGAATCCGCCGCGCCTTCCGTGCCCGGCCTCGGGCTCATGGATCTGGAATCCACCTTTGCTGCGGACAAGACGCTGGTCAGCGTGCGCCGGGCCGCCACGCCGCTGCCGGTCATGACCGGCGGTTACGAGATCCATCACGGCCATACCAGCCACGGCCCGTCGGCCCTGCCCCTTTTCGTGCGCGAGGGCCAAGGCGCTCCGGAAGAACGCATCTGCGGCTATGTGAGCGGCCGTCGCTGGGCCACTTATCTGCACGGTCTGTTCGATGACGACGCCTTCCGCCGTGCCTGGCTCGATCATGTGCGGCAGGACGTGGGCCTGAAGCCGCAGGGCCGCCAGCTGGTGCGCTGCGATCTGGAAGCCTCGCTGGACCGCCTAGCCGACGTGGTGCGCCAGAATGTGGACATGAAGGCCATTTACAAGCGTCTGGGGCTGTGAGGAACTATGGCCCAGCCGTAATACGGGACGACGGCCCGGCAGATGCAGCTGCCGTCATCCCCGCAACAGCGCCCCGCCGCGAGGATATTTTGCCGTTGCGCGCCCCGGGCGTTCAACTGGCTGAAGACCATAAAAAAGCCGCCCTTTGCGGGCGGCTTTTTTGCGCTCCCTGTCAGGACAGCAGGGCGGCGAACTGTTCCACCGGGAGCGGCCGGCTGAGCAGATAGCCCTGGGCCCTGGGACAGCCCAGTTTGCGCAGGACAGCCAGCTGTTCCTCGGTCTCCACGCCCTCGGCAACGGTACGGATACCCATATCCTCCGCAGCCTCGATGACCAGACGCTGTGAGGGCGCAAGATAAATGAGAATCTCCCGCACGATAAATGAGAACGTGCCAGAGCACTTTTTATGCTTTGGCACGTTTTTTTCATGGCGATTTTTGCAGGGCATTCTATGTGTCAAAACAGACACAAAAATCCCCGCGCTTTTTTAGCCTTCTATGATCCAGCCCACGAAGTCCCCAAACCTGAAAACCTCCACGGCGTCCTCTCCCAGTTCCCCAGGGTAAAGCGGGCGCTGAATCCCTGACAGGGAGAGCTCCTTCCTGACCACGGCTCCGGGCTCCACCCCCTGATCCAGTTTGGAAGCCCAGGTCAGCCTTGCCAGAACCGTGGCAGGATAGCCGCCCGGCGGCACCAGCTTGTCAAAGACAATGATGGCCCCGCCGGGGCGTAGCTGCTGCCGCAGACGGGCCAGCAGCTTTCTGCGGGCGGGCACAGCCAGGAACATGAATACCAGGAAGGCCACAGCCACGTCGAAAGGCTTGTAGTCGAAGCGGGTTATATCAGCCCGCAGCGCCCGCCCTGGCGCATTGTAGGCCTCCACCATGTCCGGGCATTCATCCAGGGCCGTCAGCCGCGCACCGCGCGCCTCAAGCGTGTGCGCCAGCACGCGCCCCACATTGCCCGTGGATGCCCCCAGATCATAGACCTTGCCATTTTTGGGAATGTACTGGCGGGCAATCAGCCCCATCGCAGCGCTGGCCAGCTCATACCAGGGCAGTTGCTCCCGAACATGCCCGTCAAACTCTCCGGCGAAACCGTGGAAAGTCCAGTCTTGACCCTGACTCATACGCCCTCCAGATCCAGCCCCAGGCGCATGGAAAAGGCTTGCAGGGCTAGGCGTACAAGCCCCATACGCTGCCCGTCCGGGTACGGCAGATCAAACTCAAAGCGCAGGCTTTTGGCCAGGTCTCGCGGATGCCAGGCCAGTGGCTTACGGCAACGAACCGTCACCATTCCGTCGGACAGACCCGCTTCCACGGAGCCGAAATACCGGCTCCACAGCTCCAGCCATTCCGCTTCCTCAAAGAACTTTTGGGCCTTGGGAGCCGTGGCAACATCCCCCAGCACCACCCCCCTTTCCATACGCAGCGGGAAGGTGCAGGACCGGGAGGCACGCTGGCTCAGGGATTCACCTTCCTGGACCCAGCCCCATGCGCTGCTTTTGGTGCCGCGTGCCGCCGCGCATACCAGCGTTTCCGGGCCGCACAAGGCCGCCACGATGCGCAGGATATGTTCCCTGTCCTCCGGGAATGGGACGCTGTTCAGCACGCTGGAAACAAAGATAGCGCTGAATGGTGTACCAGCCCGCACGGCGGACAAAAAGCCCATGGCCGAAGCCCGTCCCTGTTCCCGGTTGACCACGTTGTTGCAGGCGGGATACGGCTCGAACTCAGTCACGCGGATACCCACGTCCCGGAGCATACGAGCCTCATCCCCCTGTCCAGATCCGAAATCCAGCACCGTGTCTCCACAAGCGGACTTCCATTTTGCCATGAACTTCTCATCCAGGCGTACATCCGACAGCCGCTTGTGCCGGTACACCGGCAGCACGAACGCTCGCCCCAAAAAGGTGCGCCGCAGCCAGTCCCGCCGGAACGCGCCGTAGCGCAAAAAGTCCGCGCTGTCGCCGGAGAACCTGAAGTCCATAGACAATAGGTTCAGCATGGCGCGGGCAAGCTCCGCCCGGCCAGTGTCCAGCGTGACCACGGAGATCTCTTTCCGGCCCTTGCGAGCGGCGGCTTCCAGCCTGCCCACGCCGTTGATGACGGAGCCGTCCGGCGTGACGACAATGGGCAAATGGACACCGAGCCTGGCCAGCATCCGCCCCACGTTGGCGGCATGGCGCACGAAGTGCGACACGTTCTGGCGGGCCAGGGGGAGGACTTCCCGCATTTCAGCGGCCATACAGGGGAAGAAGGCCGGACTGTCCGGGGCGACGTCCGGCAACGTGTCCGCCAGGGTTCGCACGTCAGCACCGCGCAGGGCCGTCTCCATGTCCTGCTCGGTATCCTGCAAGGGGATGTCGTTGGTGGCCCGGTTGAACAGGATGTTGAGACCGCGCCTTCGGGCTTCCGGCACCTCCACGCGCAGCACTGGCACACGAGAAACGCCCATGTCCACGGCTACGGTGTGCCGCTGATGGCCGGACAGGATTTCTCCGTCCGGAGAGGCCACCAGCGGCAGCAAAAAGCCCAGCTTGCGCAGGGACAGCTTCACCAGGTCCAGACGCTCCGCGTCGGCCTCGCGGGGATTGTACAGAGCGGGCCGCAGGGCGGAAACGGACACAAGCTCAATTCTGGGCATAACCGAGCCTCCGCAGGATTTCCGCCTTGATTTCCCTGTCGGTGAAGCCCGCGTCGCGCATCAACGCGGCTTCCCATGCCTTGAACTTGTCGAGTTTCACCGGGATGCGGTAGGGGCCTACCGTGATGATGGTCTCAGTGGCTGATTTTTTCTTCGGAACCAGCATAAAACGCTCCGCCTTGGCCGTCGGACGGCTCGGAGCCGGGGATCCTATCCCTCAGATGATTCAGCGTGCCGCAACGGGGGCACTTGATTTCTAGGTCGTGGGCTGTTCCTTTGCCCAGCAGCTTGTTGCAATGACCACAGCGGATTTCCTTCTTGTCCTTCATTTTCAGCGTTTCCAGCAGTTGCCCCATGAGGTCCGCCATGCTAGACCATGCCTTGTCCCTAGCGGACAGACACGACAGGCGGATACTCTGCAAGCGGAAGGTAGCCGCTTGTGGGGCCGTGGTGCGACGTTAGGCCGTCGCGCCGGTGGGGGCGTGCGTCGCCCCCGCCACTGTCAGGCTCTACTATACGGGAACGCGGCGCTCCCTGCCCGGAAACAGCGCGTTCCATGCACATTATTTTCCCAGCCCCGGTCCCGCCGAAATGGCTTTCTTGAGCTGTTTCCACTTGATATGTTGGTATGTTTTCAGTAACATAGACGGATCGGAGTGCCCCATTATCTCGGCAACGGCTTTGATGTCGGCGTCATATTCCAGGGCGCTTGTCGGGAAGGCGTGTCGCAAGCTGTAGGGCGTTATGACACGGGAAATTCCCGCTGCCTTCCGTGCCGCGTGCCACGCATGGCCGATACACATGACCTTTTTCCCCTGCCAATGGATAACCCACGGGCAGTCTATTTTTGCGTCCTCTTCCCACCACCTACGCAGTTCCGGTAAAACGTCATCCCGTACAGGAATCAGGCGGGATTCCGCGCGTGCGCCTTTCCGGGCGTTAGGCATGCGGATGATCCCCGCGTCCAGATCAACGTCTTCCCAGCGCAATTTGAACAGCTCCGAGGGGCCGATGCGCGGCCCGGCCATCATGCCCAGCGTGATGACGCGCGCCACATGATACGCAGCCACGTCGCGCATGCGCCTGGCCTCGGCCAATGTGGGTGGCATGACCCGCCGTGCCCTGGGCCGGGGAAAGCGTACCCCTTCCAGCGGATTGCTGGCCAGTCTGCCTGTACCGACACCCCAGCGCAGTATCGTGAGCAGCAGCTTCGCCCGGAGAACGGCCGTTGCCAGGGATACCCCCAGCTGCCGCTGTCCCTCCATAAACTCGCTGATGTGCTGGGGCTTGAGCCTCCGGGCCTGCCACCCTCCGACCAGACGCAGCACCGGCCGGATGTGGTAGCGCCCGCTTTTTTGTGTCACGGGGTGGGTACAATGCACTGTGAAATAGGCATCCGCCAGCTCCCTGACGGTGATTCCTTTTGCCATGCGAACCTCCTGTTATATGGTCCGCACGACTTTTTACCCTGTGCATCCTACTGTCAAAACCTACAGCCGCCTTTCCATATCCTGCCGCATGGCTTCCAGCCGCCGCACCATCTCGGCCGCGTCCTTCCGGGACATATCGCCGCGCCGCTCCTCAAGCCGAATCCACCAGGGGGTTGCATAGCAGTGTCGTGTCTGGACACGGCCTCCCGCTGTGGCCACTAGGCCCCGGCAGACGCCGGGCAGCCAGTTGGCCGGGCGCAGCAGGCCGCGCAGGCCTTCGTCGTTCCATGCCTGGCCAACATGGGCCAGCCAGTCCCGCGCCATGACCTTCAGACCACGCCAGAAGCGGGGCTGGACAAAAACGCAGCTCTCGGCCTCGATGCGGCCGCCATGATGTGCCCAGGCGGCAAAAGCCCGCACGTCGAACCGTCCCGGCTCCCCCCAGTTGCGGATCAGGCAGCGTCGCAGGATGATCCACATACAGGATTGAACTTCCGGGCCGCGCCTTCCGAAGTCCTCAAGGATACAGTCCTCAAAGATGACTACCTTGCCGCGCTCCACCGCCAGCTTGTCCGCATCTCCTGAACCGCAGAGGATGAGCTTTCCCGCGCCCCGGATGACGCAGCGCCGGAAGATGGCGCGGCTGCCCCAGGTGATGCCTGCCGCCTCGTCCAGCCGCTCCAGTGGGCAGGCGGACAGATCGATGATGCTGTCCTCCACCAGCCAGGACTGCCCGTCGCTGATTCCCATGCCGTGCCCGCCAGCGTCCGGAGCGGTGATACGCTGTCCAGCGACCCTATACGTCATAGCTCACGTCCACGGCCTGCACAGCCTCCACGCTGTCTGCCGCGTCCACAGCGGCCAGCAGCTCGTCACGGCGAGCGGCGTGCCGTGCCTGAACAAACGCCAGACCTTCCGCGTCATCCACGGCAAAAAGGGCCGCACCCACTGCTACGTCCTGCGAGGTGGGCATGGCGGCAGGCATAGTGAGGGAGGCGGCCAACGCGGCGTCGTAGCCGGACAGCACCTCGGCAGTTTTGGCCTCCTTGGCATCGGGGAGTGCGCGGGCGGCGGCTTCCTCGGCGGCCTTTTCCTCACGGCGTGTTTTCTCCTTCCGCCACAGGGCCACATACGGCGCGACCTGTTCGTCGTAGTCCGCAACGGTCAGGGGCTGGTTGGGACCGCCCGTCCACTCCGTATGGCCCGCGTCATCGCGCCATTGCAGGGCATGCAATCCGTCAGGGGCCTGGAAATCAAAAACCAGGGCTACCCCGTCGCAAATAATCAGCTTATCGGCGGGGACAATCGTAACAGTCGTAACAGTGGACATGGGAGCAACCTCCAAAATGGTTGGGAATTGAGGGGATAGCATGACCCGTTCCGGGTATCTGCCAAGGGTACAGGACAGGGCCGTCCATTTTACGCCGGGCCTTGATCTGTTCCGCCCTGGCCAGAATTTCTTCTTCTGTGATTTCCCGCAGACCATGCGGGCTATGTTCAAACCACATCATACATAATAGCCTCCGGTTATTTGTTTTTTAGAGAAAATGTAGGTCTTGCTGGTACTGTCGGCGAAACCACCCTGTCCATCGAGCAAATGCCGGAGCATGGGCACCCCTACTCGAAAGCGACCACGGGCAGGTTATACACAGGGGGGTCTTCTTCCCCGCTGGACAAAATTGTTGCTGACAATACGGGAGAGATGGGTGGTTCCCAGCCTCACACCCATCCGCTTGAGGGGGGCACGAACCGGGCCGATAGCCTGCCTCCGTTCCTTTCGTTTGAAATGGTGGTCAGGGTGGCATAGGGGCATCCTCCGTGGGTTTGCGGGCGGGGTGTGGGTCTTGCTGGCACTGTCGGGGAGACCACTTTGACCGTGGGGCAGATGCCGAGCCATATACACGCCACACCATCGATGCCAGGCTGGACAGATGGAAGTACCTATTATCTTAGCTATAATCGTGGCAATGGTGATACATCCAGTACATATCCCACGCAGACTTCTGGCGGCTCTCAACCTCACGACCACCCGCTTGAGGGGAGTACGGAGCAAACCGATAATTTACCGCCCTTCCTCTCATTTCACGTGGTTATGCGCACCGCATGACCACAGGGAAACTATAAAAAGGCGGAAGGTTTTCAGTAGGCTCTATGCTCCCGGTTAACGGGTGGGTATGGGCCTGCGAACCACCGGTTGCCCCGGTACTTTGCGTTGAATCAGCATACCATTGTTCATAGCTACGTCCTTCCCCTCCTTTACTGGAATAGCGCGTATAGCTGTGTTGATGGCTTGCAATCTGAGCCACGGACAGGGTGGTCTCCCCGACAGTGCCAGCAAGACCACCCCCCAGCCCGCAAACCCACGGAGGACGCCCC
>ENA-ORVG01001346-ORVG01001346.1-human-gut-metagenome-genome-assembly--contig:-NODE-1346-length-29490-cov-5.386003_pt1 | contig 29490 bp, 29 predicted proteins | sample MGYA00242091_ERZ509233 | MGnify/ENA primary metagenome ERZ509233 (study PRJEB26280, sample SAMEA2338840) | human gut metagenome | biome: human gut; feature: human-associated habitat; material: faeces... | reverse complement strand
AAGAATTAGAAAATGAAAACGCCAAGCTGCGCGAAGAACTGGAATATTATAAAAATCGTAAATTAAGCGGAAGGCAGAAGCATAATGCAAAATGGATGGCAATCTACAATGATTTTGTTGCCGGTTATGAAAGTGGAATGACTATGATAGAGATTGCAAGAAGGAATAATGTCAGTGAGAGAACGATTTACAGGTATAAAGCGTATTATGACAAGATGAGGAAAGTGGAAGTTGATGAGTAGATCATTTTTATTGCGTAAAATGGTTGTATGGATTTTGTGGTCAAAAATTGTGACCGCAAGACAAGGAAGGAAATCTTATGGCAGAAGAGAAGAAAGAAGAGATTGCAGTAATTGAAATTACAGAAGAGTATATGAAAGAAAGAATTTATGAAATCAGAGGACAAAGAGTAATCTTAGACTCAGATCTTTCTGAAATATATGGTTATACCACAAAAGCATTCAACCAACAGGTAAAAAATAATATTGAGAAATTTGATGAAGATTTTATGTTCGAATTAACGGATGATGAGGTAGAAGATTTGCGGTCAAATTTTTTGACCGCAAATCTTAACAGTAAGAGTAGATATAATCCTCATGTATTTACAGAGCAAGGATTATATATGTTGATGATTGTCTTGAAAGGACCGTTGGCAGTTAAGCAGAGCAAGGCATTAATAAGAACCTTTAAGAAAATGAAAGATTACATATTAGAAAATCGTGATTTAATAGGTCAGCGGGAAATACTTCAGTTAAGCATGGAGACTGCCAACAACAGAATAGAAATTAACAAAATCAACTCAGATATGATCTCTCTTGAAAAACAGATTTCCGATGTTGCAGAAGGCTTGAAGGATGTTGTGACAAAATCTGGGTTGGCTGATATGATGAACAGCTTTGTTTCAGACGATGATGAAAAATGGCTCATGTTTAATGCAAAATTCAGTAGTGCAGATGAGGTATATGAGTCCATTTATAAACAGGCTAAGTCGTCAATATATGTCGTTGACAATTATATTGGATTAAGAACGCTGGTACATCTTAAAAATTCTCCGATTGGAGTAGATATTATTTTATTCAGTGATAATGTTGGAAATAATAAACTTCACAACATAGAATTTACAGATTTCTGCAAGGAGTACCCAACAGTAAATATGTCAATGAAAAAGACAGGCGGTATATTCCATGATCGTTTTATCGTGTTGGATTATGGAACTGTTGATGAAAGGATTTTCTTATGTGGGGCTTCATCAAAGGATGCAGGCGCTAGAATAACCAGTATTGTTGAAGATTATGGAATATCTAAATATGCCCCGGTTATTGCCACGCTGTTGAAAAATCCAACTTTGATTTTACCACAATAATTAAAGAGGAGTAGAACATTTTACTTATATAAAGATGTTTTTACTTAGCCAATGATATTTATATTCCAGATAATAACTATGATCTATATGGAGTTGGGATTAAAACTAAGTTGGTAGAATTTGAAGATGATGGACAAAGTGAACATGATATACCTTCAGGCTGGAATTGTCATCGGTCAGCATAAAGGAAAACATCATCTGTATGCATAATAATAAGAAATTGAAATCCCAGGCCAAGTAAAAAGTTACAAAAATTCAATGTGAATTTTGTCATGGGTTACACGCTTGACCTTTGTAAAACACGCATTTCTGATGTACCATATAATCAGAATCTTAGGAAAAGGAGGAATAAATCTGGTCATCAACCATTATGACGGTGGTTATCAGGTAGGAAAGTATTTTAGGGAGCTTGGACATAAAAAAGCGTTGTGCATAGCGGACAATTTCATCTGCATGGACAAAGAGCGCATCGCGGGCTTTAGCGAAGCCTTTGAACCAGAAGAAACATTAAGATGGGAAATACCCAAGACAGAAAAGGAAAGAATGTGTTTTTATGAGGATAAATATCAGACGCTGTTAAAGAACAATGTTGCCGCTGTGTTTGCAGTGTCAGATTTTTATGCGCTCGAATTTATGCGATTTTTGCAGGGGAAAAACATACAAATCCCAAAGGATATCCAGATAATCGGATTTGATGATAATATGGCAAGCAGGGAAAGCCATCCATCCCTTACAACAATTCATCAGGAGGCGCCTCTTAGGGCAAAAACTGCAATTAAGTGTCTTGAGGCAATGCGCGATGGAGCAGAATGTGAGACAGAAATCGTGCTGCCGGTTGAGTTGATAAAAAGAGAAAGTACGGGGGAATTATAATGTCAAAGTTTATGAATTCATTGTGTAAAATAGCAATTCCTGTCACCTTGCAAAGTATGCTGCAGGCATCTTTTTCAATTGTAGACCAGATTATGATAGGACAGTTAGGAGAAACTAACATATCGGCAGTTGGACTATGTGGAAATTTTTCGCTGATTTTTTCCGTGGTGATCGGTGCAGTGAGCACGGTTGTGGGGATACTGATCGCACAGTTTATTGGAGCAGAAGATACAAAAGAGGCATGGTGCAGCTTTGATGTGAGCCTTATTAGCGGAATTGTAATAGCTGCACTGTTTTTGTTTGCAGCAGGAGTTTTTCCATCGCAGATCCTTGGGCTGTACACAAGGGATGTGAGTATTGTAAATACCGGTGCGCTCTATTTCAGAATAGTAGCGTTTTCCTATATTCCAATGGCGGTCAGCAATATTTTTTCCTCATGGCTGCGCTGCAGGGAGCATGCCACAATACCATTTTTGGCGAGCTTTGTGGCAGTCGCTGTAAACACAGGTCTTAATTATCTGCTGATATTTGGAAAATTCGGATTCTCATGTATGGGAATAAAAGGAGCAGCGATCGCGACACTGATTTCGCAGTTGTTTAACCTTGTATTTATTGCAGTTGGATTTGCCTTATGTATCAGAAAAGATGGAGATAAGCCGGTATGGTCATTGCGTTTCTGCAAAATTACTGTCAGGGCTTAGCCGGAGTGGAAGCCGTATCGGCATTGCTCATTCTTCTGGCGGGAATATATACCGGACTGTACCGTGTAGATGGCAGCGCAAAAGAGCTTGGAAGATACTGCTGATTGTGTCTGCTTGCAGCGTATGTATTTAAGTGGGGAATTGTGGGTGTGTATACACTGCTTACCACGGAGGAAATATTCAGACTGGTTGTATCGTTAATTATCTTTAAGAGGCGTAAGTGGATGATCAGTTTATCGTAGAGTGAGGCATTGGATATGGATTATATAAAAGAAAAATTATATCAGCAGTTAGCAGATTGGAATTAATGTAAACTGAAATTTGCAGAAGAAAGAAAAATCAGCACTCATTCACAAAAATGTGAAGCGGGTGCTGATTTTTATATCAATAGCAATTTTTTTTGATTTACAGAAGCTGGATTCCATTTTCCTCGCACTGTGCGATCATATCTTCTGGCCACAGAGAGGACTGTACTTCTCCAATGTGTGCTTTGCGCAGGAAGAACATACAGATACGGGACTGTCCGATGCCGCCGCCGATGGTGTATGGAAGTTCTTCGTTGATGATTGCTTTCTGGAAAGGAAGATCTTTTCTTTCTTCACAGCCAGCCTTCTTTAACTGGGAAAGCAGCGCTTTTTTGTCAACACGGATACCCATGGAAGATAACTCTAATGCGATATCAAGAACCGGATAGTAAACAACGATATCTGCGTTTAAACTCCAGTCATCATAGTCAGGAGCACGTCCGTCATGGCGCTCACCATTTTCCAGAACATCACCAATCTGCATAATGCAGACAGCACCTTTTGCTTTTGCGATGTAATACTCACGTTCCTTTGGTGTGTTGTCCGGGAACATGTCAGCTAATTCCTGGGTTGTGACAAAGAAAATGTCATGAGGCAGGATTTCCTCGATATAATCATACTGGATCGCCATATATTTTTCTGTTTTACGAAGACATTTGTATACAATCTTTACGGTATCCATCAAAGTTGCAATGGTACGCTCATCTTTTTTGATGATTTTTTCCCAATCCCACTGGTCGACAAAGATAGAGTGAATATTGTCGGTGATTTCATCGCGGCGGATGGCATTCATATCCGTGTAAAGTCCTTCGCCGTAAGAAAAACCATATTTTTTCAAAGCATATCTTTTCCATTTTGCAAGGGACTGGACAACTTCAGCTTCCCTTCCGTTCTGTTCTTTGATATCAAATGTAACAGGGCGTTCCACACCGTTTAAGTTATCGTTTAATCCGGAATCAGGATCGACAAATAAAGGTGCTGATACACGGGAGAGATTCAGTCTCTGGGAAAGAAGATTCTGAAAGAAATCTTTGACTGTTTTAATTGCAATCTGTGTATCATGCAGGTTTAATTCTGAATGATAATCTTTTGGAATAATAAATTTTTCCATATATATAAGTTCTCCTTTAGTGTTGATTCGTAATCATAACCTAAATAATTATAGCACAGCGAAACTGATTTTCAAGAAAAGAAAACACATAATTCTAAAATTATTCTAAAATTACTTTTAGAAAAGAAAAAAATATTGTATTCTAACTATGTTATGGATTCAGGGAAGATTGCAAATAGCAATACCAGAAAAGGAAATGATATAGAATGAAGAAAAATCATTTGTCAACAGAGACACTCGTTTTCGAGATTATTTCGGCGATAGCAGCATTATTTTATATGGGATTACAGGTTTATTATGGGATTGTCTACGGCGCAGGGGCAGTGCGTATTGTCATGAATGTGCTGATCCTGATTCTTGTCTATATGGGGCTTACTGTGCTGGCTATTTACCCGGAGCGCGTTAACGGACTGTCGCGCGAGGTCTGTACCGGAGCGATACGCAAATATACGATCCGCATGGTGGAACTGATCAAACTGGTATTTGTGTTGTCTCTTCTTTTTACCAGCATCTGCGATGCGTTAGGATATCGGGTCGATGCAGCATATAGTCTGATTGTTATGGGGCTGATTCTTGTAGTTGCGGTAGTCTTTGAGGTGAAGATCATAAAAATATTGCGCAAATTAAAATAAAAACTACAAATACGCTGCCATTATCTGGAAGAAAAACAACGAAAAAATATCTTGCATGAATGACAGAGGCTTGATATAATCTTCTTTGGTTTTTAGAGTTTGGGAATAGGAAAACGGGCGTCAATTTATGTTTAAAAGAAAAAAAGAAGTAGAAGAATATACAGTTGAATCATTTAAGGAGACAAGTGTGATGTTGACCACACAGAATGGTTCCATAGAAGTTCAGAAGTATAAGCTGCCATTGGAATTAGAGGTTGGTGATATTTTGATCCAGAATGAATTCGGCATTTATGAGAAAAAATAAGGATGACGGCAGGAGGGGCGTATAACCCCTCTTTTTCTTTTATACGAGAGGAAGAATGAATGGAAAAAAAGAGACAGATTGCGGCAGTTTTGATATTGCTTGCATTGATTGGCGTGATCGCCTACAGACATAGCACAGGGAAAGATCTGGAAAAATATGAGGCATCTTTTTTTGATGTGTTTGACACACAGACACAGATTATTGGTTATGCGTCATCAAAAGAGCAATTTTCGGAACAGATGTCATTGATCAAAGACAAGTTTCAATACTATAATGATCTGTATGATATTTATCACGACTATGAGGGGATGAATAACATCAAGACCATCAATGATAATGCGGGAATCCAGCCGGTAAAGGTGGATGAGGAAATCATCGAGCTGTTGAAACTCGGCATTACGATGGATGAAAAAACAGATGGAAACATGAATATCGCAATGGGAAGTGTGCTGTCTATCTGGCATGATTATAGGGAAGCAGGAAGTGAAGATCCGTATTCTGCAGAGCTGCCGCCGATGGATGAATTGGAGAGAGCAGCAGAACATACAGATATCCATAATATTGTCATTGACGAGGAGGCGTCTACGGTTTATCTGACAGACCCGGATATGTCGTTAGATGTTGGAAGTATTGGAAAAGGTTATGCGGTTCAAAAGGTTGCAGAGTATGCAAAAAATGAACTTGGGATCCGGTATATGCTTTTTTCGGTCGGGGGAAATGTGTGCGCTATTGGCGGACACCCGGATGGAAGCGCCTGGGCGGTCGGAATTCAGAATCCTGATGTGGAGAGTGATCAGGCATATATAAAAAAAGTGGAAGTTCAGGATTTAAGCGTAGTAACGAGTGGAAATTATCAACGCTATTATACAGTCGATGGAAAAAGATACTGTCACATTATCAATCAGGATACCCTGATGCCGGCAGATAATTTTTCATCTGTTACCATTATCACAAATGATTCTGGAATGGCAGATGCGTATTCAACTGCGGTTTTTAATATGCCGCTTGCGGAAGGAATGGAATTTGTAAATCAGCTTGACGGTGTGGGGGCAATGTGGATTCTGGAAGACGGAAGCATTCAGTATTCGGATGGATTTGAAGAATACACCAGGTGATGATAAAGTATTTTTGATCCGGCAAAGAAACATGTGCAGCTGATAAAAAAGAAAACAAAGATGAAAGAGAGTCTCAGATGAAAAAAATATTTCAGATGAAAGAACAATCTCAAAAAGAAGCAGGTGTGAAGGACGGGAAAGAGTTACACATCCGGAAAAATGACTGGATTCTGATCGTTATTTTACTTGTGGCGGCGGCCGGTATATACGTTGCAATACAGTATTACCAGAAGGTATCGACCCAAAATGCAGTTGCCGTTGTGACGGTGGACGGTGTGGAATATGGGAGATATCCACTCTCGGAAGATCATACAGAAACCATCCGCTTTGAGGATGGCTCCTATAACCGGTTTGCGATTCAGGATGGCTATGTGAGCATGCCGGAAGCGTCATGCCCTGATCAGATCTGTGTGCATCACAATAAAATCAGCAGGAACAAAGAGACGATCGTCTGTCTCCCGGATAAGGTAGTTATCACGATCGAGAACGGAGAAGACTCCGGAATTGACATTTTGCAGCATTAGAGAAAAGAAGGGAATAATTATGGCAAAAAAAACAGCACTTCTCGGAATGCTTGTGGCACTTGCATTTGTGCTTTCCTATATTGAAACGCTGATCCCGATAAATCTGGGGATTCCAGGGGCAAAGCTTGGACTTGCAAATCTTGTGGTGATGGTCGCACTGTACACACTTGGAACAAAGGAAGCATTTGCACTTTCCATGGTGCGTATCTTGCTCACAGGGCTTACATTTAGTTCCATGGCAGCGATGCTTTACAGTTTTGCCGGGGGACTTTTGAGTTTTGCAGTGATGTATCTGGCAAAGAGATCAAAGCTTTTTTCGGCTGCCGGAGTGAGCGTTCTCGGCGGCATTTCGCACAATGCAGGTCAGATATTTGTCGCAATGTGGGTACTTGATACGGCAACTTTAATTTATTATCTCCCGGTTCTTGCTATCACAGGGATTGCTTCCGGAACGGTGATCGGACTTCTTGCAGTGATGGTGATCCGGCGGGTTTCTGGCATGATAAATCGTTGGGATTGATGTTTTTTAACCAAAAAGAATAACAATTATTAAAATTTGTTATAATAAAAATCAAATTTTTTCTTGCAATTCTGTTTTTGAAGTGATATAAATATTACAACATTAACACAGTAAAGCGTTGATAGAGACTCTGATCTTCAGGCGTCGACAGGAATACAGCGTCACCGACTGAGAGCGCTGTTTGAAAGAGGAGATACAGGGAACACTCTGGAGCAGACTGGTTGAACCATAACCGGGTATTGCAGTCGAAGCTATTTGGATCATTGTGATGACCGGTATGCAAGTAGGTCAGTACGTCAGTGCACGTTACGCACATTGAGTGGGAAAATGAATTTAATGTTATCATTTTCCAATGCGGGTGGTACCGCGGGATAATCGTATATCTCGCCCTGAAAGAACGAAGTTGTTCTTTCAGGGCTTTTTTAGTTTCATTTATTATAATGATTATTCCGTCCCGCACCGAGTAATTCCCAAAATAAGGAAAGAAAAGGAGCGTACAAACGTATGGAATTCATGACAGGAGTAAACAAAAAAGACACAGTAGAGATCAGTGAGATCTTAGCAGGAGATTTCGAAGGAAAGACCGTAAAAGTGAACGGTGCAGTTCATACCATAAGGGATATGGGAGAGGTTGCATTTGTCGTTTTACGAAAAAGGGAAGGACTTCTTCAATGTGTATTTGAAGAGGGAAAAACAAAGTTTGACTTAAAAGACCTGAAAGAAGCAGCCACCGTGGAAGTGGAAGGTGCAGTGAAAAGCGAGGACAGGGCACCGAATGGTTTTGAAATCCGGTTAGACAGCATCCGGGTATTATCTGAGCCGGCTGCACCGATGCCGTTAGCAATTTCCAAGTGGAAATTAAACACTTCTCTGGAAGCAAACTTAAACAACCGTTCCATTGCACTTCGAAATATAAGAGAGCGTGCAAAATTTAAGATTCAGGAAGGTGTCGTCAGAGGATTCCGTGATTTTCTTTATGAGCAGGGATTTACCGAGATCCACACGCCGAAGATCGGTGCAAAAGGCGCTGAGGGTGGTGCAAATATGTTCCGTATGGACTATTTCCACAGACCGGCTGTTTTAGCGCAGAGCCCACAGTTTTATAAACAGATGATGGTTGGCGTATTTGACCGTGTATTTGAGACAGCCCCGGTGTTCCGTGCAGAAAAACACAATACAAAACGTCATTTGAATGAGTATACCAGTCTTGATTTTGAGATGGGATACATTGATGGATTCGAAGATATCATGGCAATGGAGACCGGATTTTTACAGTATATGGTTGACCTTTTGAAAAAGGACTACGAAAAAGAGTTGAAAATCCTTGGTGTGACACTGCCGAATGTGGATAAAATCCCGACCGTCAGATTCGACGAGGCAAAAAGAAAAGTAGCTGAAAAATATGGCAGAAAAATTCGTAACCCATATGATCTTGAACCGGAAGAGGAGGCTTTGATCGGACAGTATTTTAAAGAGGAATGTGATGCAGATTTCGTGTTTGTCACACATTATCCTTCCAAGAAAAGACCATTCTACGCAATGGATGATCCGGCAGATCCGACGTTTACATTAAGTTTTGATCTATTGTATCACGGTCTGGAGATCACGACCGGTGGACAGCGTATCCACGATTACAACATGCTGCTGGAAAAAATCGAAAAACGCGGCATGACAACCGAGGGCATGGAGCAGTACATGGACACATTCAAACACGGAATGCCGCCACACGGAGGTCTTGGAATCGGTCTGGAGCGTCTGACGATGAAACTGATCGGTGAAGACAATGTCAGAGAGACAACATTGTTCCCGCGTGATATGAGCAGATTAGAGCCATAGCCGGAAAGAAAGCAGAGAGGATAAGAAAAATGGCAAATATTATTTCGGATGAAACCATTGAATATGTAGGAATTCTTGCAAAACTGGAATTGAATGAAGAAGAAAAAGAGCAGGCAAAAAAAGACATGGGAGCCATGCTTGACTATATTGATAAATTAAATGAGTTAGATACCACAGGAGTTGAGCCGATGTCTCATGTTTTCCCGGTGACAAACGTATTTCGTGAAGACGTTGTCACGAATGGAGACGGAAGCGAAGCAACCCTTTCTAATGCGCCTTCCATGAAAGACAGTGGATTCAAGGTGCCAAAGACGATTGGTTAGCAATTCAGATGTGTTGGATGTGAGCATGGAATAAGGAAGAAAGGGTGATAGAAATGAGTTTAATGAGTTTGACTGCCGTGGAATTAGGCAAAAAAATAAAAGCAAAAGAAGTTACGGTTACAGAGGCTGTTACAGCAGCTTTAGATGCAATTGAAGCAAAAGAGAAAAAAGTGAACAGTTTTGTGACAGTGGATCGTGAAGGCGCATTAAAACGTGCAGAGGAAGTACAGAAAATGATTGATGATGGAACGCTTACAGGTCCGCTTGCCGGAGTGCCGGTCGCCATCAAGGACAATATGTGCACGAAAGATCTGCTGACGACCTGTTCCTCAAAGATATTATATAATTTTAAACCAACGTACACTGCAGAAGCGGTAGAAAATCTTGAAAAAGCAGGTGCGGTGATCATTGGAAAAACAAATATGGATGAGTTTGCGATGGGAAGTACCACAGAGACGTCCGCTTACGGGGCAACTAAGAATCCATGGAATGAAGCTCATGTCCCGGGTGGCTCTTCCGGTGGTTCCTGTGCAGCGGTTGCAGCAGAAGAATGCTCCTATGCGTTAGGTTCTGACACCGGCGGTTCCATCCGTCAGCCAAGTTCATTCTGTGGTGTGACCGGGATCAAACCAACTTATGGAACCGTTTCCCGTTATGGACTGATCGCTTACGGATCTTCATTAGATCAGATCGGACCGATCGCAAAAGATGTGACAGACTGTGCGACAATCTTAGAAGCAATTGCTTCTTATGATAAGAAAGACTCCACATCTATCGCAAGAGATGACTTAAAATTCACAGATGCTCTGGTGGATGATGTGAAAGGATTAAAGATCGGAATCCCAAGAGATTACTTTGGAGAGGGACTTGATCCGGAAGTAAAAGAGGCTGTATTAAATGCAGCAAAGGTTTTAGAAGAAAAAGGTGCGGTTGTAGAGGAATTTGATCTGAGTCTTGTGGAATATGCAATTCCTGCATACTATGTCATCGCCTGTGCCGAGGCAAGCTCAAATCTTGCACGTTTTGACGGAGTAAAATATGGTTATCGCGCAAAGGAATACGAAGGACTTCATAATATGTACAAAAAGACACGTTCGGAAGGATTTGGTCCGGAAGTAAAAAGAAGGATCATGCTGGGTTCCTTCGTATTGAGCAGTGGATATTATGATGCTTATTATCTGAAAGCACTTCGCACAAAGGCATTGATCAAAAAAGCATTTGATGAAGCATTTGCAAAATATGATGTGATCTTAGGACCGGCAGCCCCGACAACGGCTCCGAAGTTAGGGGAATCCTTAAGTGATCCGATTAAAATGTATCTCGGAGATATTTATACCATCTCTGTAAACCTTGCAGGACTTCCGGGAATTTCACTTCCTTGTGGAAAAGATTCCAATGGACTTCCAATCGGCTTACAACTGATCGGCGACTGTTTCAAAGAGAAAAAAATTATCCGCGCTGCGTATGCATTTGAGCAGACCAGGGAATATGAACACAGCCCATTAGCATAAGTTTGGAGGAATCGTCATGAGTAAAGTATATGAAACTGTGATTGGACTGGAAGTCCATGTTGAATTAGCAAGTAAAACAAAAATTTTCTGTGGCTGCTCCACCGCATTCGGAGGGGCGCCAAACAGCCATACCTGCCCGGTATGTACCGGTATGCCGGGTTCTCTTCCTGTGTTAAATAAACAGGTGGTAGAGTATGCGATCGCAGTCGGTCTTGCCACAAACTGCAGCATTACGCAGTACTGTAAGTTTGACCGTAAAAATTATTTTTATCCGGATAATCCTCAGAACTACCAGATTTCCCAGTTATATCTGCCAATCTGCAGGAACGGCGGGGTGGAGATCGAAACCGTAGCAGGTAAGAAAACGGTTGGAATCCATGAAATCCATATGGAGGAGGATGCCGGAAAGCTGGTGCATGATGAGTGGGAGGACTGTTCGATCGTCGATTACAACCGTTCCGGCGTACCGTTGATCGAGATCGTGTCAGAGCCGGATATGCGTTCCGCAGAGGAGGTCATTGCCTATCTGGAAAAATTAAGGCTGATCATCCAGTATCTTGGTGCGTCTGACTGTAAATTAAATGAAGGTTCCATGCGTGCCGATGTTAACCTTTCCGTCCGTGAGATGGGGGCACCGGAATTTGGAACACGTACCGAGATGAAGAACCTGAACTCTTTCAAGGCGATCGCAAGAGCCATTGAGGGCGAGCGCACCCGTCAGATCGAGCTGATCGAGGAAGGAAAAAAGGTCATTCAGGAGACCAGAAGATGGGATGATAACAAAGAGTACTCCTATGCAATGCGTTCCAAGGAGGATGCACAGGATTACCGTTACTTCCCGGAACCGGATCTTGTTCCAATTGTCATAAGCGACGAGTGGATCGCGGAAATTAAAGCAAGACAGCCGGAACTCCGCACGGAAAAATTAGAACGTTATAAAAAAGAATTCGGTCTGCCGGATTATGATGCGGAAATTATCACCGGACATAAAAAATTTGCCGATCTTTTTGAGGCGACGACAGAGATATGTAAGAAACCAAAGAAAGTTTCCAACTGGATCATGGGTGAGATCATCCGCCTGTTAAAAGAAAATGAGATGGATCCGGAGGACATTCAATTCTCCCCGGTAAATCTTGCAAAAGTCATTGATCTGGCAGATTCCGGTGCGATCAACAGCACAGTTGCAAAGGAAGTGTTTGAGGAAGTTTTCAAGCATGATATTGATCCTGACAAATACGTTGAGGAAAAAGGATTAAAGACCGTCAATGATGCCGGCGAGCTGCAGACAGTCGTGGAACAGGTCATCAGAGACAATCCACAGTCAGTAGAAGATTACCGTAATGGAAAAGAAAAAGCAATCGGATTTCTGGTTGGACAGACAATGAAGGCGATGAAAGGAAAGGCAAATCCTGGAATGGTCAATAAAATCCTCAAAGAATTGCTATAAATAGGAATTTAAAAATACTTGCGCCGCATTTATGGAAATGGCATAATCAAAAGGAACAAATCCGCGGAAGGAATGACAAAAGACAATGACAAAAGCAGAATTTAAAAAACTGGTGGAAAACGGACCGGTTATTCTGGATGGAGCGACAGGAACGAATTTACAAAAGGCAGGCATGCCGGTTGGCGTGTGCCCGGAACAGTGGATTCTTGAAAATCCTGATATTATGATAAAGTTACAGGAAGATTATGTGGCGGCCGGAACTGATATTTTGTATGCACCAACATTTACTGCAAACCGTATAAAACTGGAAGAGTATGGACTTGCAGACAGATTAGAAGAAATGAACCGGGAACTGATCGCCCTGTCCCAAAAAGCGGCGCAGGGAAAAGCGCTGGTGGCAGCGGATATGACGATGACCGGACAACAGTTATATCCGATCGGCGACCTGATGTTTGAAGATCTTGTGGATGTCTACAAAGAACAGGCAGAGGTAGTTGCAGATGCAGGCGCTGATCTCTTTGTGGTAGAGACCATGATGAGTCTTCAGGAATGCAGGGCGGCAGTCATTGCGATCAGGGAAGTATGTGATCTTCCAATCATGGTATCACTCACATATAACCCGGATGGAAGAACCCTTTATGGAACAGATCCGGCAACGGCGACAGTCGTACTGCAGAGTCTCGGAGCTGATGCGATCGGGATCAACTGTTCAACAGGACCGGAGGATATGATAGAACCGGTTGAAAAAATGGCAGAGTATGCCACAATCCCAATCCTTGCAAAGCCGAATGCAGGGCTGCCGGAGCTGGAGAATGGTGTGACAGTCTACAAGACGGGACCAGAGGAGTTTGCTTCCTGTGGAAAAAAACTGGTGGAGGCCGGTGCGTCCATTATCGGAGGCTGCTGTGGCACGACACCGGAGCATATCCGTGCACTGAAAGAAGCAGTGAAGGATATGCCGGTGCATAAACCTTTGACGCAAAAAAGAAGAATTCTGACTTCTGAACGTAAACTGGTGGAAATTACATTGGATGGTAATTTTATGGTGATCGGTGAGCGCATCAATCCGACCGGTAAGAAAAAACTTCAGGCAGAACTGCGGGAGGGCAGCCTTAACATGGTGCGTCAGATGGCGTTAGACCAGGAAGAAAACGGTGCTGCGATTCTTGATGTTAATATGGGAATGAACGGAATTGATGAGAAAGAAATGATGATCAACACGATTTACGAAGTGACTTCTACGGTTGATTGTCCGCTGTGCATTGATTCCAGCCATGTAGATATTATTGAGGCGGCTCTCCGTATTTATCCGGGACGTGCCCTGATCAATTCGATTTCCATGGAAAAAGAGAAAATGGATAAACTTCTTCCGATTGCAGAAAAATACGGAGCAATGTTTATTTTGCTGCCATTATCGGATGCAGGGCTTCCGAATGATTCTGAGGAAAAACATGCGATCATCCGCACGGTTATGGAGCAGGCAATCAAGATCGGAATGAGCAAAGAGGACATTATCGTAGACGGACTGGTTGCAACGATCGGAGCAAATCCAAGAGCTGCCATCGAGTGCTATGAAACTTTTTCTTATTGTAAAAATGAACTTGGACTGCCAACAGCCTGTGGACTTTCCAATATTTCTTTTGGTCTGCCGGAGCGGACTTATGTGAATACAGCGTTCCTTACGATGGCAATCGCACATGGGCTTACAATGGCTATTGCAAATCCATCGCAGGAATTATTGATGAATGCCGCATTTGCGTCTGATCTGCTTCTTGCAAGAGAAGAGAGTGATATCCGCTATATTGAGCGTATGAACATGCTCGCTGAAAAGTACGCAGGTCAGGAGCGCGTGCTTGTCCCGGTAAAAAAAGCGGCGGCGGATGATCAGGCAAAACCTGGATCACAGGAAGGAAGAAGTGCTATTTTTGAGGCTGTTTTAAAAGGAAATAAGGGTGGTATTTTAGAAGAGGTGAAAAAGGCACTTGCTGACGGAGAAAAACCGGATGAGATCATCAATCATCATTTGATTCCGGCTATTAATGAAGTTGGTGTATTGTTTGACAAACAGAAATATTTCCTGCCTCAGTTGATTTCATCAGCTAACACGATGAAAATGGCAATTGAATATGTAGAGCCAATGCTGGAACGGAATGATGCAGAGCAAAAAGCGACAATTGTAGTTGCAACAGTAGAAGGAGATATTCACGATATCGGAAAAAACCTGGTTGTTCTTATGTTGAAAAACTATGGCTACAATGTGATCGACCTTGGAAAAGATGTTCCGGCTTCGCTGATCGTTGAGACTGCTTTAAAAGAACATGCAAAAGTAATTGGTCTGTCAGCCCTTATGACAACAACGATGATGCGCATGAAAGATGTTGTGGAATTAGCAAAAGAAAAGGGATGCGACAGCAAGATCGTTATTGGTGGCGCGGCGATCAATGAAAGTTTTGCAGACGAGATCGGAGCGGACGGATACTCGAAAGATGCAGCAGACTGCGTAAAACTGGTGGATCGGCTGTTGGAAGAATAGCGGATGAAAATAGCAATCCTAAAAAAAATGCAGAAACACAAAAATAAGTGTTGACTTTTTTATGTGATTCATTATATAATAGCAAAGCGAGTTGCGCAAGCGACTCGCAAGTATATGGGATCTTAGCTCAGCTGGGAGAGCATCTGCCTTACAAGCAGAGGGTCATAGGTTCGAGCCCTATAGGTCCCATTTTCCACAGAAGACATTGACAAGATATTGTTGATTGAGGTGGAAAATGTGAGGCGCATCTGCGATGCCGATGCACACATCACTGCGTGATGGCGCAGAAAAAAATATTGAATATGGCGAGATAGCTCAGATGGCTAGAGCACATGGTTCATACCCATGGTGTCGAGGGTTCGACTCCCCCTCTCGCTACTAACAGAAAGCTTTGGGATTTTCCCGGAGCTTTTTTCGTGTAACAGGAAATTACGGTGAAATGTTCCTGATACATAGAAACGCAGTTTTGCAATAAGAAATCAAAGTTACATAAAAATCCTTCTAATTTAGTCGAAAAAAGGTTTTCTTTTATACTTTTATGTGGTAAAATGATAAAGAATACGGCAGAAAGACCGTGGAGACAAGGAGTAGCATGAAAATGACAAAGAAATGGGAAGTAACGGTAAATGGAACAAACAATGTGATTGAGTACAAGGCAGGATTTGGAGCAAAGATTCTGGTGAATGGTCAGGCGTACAAGGTGAAATCACAGAACTGGTGGGTGATGATGGTGGATTATCCAATTATGATCGATGATACGGAAATTCGTGTTGTGGCAATCGGAAATAAAGTTGATCTTGCTGTGAACGGAGTATATCAGGGCAGCGGCGAGCAGTATCAGCCATTGCATAAAACACCGACAATGTGTAATGTGTTTATCGGGATCAGTTGTATCGCTGGATTTCTTCTTTGCGGATGGTTGGGTTTACTGATCGGAGCTTTATTTGGAACAGTTTATGTAAGACAGGGACTGGCAGGTAAGATGGGGAATGTTGTCGGGGCTTTTGTTGGATGTACGGTAATACAGCTTTTGATCATGGTCATTGTAGTATTTCTTCAGCTTGCATAGTAAAGGACGGTTTACATATGGAACAGGGAAACTATGGAGAAAACTTTGACAGAGGATATGAGGAGCAGGCGAGACCGAGACAGCAGGTGATCGTGATCGGGGAACCGGTTCCGGATAAGAGAACGACCAAGAACCTTGCAATCTGTTCGCTGGTACTTGGAATTCTTGCGATTGTATTCAGCTTTTTGCCTTATATTGGAATTATTCTTGCACTGATCGCATTGCCACAGGGAATTGTAAGTCTTGTGCAGAAGCGGCCGGGCAAAGGACTTGCGATTGCAGGGATTATTACAGGAATATTCGGAATATTATTGTCGATATTGTTTATTTTGGTGTATGTTGTTGCGGTACTTGCTTTATAATACCGGGATAGGATAAAGAGGTTATTACAGAAAGAATGTCAGCTTTGTGTAGTAACCTCTTTTTCTACCTATTGACATTTTTTCTCTTATTATTACAATAAAGTTAGTTGATACTAACCAATAAAATACATACATTATGAATAGAATACGAAATTGTAAAATTGATTGAGGACTTAAAGAAAATAACTGAAATAAAGTTTGCAATTACTTATTAATAATAAGAGAGGAAGGTGTCTTATGGATCAGGCAGTATTTTATGGAATTTTAATTCCGTTTTTGGGTACGTCGCTCGGTGCAGCGTGCGTATTTTTTATGAAACATGATATGAGCGAACGGTTGTCCCGGATTCTTACCGGGTTTGCTGCGGGGGTGATGGTGGCGGCATCCATCTGGAGTTTACTGATTCCGGCGATGGATCAGTCGGAAGAGATGGGAAAGTTTGCGTTTATTCCAGCAGCAGCTGGATTTTGGGGTGGCATTCTGTTTCTGCTTCTGTTAGATCACATCATCCCACATTTGCACAGGTACAGTGTCAGCGCAGAGGGACCAAAGAGCAGATTGCAGAGAACCACCATGATGGTGCTGGCCGTCACGCTGCATAATATTCCGGAAGGGATGGCAGTCGGGGTTGTGTATGCAGGATATCTGGCTGGAAATGCAAAAATCACAGTGGCGGCAGCTATGGCATTGTCAATAGGGATCGCAATACAGAACTTCCCGGAGGGGGCGATTATTTCCATGCCGCTAAGGGCCGAAGGGATGAAAGTGTCAAAGGCTTTTGCAGGCGGTGTGCTTTCGGGGATTGTGGAGCCGGCCGGTGCAATGCTCACAATCCTTGCAGCAAGATATATTGTCCCGGCTCTGCCTTATCTGTTAAGCTTTGCAGCCGGAGCGATGATCTATGTGGTTGTGGAGGAACTGATCCCGGAAATGTCCCAGGGGGAACATTCAGACCTTGGAACGATCTTTTTTGCAGTGGGATTTACGGTGATGATGTCGCTGGATGTGGCTCTTGGGTAAAAATAACAGAATAGAGACAGTGAAAAAGAAATTCCTTTCCGGATGTGAAGGGAGTTTCTTTTTTTTTACACAGATGGATTGTGGACATACCAGTGACAAAACATTGTGTATTTTTTAACAAAATCATTGACAATAATACTTATGCAATGTATGTTATAGATAGAATGTTTTATAAATAACAATCTGGTTATACCAGAGGACAGACGCTGGGATCTGACATGGAAACATGGGATAGCCGGAACATAGAAGAAGGGAAGAGGGAGAACAGATGCAAGACTTTAAAGTGATTGAGGTAAAACGGAGTATTTTTGAAGACAACAATGCGGATGCTGACAAATTACGTGCAGAATTAAAGTCAGAGGGGACATTTTTGTTAAATCTTATGTCTTCTCCGGGCGCAGGAAAGACAACGACATTAAAACGCACGATCTCCATGCTCAAAGACGAGATGAAGATTGGTGTCATGGAAGCAGATATTGACTCTGATGTGGACGCACAGGCGATCAGTGAGACCGGTGTGCGTGCCATCCAGATCCATACAGGCGGAATGTGCCATCTGGATGCGGACATGACAAGACAGGGAATCCGGGAGTTCGGAACAAAAGACCTTGATTTTGTTGTGCTTGAGAACGTAGGCAATCTGGTCTGTCCGGCAGAGTTTGATACCGGAAGTACAAAGAATGCCATGATCCTTTCCGTGCCGGAAGGGGATGACAAACCTTTAAAATATCCATTAATGTTTTCTATCTGTGATGTGGTTCTCATTAACAAATGTGATACATTAAGTGTTTTTGATGATTTCAGCAAAGAGGCTGTGAAAGAACGCATCTTGAAATTAAATCCAGATGCAAAGATTTTCTTTGTCTCAGCGAAGACAGGAGAAGGTTTTGATGAGTGGGCGGACTGGATCCGCACTGAGATTTCTAAATATCAGAAATAAGTGAAAGCAGAATAAAATATTTTTTTTACAGGAGCCGGCAGAGTGACGGCTTTGCATATAAGGAGGAAGAAATGGCAGATCCATTGGGAAATTTTGTACCGGAATTTATTGAAAACGAAGTAGAGAGAGAAGCTATTGTAAAGCTTGCTAAAATGATCACAGACCGTGTTCCGCAGAAGCTTGGGATGAAAAAGATCACAAAGTATGATCCGGAGTACTGGGGATTATCTGCAATGTGTACAGATGAGATGGCAGAGATCGCACTGAAAATGGGTGTTCGTAAGCCAAAGACATTAGATCAGATGGTAAAGCTGACAGGCATTGAGAAAAAGCACTTGGAAGAGGTTTTACAGCAGATGGCTGTGAATGGTGTGATCGAGTATAATTGGGAAAATCCACAGCATGAGAAACAGTATGTACTTCCAATGTTTGTACCGGGAAGTGCTGAGTTTGGAAATATGAACCTTCAGATGTTAGAGGAACATCCGGAAGTAGGACGTTTCTTCGAGAGAATGAGCCGTCTGCCACTGGAAAAGGTAACACCTATGGTACCGGAAGGAGGAGCCGGCATCGGTATGCATGTTATTCCGGTCGAGAAAGCAATCTCTATGGAGAACCAGTCTATTTCCATTGAGCATATTTCACACTGGCTGGATAAGTATGAAGGAAAGTATGCAGCAAGCCCATGTTCCTGCCGCCGCTCCCGCCAGACGTATGAAGAAGGATGTGCGGATGACCCGGAGAGTTGGTGCATCGCAGTCGGTGATATGGCGGATTATGTTGTTGAGACAAACAAAGGTGGACGTTACATTACAAGAGAGGAAGCACTGGAGATTTTCCAGAAAGCAGAGGAGAATGGATTTGTTCACCAGATTACCAATATCGATGGAGAAGACAAGATTTTCGCGATTTGTAACTGTAATGTGAATGTATGTTATGCAATTCGTACCTCTCAGTTATTTAATACACCGAATATGTCCCGTTCTGCATATGTCGCAAAAGTAGAAGCAAAAGACTGTGTGGCATGTGGACGCTGTGTAGAGTATTGTCCTGCAGGTGCAGTAAAACTTGGACAGAAATTATGCAAAAAAGATGGTTCCCAGGTAGAATATCCAAAACATGTTCTTCCATCTGAGAAAAAATGGGGACCGGAGATGTGGGATGAAAACTACCGTGATAACAACCGCATCAACTGCTATGACACTGGTACAGCTCCATGTAAGACAGCCTGTCCGGCGCACATTGCAGTTCAGGGTTATCTGAAAATGGCAGCGCAGGGAAGATATCAGGATGCGCTGGCGCTGATCAAGAAAAACAATCCGCTCCCGGCAGTCTGCGGACATATCTGTAACAGACGCTGTGAGGATGCATGTACCAGAGGAACGATCGATCAGGCAATTGCGATCGATGAGGTAAAGAAATTTATCGCAGCCCAGGATCTGAAGGCTGAGACACGTTACATTCCAGAGAAAGTCGTTCCATCTGTCAGAGGATATTTTGAGGAGAAGATCGCGATCATCGGAGGTGGTCCTGCCGGTTTATCCTGTGCCTTCTATCTGGCTGAAAAAGGTTACAAACCTACTATTTTTGAGAAGAATGAGCGTGCCGGCGGTATGCTGGTATACGGTATCCCATCCTTCAAATTAGAGAAAGACGTTGTGCAGGCAGAGATCGATATCATCAAGGAGATGGGCGTTGAGATCAGAACCGGAGTGGAAGTCGGAAAAGATATCACATTAGATGAACTCCGTGCGCAGGGATACAAAGCGTTCTACATTGCGATCGGATGCCAGGGCGGAAGACTTCCGGGCATTCCAAACGATACTGTAAAAGGATGTTCTTCCGCAGTTGACCTCTTAAAAGAAGTCAATGCAAATGAGAAATATGACATCAAAGGTGATGTCGTTGTGATCGGTGGCGGTAACGTTGCAATCGACGTTGCAAGAGATTCCAAGAGATGCGGCAGTGACATGGTAAAAGTCAACATGTTCTGTCTGGAATCCAGAGAGACAATGCCTGCATCTGTAGAAGAAATCGAAGAAGCAGAGTCAGAGGGAATCGTTGTAAATCCGGGATGGGGACCAAAGGAAGTTCTTGTGGATGACAACGGTGAAGTACGTGGAATCGTTTTAAAGAAATGTTTATCTGTAAAAGATGCAGACGGAAGATTCAATCCACAGTATGATGTGAACCAGCTTTTGACAGTGGAATGTAAGCATGTATTCTTCTCAGTAGGCCAGTCGATCGTATGGGGAGACTTGTTAAAGGGAAGTAAAGTGGAACTTGGACGCGGCAATGGAGCGGTTGCAGATGCGCTTACTTACCAGACAGCAGAGCCGGATATCTTCGTCGGAGGAGATGTTTACACCGGACCTAAATTCGCAATTGATGCGATTGCAGCCGGAAAACAGGGTGCAATCTCCATCCACCGTTTTGTACAGCCACATTCGAGCCTTACGATCGGACGTAACAGAAATGATTTCATTGAGTTAGACAAAAACGATATCAAAGTGGAAAATTATGACAACTCCAGCCGCCAGATTCCTGGACATAATGATTCCATCGATACAAAACACTCTTTCCGTGATGCAAAACTTGTATTTACAGAAGAGCAGGTCAAAGCAGAGACAGCACGTTGTCTTGGATGTGGAGCTTCTGTTGTTGACCAGAATAAGTGTATCGGTTGTGGTATCTGTACAACGAAGTGTGAGTTTGATGCGATCAAGTTACATAGAGAACTGCCTGGATGCAGCAAGATGGTTCCAAGTGAAGATAAGTTGAAATATATTCTTCCAAATGGAGCAAAGCAGGCGATTAAGATTAAATTCTCCAAGAAGAAGTAATCATTTACAGAGAGGAATAAAATGCACGAACTTGGAATTATTGTACATGTTATGCGTACCGTGGAGGAAGTTGCAGCAGAGAACAATCTCACAGAGATCAGATCCGTGACCTGTGAGATCGGGGAAGTCAGCGGCGTTGTCCCGGAATACATGGCAGACTGCTGGGGCTATGCAAGAAGCAGATCAGAGCTTTTAAAAGACTCAGAATTAAAAATCGAGATCATACCTGGTGTTACCATGTGTGAGGACTGTGGAAAAACCTATTCCACAGTCCAGTATGCAAAAATATGTCCACACTGTGGAAGCAGTGCCACGTATCTTCTGGAAGGAAACGGATTCAGCATCAAGGAGATTGAAGGGGCATAACAAAAAAATATTGTTAGTAAAAACCTCACTGGCTGAGTATAATCTGCTGGTGAGGTTTTTCTATTAAAAAGCAAAAATGCACAGAGACCAAATCCGCCTCTCATGCATCTAATCTATGTAAATAAGTGAAAAGCCGGCAGAAAGGAAGCTGTTCCACGGACAAGTCAGTGGAAACAGCGCAAAATAAAATGACAAAAGAAACATTAGGACAATTGATTATTGATTCCGAGGAAACAATGTATCATATCGCAAAGTCTCTGCTCTACAATGACGCAGACTGTGCGGATGCGATACAGGAAGCCATTGTAAAAGCATTTGCAAAATTACATACATTAAAGGATGACTCGTATGCAAAAACGTGGCTCATCCGCATTGTGATGAACGAGTGTTATGCGATCATGCGCAAAGAGAAAAAAATTATTTCCCTGCAGGATTATCAGATGAACGAGCAGGAAACGGAATCCAAAGACTATTCAGATTTATATGAAGCGATTTTCCATTTGCCAGAGCAGATAAAACTGTGCGTCACACTGTATTATATGGAAGGGTACAGTGTGAAAGAGGTCGCAGCATTGTTAGATACGACAGAGAGTGCAGTAAAAAACAGGCTGGCAAAAGCGCGGGGAAAATTAAAAGAAGCGCTGGCAGATTGAGACATAGTGATGATCCATTGGAACAGACATACAAAAACACGGATATCGAATGAAAAATAATAAATTTCGTATCGTTTGGATAGCAGGAAAGGCGGTAACAGTATGAGATTAGAAGATATGAGAGAACAATTTCCGAAAATGCCGGAGAGCATGAAGCAGATGATTGAGCAGGAAGTTACAGTGCAGATTGGGCAGGAGAAAGAAAATGACAATCCAAAAGTTGTAACTTATAAGAAAAGAAAGAAAAAAAACATGGCACACCGTATGCTGGTGGCATCTATGGTGGCTGCTCTGGCACTTGCAACAACGGTCTGTGCAGGTGTTGCTTACCAGATGCATAATCAGAAGGTTGGAAAATATGGCTTAAAAACACAGATTGAAGGACCACAGACAGCGGCAGAAAGTACGGAGAATATGGCAGATCAGACGACAGAAGAGAGAGCGGGTAAAGCAGCCGAATATGTCAGACTGGAAACCTCTTATCTGCCGAAAGGTATGGTGCAGTCAGAGGAAGGAAAATTCAGTTTTGAAGATAATTATATGCAGGGTGGAGTCAGCATGATCGTGTACCAGCTGACACCGGAAAAAACAATAGCAGACATTGAAAATACAGGCATTGCTGTGAGCGAGGAAACCAGCATCGGTGGCAGACCGGCAGTTTACATGGAAACAGCTCCTGCCGAGGGTGATTCAGCAGAAAATTCTTCTACAGAAGGAACTGCGAATGAAAATACAACCGGTGCAAAAAAAATATATATGATTTACGCGGAACACAACTACCTCCTTGAGATGTTCATTTTCCCGGATGTGACAAAAGAAGAAGCATTCCAGATCGCAGAGGGTGTTTCCATTACTCCGACAGAAGAAACGAGCGGAGAGAATGTTATGCAGGTGTGCAGTTGGAATGACATGGAAAATGAGGCAGGAAAAGGAGAACCGGAAACGGATGAATCGGAAACATTGATGACATTTCCAAAAGAGAAAATGAAAAATATACACCTCATTGGCGGTGAGATTTCTCTGGATCAGAACGGAATTGAAGCAACACCGGGACTTACAGCAATCGTTTCCGATGTAACAATTTCCGATAATATCAGCAGTTTGTCAGAAAATATGCTGGAGGATGATACAAAAGCAGCATTTGACACAGACGGTAATTTATTGCCAATGAAAGTGGAATATTTAAAGAGCGGAGACGGTATCAACACAGTTGATGAAGTTGTGGAGACCAAAGAGATTCCAATGAAAATTGTTTCAGTGACAGTGGATTATAAAAATAATGGAAAGACGGCACTTTCCAATGTAATGTTTAACGGCGGCATTGCACTTCTGGCAGAATATGGAGAAAACATGCAGTTTGACGCATACATGAATGAAAAACCGGGAATAGGCGATATATGGGATTGCGTAAACGAAGAATCTATTGGATTTAGTCAGGAAGTTTATTTATCGGATGTTCATGGAGGAGAACGCCACAACAACTACATTAATACGATAAATCCAGGTGAAACCGTCACCGTGCGTATGGCATTCAAAGTGCCGGAAGAAAAATTAAATGAGATGTACTTCACCTTAAGCAATTATGGTGGCAGCCATTTCTATGATGAGACAAGCTTACAGCTTGGGTATGTGGATATCAGACAGTAGAAAATTTTTATGAGAAAACCCTCGCATCCAGTTTTAAGAAGCTGTTTGCGGGGGTTCTTTTTAAGTTTGCCGTCACCTATATACAAATCTAATTTATAGAAAAGGAACCATATAAACTGGCAGACAAAGAATGTCAGAGTCCTTAGCCAAATCTTTGGTATACACAAGATACTTATCAAGTATACGATCAGAATATTTTTTGCAAAATTCATCAAGAGATTTATGTGTTTTGTATCCGCTTGACTTTACTTCAATCGGACATATTTTATTTCTACTTGCAAGAAGAAAATCAATTTCATAATTATGCCGCGAAGTTTCATTGAAAAAGGTATAATAAAATAATTCATTGCCATTACAAGTAAGGATTTGGGCAACTATATTTTCATAGAGATATCCGAGATTTGTATTGAGCGTATCATTTAATAGTTTTTCGTATATTATATTTTCTGTAAAGTCTTTGTCCTTGAACATCAATGTAGTAAAAAGTCCGGTGTCGCAGAGGAACAGTTTAAATTTACAAAGGTCTTTATTAGTTGACATTCCAGCATTTGGATCATTGGCATGATATGAAACAAGAACAGTTTTTGAATCTTTTAATTCGGCAATTAATTCTAATATACTGTCGGCTCGGTCATTTGCCAGTACATTGGAAACTTGATATCGTGCAGCATTTTTATTTAGCTGGGCAGGAATTGCATCAAAAAGAAGTGAAAGCTTTCCTGTTGAGTCTATTTTCTTGAAATCATCCTCATAAAGATTTAAAATATCACGTTTTATGGTATCGACTTTTCTAAAATTATTTGTCTGGAGATATTCATTTACAGCCTGTGGCATTCCACCAACAAGCATATACAGTCTGAAGTCTCTCATTAATTTCCGATGTAATTTATCTCCGATTGGATGGCGGGAGTCAAAGAGTTTTCTTACTAAGGCGGTGGTTGTATGATCACCTAAAGCCCATAAGAATTCTTCGTAATCCATGGGATACATAGAGAGTTTTCTTTCTTCACTCGGAATAAGGATGTTCTGTATGTTCTTTTTTATGGAAATCAGTGAACCGGTTTCTATATAGTCATATCTGTGGTCTTTTACTAATGATTTAACTGCCTGTCTTGCAAGTGGACATAGTTGAACTTCATCAAAGATAATTAGAGAATTTCTTTCGTGAAGATCAACCTTGTATTGTAACTGAAGCTGTAAAAAAAGATAATCTAAATCGGAAATGTCTTCAAAAAGAGCTTTGATACTTTTGGATACAGTTGAAAAATCAATTAATATATAGCTTTGATATTCATTCTTAGCAAAAGATTCCACAACCGTAGATTTCCCAATTCGCCGCGCACCTTCGATTAACAATGCTGTATTTCCGTTGGATTCTTCTTTCCAGGATAGTAGTTTACTGTATATTTTTCGCTTAAACATAGATCCTCCAAACAAAATCGCGTTTTTTATTTTGATATATTACCACAAAATCGCACTTTTTATTCTATTATATTACCACAAAATCGCACTTTTTCAATCATTTATTTGGAAACAAAGTGTCTTCAGCTTGTGTTTGATATTGACAGTTTCTGTGCCTGCGATGGCAAAAGCAGAGACAATATGGGCAAATATAAATTGAAAAGTCCTGTGATTTAAACTATCATAAAAGATATATCGGTAGACATTTTTACAAATGGAGAAAAGAGAGTATTGTATGAAGAAAACAAAAGTTTATTTGCAGTCAGAAGCAGATCAGGATTTTGCAAAATTACTAAAGAATATACGAACAGAAGAAAAGGTATCATTAGACCAGTTAGCGATGGGATTAATGAGTGCCAGCCAGCTTGTGAAAATTGAAAACGGAGAGCGCCCCATTAATAAAAATATCAGAGACAGATTGTTAGAGCGGCTTGGTATAGCGAAAGAATTGTATGAAAATCTGTTAGATTTATGCGATTTCGAAGAATGGGATTATAAGAAAAAGATTTTATCTGCGATTCAGGATAAAAAAATAGAAGATGCATATCGTTTGCTTAAAGAATATAAGGCACATTTAAGGGAAAATGATAGAATAAATCATCAGTTTATTTTGGCAATGTGGGGAGAAGTTTTGAAACAGGAAGGGGCTTCGAAAGAAAAAATTGCTGAATGCTATCGGAAAGCCGTAATACTTACAATACCGGATGCAGAAAAAGTGTGGTGGGAGAAAAGACCATTATCGGTATTGGAGATGAATCTGTTATTGGAAACGCTTGTTTATGGAAATGAAACAGATGATTTATACAAATACAGAGTGCTTATGGATTATGTTGATATGGGATATTATGATGAAATTATGAAAGCAAAAATATATCCTAAAATTGTTTATTATTATTTGAAAAAGCAGATTTTATTTAAAGAGTATTGGAATGTGGAAACACAGACTGAAAATCTGAAGATATGTGAAAAAGCAATTGATAAATTAAGAGATGCCGGGCGGACATATTATATGGTCGAACTGCTGGAAATAGAAATGCAAATATCAGAGATAATGTTGGATGATACTTTTCCAGAAGATTTCGAAAAAAATGAGGCAGATAAGATAAATGCAAAAGAATTATTGTCTGTGATTAAAAACTTGTATGCAGAGTATGAAGTTCCGGCATATATGCAGGATTGCACCTACTTTTACCAGCAGAAGTGGATCTTTAGTATGAAAGATGTGCTGCGAATCCGCAGGGAAATGCTTGGTCTGACACAGGAACAGCTCTGTGAAGGAATCTGTTCTGTAAAATCACTTCGCAGAGCTGAAAAAGGACAGACAGATATGCAGAGGGAAACACTCAAAAAAGTATTAAACAGACTGGGACTGTCAGGACAAATGCAGTGGTCACGACTTATCACAAGTGACCGTGAAGCCATAAGAATGGCAGAAGAACTGGCAGATTACATCAATGACCGGAAGTTTTCTGTGGCAAGTAAACAATTGGAAAGCCTGAAATCACGGATTGATCTGGATATTCCGCAGAATAAACAATATTTTTTAGAGAAGCAGGCATTACTAGAGTTTGAACAGGGAAAAGTAACGAGAGAAGAATTTGTAAAAATGGAAAAAGAGGCTCTGGAATGTACGTTGCGTGCGGAAAATCTTTATAGGAAAGAGAATGTGTATCTGACAGAGCAGGAAATAACCTGTATTCGTAATAGCTGGAGAGGAATGGAAGGAAAAGAGAAAAGGGAATTAATCGATTTGATATTTAGACTTTATGATAACTATGCTTTAAATAATGGATTGTCACAGGCAATTTCTATGTATGAATTTATTGCAGAAAGTGCTGTAAATGAACTTGGAAATAATGGGGAACATGTGAGGGCAGAAGAGATAGACAGAAAATCAATTAAGGCAAGCTTATCGTGTAGAAGGGTGTGGGATATTCATTATAAAATATATGATATATTATGGAATGAGAAAAAACTTATGAAAAAAAGCGGAAAAAGAGTCAGTAATAATCGAATGAATACAGAGTTGAAACGTTGTATTATTATGAGTCATTATGTAAAGCGTTATTTTTATGAAAATGTATACAAAGAGAAATTAAGCTAATGATCGTTTTCACCGCTGACAGGAATATCATTATAAGGAGCAATGAATCCTATATGGTGTATCGATGGAATGTTTACCTGGATAAAGCAAATAATTGTTAAAGTGATAAATAATTTTGAAATAAATTTTTTCATTTGTGATAACCTCCATACATCATATTTTCTATTGTGCCATAGTTAGTTTACATATTACAAGGGACAGAATTGTCCATAAATTTTTTGACAATTCTGTCCCTTGTTTTGTAACTTCAAAATGTTGTATGGTGTTTCCGTAATAATTCAAACCGGCTTGAAAAATTACCATTATACTTTTGAAAAAGGAGAAAAACAAATGCAAAAGATTTTAAAAACATTAGGTGTTGTAAAAGATGTATTAGGTTCTAAAGTAAGGGGGATGTGTATTCCAACAGGTAGTTCAGTTTGCAAATCTGTAGGAGGTCATGGCTGTTAAGGCTAAAATAAGTTATATTGATGAGAAACCCTTAGAAAGTACTCTGGGGGTTTCTTTATGGAGAAAAAGATGTTGATTGTTAATCCGAATGCAAGAATTACAAAAATATACAATTCTAATAGATATAATATTTCAATTCCAAAGGTAACATCAAAGTTATGGGATGTAGGAAAAGATTCGGTGGAATTGTTAAGAAAAATTAATCAAGGAAAGTATAATACATATAAAGAATTAGAAAAAGAAATACCTCAATTTGTTATACATGATTTTTTGAATAAACAAATTATAGTAGAATCTGAGGTAGGTTATTATAATAAAAATATATTGAATGAAAGTAACTACGAGTATCCGCTAACGAGTTTGGTAATCGAATTAACAAATATTTGTAACTTAAATTGTATTCATTGTTATGGTAAATTTGGAATGCCTAAAAACAAAAAATGTATTTCATTAGATGATGTGATTAATTTAAAAGAGGAATTAGATAAGCTGCATACAATGGAAATTCGATTATCCGGAGGAGAATGTTTTTTAAATACTGATTTTGAAGATATTGCTATATATTTTTTGGAAAATGGTTTTAGAGTGGGAATATATACTAATGGTTTTGAAACGGAGAGAATAAAGAAATTTTTAATGAGAACGCAAGAGTATCATTTTTATATGGCAATTAGTCTAGATGGAGAAGAAAAATATCATAATATGGTAAGAGGAAATAATAAAGCTTTTATCAATACAATTGCGACCATGAAAGAATTGAAAAAATACAATAATGTTGAGGTCATGATTGAAACCGCAATTTCGAAAGTTAATTTGCAAAATATAAAGGCTATAGAAAAAATGATTAAATTAGAATTTCCTGATTTCGAACACAGAATGTTTCTTATTTCACCTATAAAAGATTGCAATGTATCATTCGACTATAAGGATATTCCACAAATGAGAAAAAATTGTAAGAGCATATTTGATGAGTATTATTCGAAAATGTTGGATAGGTTCAAATTTTATTCTAAAAGTTTAAGGTGTCAAGGTGGTGTGATAAATGGAGTATTAACTTCAGAAGGAAAAGTTAAATGTTGTCCTATAGCAGAAGATGAAATTTTCATTATGGGAGATATAAAAGAAAGAGCATTATCATGTATTTGGGAAAAACCTGCTGGAGAGGCTGAATGGTTTAGAAAGGAATTTATAAAATCTTCGAAACAGTGTAAAGGTTGTGCACATAAATATAGATGCGGAAAGAGAAATTGTAGAGTGGAGGCTAAGACACTGACAGGAGATTGGAAAAATGCAAATCCATATACGTGTATGATTGTAAAAGGATATTAGATAGTGTCAAATGACCTATGAAAAAACGAGCCAAAGAAAAAAGGCTCAAATGAACCTTGAAAACTGTAGATATTTTATGTTGTGGTAGCTTACCGCCACCCTTGACAGCACGAAAAAGAACTGCTGTAGGTGAATCACCGACGGCGAA
>ENA-ORVG01001340-ORVG01001340.1-human-gut-metagenome-genome-assembly--contig:-NODE-1340-length-29641-cov-5.062361_pt1 | contig 29641 bp, 31 predicted proteins | sample MGYA00242091_ERZ509233 | MGnify/ENA primary metagenome ERZ509233 (study PRJEB26280, sample SAMEA2338840) | human gut metagenome | biome: human gut; feature: human-associated habitat; material: faeces... | reverse complement strand
TTTTATTGCTTATTATCCGCACCCAAAAAGTTGCATTTATAAGTTGAACTCAAGTATTAAATTCTGTCCAAATCAAAAACCCTATTTCTTATAGAGAAATACATATATGTAATTTCTCACATCAACGGGTGTGTTACCTAAGTATCTCCATTCTTTTTTATTCCAGTGTTCATACGCATTTTTCATTTAAGATTACACATTTACAAATCATTTAACTCTTCGCAAATGTAGTTCTTAATAAAGAAAAAGAATTATACCGTATTACCAACACCTATAGATTATGTTACATCATTACATCGTGTGTAACATTTTCTTTATCTCATGATACATTTAGGCTATACAACATAAAAAAAAGAGGAAAATCCTCCGATAATCCTCTTTTTTCTCAGCCCCTATATATACAAAAAAGGCGTCTTTGTGCTACTTTTCAAACACAAAGGCGCTCGACTCCAAACGCAAGTACATTTCAATTAAAACGCCTTTGCGTTTCAACTAAAACGCAAGTGCATTTAAGACAAAACGCAAGGACGTTTCACATCAAGCGTCCTTGCGTTTTGTTTATACCAAAAACCACCATGGAAAACACTACTCCGCAAGTGTTTTTCCCTTCCTACGAGAATAAGCCAAATGCTTCGGGCTGCCAATCAACTGAGCTGTATAAATGCCGGTATGACCGGAGAAAAGATAAGCTACTACGCAGGCTATGCCTAAATAAAGACCTGGCTCTGCCCCGAAAAGTTCAATTCCCATCAGTGTACAAGCAATGGGGGTATTTGTTGCTCCGGCAAACACAGCTACAAAACCAATTCCAGCCAATAGTCCCATCGGAAGGGGTACCACAGCCGACAACGCACTGCCTAAGGTGGCTCCCACAAAGAACAAAGGAGTAACTTCACCTCCCTTGAATCCAACCCCAATAGTGAAGGTGGTAAACAGAATCTTCAGCAGGAAATCATACCACATTTGCTGCTCCGAGAAAGAAGCTACAATGGTAGGTACACCCAAACCGATATATTTCGTCGTTCCCATCATCCAGACAACTGCAGCAATCACCAGTCCTCCTATCAGCGGACGGAAAGGCGGATAGCTGATACGTTTGGCCATTCCTGACCAAAAACCGATGGAACGTGAAAACAGCATGGCTGCCAATCCGAACAGAATACCTGCACCAATGGTCCACAACAAATTAGACGCATCCGGAAAAGGAACTTCAGAAACTACATAATGTGTATGCTCCACTCCCCACGCATGACAAACCATGCTGGCCACGGCAGCCGAAAGAAAGCTCGGCAGGATAGCTTCATAGCGCATACGTCCCACCACAATGACTTCCAAGCCAAAAACAGCTCCCGCCAGTGGGGTACCAAACACAGAAGCAAAACCTGCACTGATACCAATTGCTACCATCAGACGATGGTCTCTGCGACGCATACGAAACAGACGGGAAAACTGGTCGGCTATAGCTCCTCCCATCTGTACACCGGTTCCTTCTCGTCCGGCAGAACCACCGAACAAATGGGTCAATACAGTTCCGATATATACTAACGGAGCCATACGGAAAGGAATAATATCATGAGGTGAACGGATTTCCTCAATCAGGTAATTGTTTCCCCGGGAAGCTGTTCCCGCCCAATAATGATACATCAGGCCGATAAGTAAACCAGCCACTGGCAAAAGAGCAATTATCCACAGATGATGTTCACGATACTGCGTGGCCCATTCCAGAGATACCAACAGCAAGGCAGAAGCCGAACCTATACAAGCTCCCGACAAAACTGAGAGAAAAAGCCATTTGCACAAATAAAGGAGTAACGGAAGCTGTTCAAACTTCCACCAGTAATTCTGATTTCTTAAAGTCTTCATATTTTTCTAAGTTTTCTTGTATCCATTATCTCAAGTTTTCGCAAAAAAAAACTGTTCCCCGACTCTCGTCGGAGAACAGCCACAACACAAACACAAAATAAAACACGACAAAACTACTATGCAAAAATACAACTCCCTGCTTTCATTTCGGATGAAAATCAGCGGCCGTCCATTATCTATATCACATACACAAGAACCGCAAGAGCTGTATATTACATGTAACGTTCATAAAATATCTTTAGTTCAGTATTTTTTATTTTATTAAGAATTCAATTTACATGATACCTTTTTCACGGAGGTGAACCTGCCATTTCCATGCAGAACGCAAGGTATCTTCGATAGATGTTTCAGCTTTCCATCCCAATTCAGAGTTTGCATAAGAAGGATCAGCCCAAACTTTCACAATATCACCTGCACGACGAGGAGCAATCTGGTAGTTCAGCTTCACGCCGGTAGATTCTTCAAACTTATGAATCAGTTCCAATACAGAAAGACCACGACCAGTACCCACATTGAATACTTCTACTTTATCTTTCTGCTTGTCTTCCAAAATACGGTTCATGGCAATTACGTGTGCCTTTGCCAAATCTACTACGTAAATGTAGTCACGGATACAAGAACCATCAGGAGTATCATAATCGTCACCGAATACGCTCAATTTTTCACGGATACCCATTGCAGTCTGAGTCAGGAACGGAATCAGGTTCTGCGGAACACCGTTCGGAAGTTCACCAATCAGAGCTGTTGGATGTGCACCAATCGGATTGAAATAACGCAACATCACTGCATGGATAGGAGAACCAGAAGCAACGGTATCGCGGATAATTTCTTCATTAATCTGCTTCGTATTACCGTATGGAGATTCAGCCTTCTTGATAGGAGCTTCTTCTGTTACAGGCAATACATCCGGCTGGCCGTATACCGTACAAGAAGAAGAGAAGATAATACCTTTTACTCCGTGTTTCGGCATCAGTTCCAGCAAGTTAATCAAAGAAACCAGATTGTTACGATAATACAGCAACGGTTTCTGAACAGATTCACCTACAGCCTTGCTTGCTGCAAAATGAATGATTCCCTGAATACCAGGATATTTAGCAAACACATTGTCCAGTCCTTCGTAATCAAGACAATCTACTTTTTCAAAAGCTGGGCGCACACCTGAAATCTGTTCGATGCTGTCAACTACATCAGCGCGCGAATTGGAAAGATTGTCTACAATTACCACTTCGTAACCGCTATTCTGCAATTCAACCACAGTATGAGAACCAATGTATCCGGTTCCACCTGTCACGAGAATTCTTTTTTTCATAACACTAAGGTTTATCTTATATTTAACTCCTTTATTAAAGTCATTTACTATATCTCTACAAAAGTAAAAAAAAGTATTGGAATGTCCATGTGCCTCCCATTAAAAAATTAAAAAAGTGTTATTCGAAATATTCCGAATAACACTTTCTCAATATATTACTGCCTAAAAGACAGAATTAATTCAATCCAAACAGCACTGCCAGACCTTTATCTACGCCTGAGAAACCCATGAATGCCATAGCCAGCAAACCGGCTGTGACCAATGCGATACTCATACCTCTCATGCCTTTCGGAATGTTTACCAGGCTCAACTGTTCGCGAATACCGGCAAACACAATCAGTGCCAAAGCAAAACCTAATGCGGTAGAGAAAGCATATACTACTCCGGTCAACAAATCATAATCCTTCTGGATTACCAGGATAGTCACACCCAGGATACAGCAGTTAGTTGTAATCAAAGGCAAGAACACTCCCAGTGCCTGATACAAAGAAGGAGAAACCTTTTTCAGGATAATTTCTACCATCTGAACCAATGCGGCAATGACAAGGATAAAGGCAATGGTCTGCAAGTATCCCAATCCGAACGCGTCCAATACAAATTTCTGGATGACATAGGTTACGATGGTGGCCAGCGTCAACACGAAAGCTACCGCTGCTCCCATACCCATGGCAGTTTCCACTTTCTTGGAAACTCCCAAGAACGGACAGATACCCAAGAATTGTGACAACACTACGTTGTTCACAAAGATTGCGGTGATAAATATCAATATATATTCCATATCTTTCTATTTTTAAGGGTTATGCTTTTTTCAAGCGGTTTACAATCGCAATAAGGTATCCCAATACGATGAAAGCACCTGGAGCCAAAACGAAAATCAGCATTCCGTAATCTTCCGGCATGATGGCAATGTTAAACAATTTGCCAGTTCCCAGGAATTCACGTACACCACCCAGCAAAGTCAAGGCAATGGTAAATCCAAGTCCCATACCCAAGCCGTCGAAGAAAGAAGACAAGGGGTTATTCTTAGCTGCAAATGCCTCAGCACGACCCAGCAAAATACAGTTTACCACAATCAACGGAATGAACAATCCCAATGTAGCGTACAAAGCCGGTACGTATGCCTGCATCACCATCTGAAGCAAAGTTACGAACGAAGCAATTACGACCACAAAAATAGGAATACGTACCATGTCGGGCACCAGATTCTTAATCAGAGAGATTACCACGTTTGAACAAATCAGTACAAACATAGTAGCGAGTCCCATACCCATACCGTTGATAGCAGAAGAAGTTGTACCCAGGGTCGGACACATACCTAAAAGGAGTACAAACGTAGGATTTTCTTTTACAATCCCATTCATTAACACTTTAAAATTATTCATAGCCTGTCCTCCTTATTTAACGGGTTCTACATTCATTGTATCACTCACAGCTTCTTCGGCCGGTTTTTCCTGCTGAGTAGCTCCGCTGGCTCCATCTACATGCTGATTCTTATAGGCTGCATACGCATTGTTTACAGCCAGCAAGAAAGCACGCGATGTAATGGTAGAAGCCGTAATGGCATCAATCTCTCCCCCATCCTTACTCACAGTTAAAGGAGCTTCGCCCGGATTCTTTCCGGTAATATCACCTTTGGCACCCTTCTTGAACCAATCAGCAGCCTTCGATCCCAACCCTGGGGTTTCTGCATGGCTCAAAAGAGAATAATCAATGATCTTACCTTCATTGTCAAAACCGACCAACACGGTCAGCGCTCCACCAAAACCGTTGGCAGCTGATTCTACTGCTGCTCCGATAGGCTGTCCGTTTTTAGTCGCCTTGTAAATCTTATAAGTAGCACCATTGACTTCTACGGTTTCAGGAGCTTCAGCCGGATTGTTATCAAAACCGGGAACTACCACTGCAATGGCATCACTCAAAGTCTTGGCATTCGCCTGAGCAATAGGTTCTGCAGTTACGTCGTTCACCCAGCCCAGCAAACCTCCGGCCACTACGGAAAATCCGGTCAGTGCCAGAGCCATATTCTTTAAAGATGATTCTAGTTTTTTCATTTCTTCACTACCTCCCCGAAACGTTTTGGTTTGCAATATGTATTAATCAACGGAGTGAATGCGTTCATGATGAAAATAGCGAACGACATACCTTCCGGATAGGCACCGAAAGTACGGATTACCACTGTCAGAAAACCGATAGCTACTCCATAAATCAGCATCCCTTTGTGAGTCATAGGTGAAGTGACATAGTCTGTCGCCATGAAAATAGCTCCCAGCATCAAACCTCCGGTAAACAGATGTGCCAACGGAGAAGCATAGACTGTAGGATTAGCCAGGTGCATCAGACCTGAGAACACGAATACGGTTGCCAGAATGGAAACCGGAATATGCCAGGAGATAATCTTTTTCCACAACATATACACAAGTCCTAACAACAATGCCAAGGCACTTACCTCACCGATACATCCTGGATTGTTACCCAAGAACAAAGACATGGTATCGGGCAACTGGCTCAACGCATTGGCATCTCCATGTACCGCCATCTTCATCAAGGCCAACGGAGTAGCAGTAGTTTCCGCATCCGTATAACTGGTCAACTGACCTACTACCGGCCACGAAGTCATCTGTACAGGGAAAGAAATCAGCAGGAAGATACGTCCCACCAAAGCCGGGTTGAACGGGTTACATCCCAATCCACCGAAAGTCATCTTTCCGATACCGATAGCTACCAGCGCACCGATAATGATAATCCACAACGGCAGGTTAGAAGGCAAGTTAAATGCCAGCAACACACCGGTCAGGGCAGCCGAACCGTCCATGATAGTAGTACGTTCGCGCTTCAATATGAATTTGGTGATAGCCCATTCAAAGAACAAGCATGCAATGACAGAAGTCAGTGTCACCACCACTGCTCCCAGACCAAACATGTAGAAAGATACAAGCAAAGCCGGTATCAGCGCAATCAATACGCCGTACATGTTTTTCTGTACACTGTCGCCACCATGTACATGCGGCGATAAGGATACTATTAATTTGTTTGCCATAAGATTCTCAAATTATTTTTTTGCATTACGTGCACGGATGATACCGCCCACCTTACCTTTACCTAAACGGATGTAATCCAACATCGGACGATGAGAAGGACATGTAAACTGGCATGAACCGCATTCGATGCACGACATAATCATTTCGTGTTCCACGCGTTCCCAGTCGCCATGAGCCGAACAAGTAGCCAGCAAGTAAGGTTCCAGTCCCATCGGACAAACGCTTACACACTTCGCACAACGGATACATGGCTGAGGTTCTGCACGGCGTGCTTCCTTATCGTTCATAATCAGCACACCAGAGCTACCTTTACAGATAGGTACTTCGGTATTTACCAAAGCCTTACCCATCATCGGACCACCACCGATTACCTTTCCGGTATCTTCCGGCAGACCTCCGGCAGCTTCAATCAGCTGGCTCATCGGAGTTCCCATACGGGTCAGGAAGTTAGAAGGGTTCTTCAATGACTTACCGGTTACCGTTACCACACGTTCAAACAAAGGCTTATTCTTCTGTACAGCTTCATATACTGCATACGCAGTACCTACATTCTGTACCACTGCACCTACATTGATAGGTATAGCAGGAGGAGCCGGCACCTGACGACCGATTACTGCATCAATCAACTGTTTTTCACCTCCCTGAGGGTATTTCACTTTCAAAGGTACAATTTCAATACCCGGGTAAGCGGCTGCCTTTTCTGTCATCAGTTTGATGGCATCCGGTTTATTATTTTCAATACCGATATAAGCTTTGTTTACTTTTGCTCCCTTCATCAGAATCTGTACACCAACCAGGATTTCATCTGCTTTTTCCAGCATCAGACGATGGTCGGCAGTCAGATAAGGTTCACATTCTACGGCATTGATGATTACACATTCTGCCTTGCATCCGGGAGGAGGAGTCAGTTTTACATGAGTAGGGAAACAAGCACCACCCATACCTACGATACCGGCATTCTTGATTTTTGCGACAATTTCTTCCGGGGTCAGGTTACATTCCTTTACCAGATCCTTGCTACGGTCGATTGTTTCTTCCCATTCATCACCTTCTACATCAATGAAAATTGCAGGCTTGCGATAGCCGCTTGCATCAATCACGCTGTCTACCTTATTTACCTTTCCAGACACGGAAGAGAAGATAGCTGCCGATACAAAGCCTCCCGCTTCGGCAATCTTGGTACCCACCTTTACTACATCACCTTTCTTTACAATGGCAGTGGCAGGCGCACCAATATGCTGAGACAACGGGAACACCGCCTGCTTAGGAAGTGCAAGCGTTTCAATAGCTTTCCCGGCTGACAATTTATTTTCTGCTGGATGAACTCCACCAATTCTAAACGTCTTCACTTTTATGTTATTTAGTATTATACAATTATAAGATTAAGCCTCTGTATTCTTTGGAGCTTCGGCAGCCGGAGCTGCAGCTGGAGTTACCGTTTCAGTCTTTACAGCTTCAGGTTTTACCGGACTGGCGGTTGCAGGCTTCTCTACAGCCGGTTTTTCTGCTGCAGGAGCTTCTGCCTTCGGCTTACGAGGAGGGAAGTTCACTGCCACGATAGCCTGCTGCGGACATTCCATCTCACACTTACGGCATGACTTACATTTAGCCGGGTCGATATAGGCCAGGTTGTTTTCCAATGTAATAGCTTCAAACGGACATACCTTCACACACTTGCCGCAACCGATACAAGCTGCTGCACATGCCTTACGGGCTACAGCACCTTTATCCTTATTGACACACTGTACGTACACTCTGCGGTTGTTCTTACCTTTCGGGCGAATTTCAATGATGTTACGCGGACAAGCCTTGCTACAAGCGCCGCAAGCCGTACATTTTGATTCGTCTACTTCAGGAAGTCCTGTTTCCGGATTCATGTGAATGGCATCAAACTGACAAGCCGATACGCAGTCACCACATCCCAGACAGCCAAAGGTACAACCGGTTTCACCTCCGAAAGTAGAATTGGCTACCACACAAGAACGCACCCCGTCGTACTGAGTCAGCTTCGGACGGTTGGCACATGTTCCGTTACATCTCACTACCGCAACCTTCGGTTCTGAAGCAGCTGCTTCCAGCCCCAAAATACTTGCGACCTTCTCCATTGTAGGCTGACCGCCTACCGGACACATTTTTCCCTCCAGAGAACCAGCTTTTACACAAGCAGCTGCAAAACCGGAACATCCCGGGAAACCACATCCACCGCAATTGGCCTGAGGAAGCACTTCTGCCACCTGAGCAATTCGGGGATCTTCATACACAGCAAATTTCTTAGAAGCCACGTACAAGATAACAGCTGAAATCAAGCCAATGGCACCCAGTGAAATCACTGCAACCAAAATTAAACTCATAATATAAAGTTAGTTTATTAATTATTAATTGATTCCAAAACAAACACAAAAGTACGTCTGAATTTCTCCCGGCAAAAGAAAAGTATCAGATAATAAGGTATAAGCATACACAAAGATGCGATGGAAGAAACGGCCTCATCCCCTCCCGTAAAATACATAGCGACAAAAAGAGAAACGAGCAACACCACAAAAGGAAAAACAAAAGCCCACATTACAGCTTTCATTCCCAGGGATGTCGCTCCGCTTATCATGACCTGGTTCCCTACCTGACAGGGGAGACCAGACTTATTGTATACATCTATCAGTTTCTCCTTCGATTCAGCCGCACTGCAATGCCCTTTTATGCTGCAGGCAGAACAAGCTGACGTCTGTACAATCCTCACCTTCAAGTAAGAACCGTTAATGCTTTCCACAATACCTAGATGTTTTATTTTATCAGTCATTTTTGCAAACCACACTTTACAAATGTGTGGCAAATGTACGATAAATATTGTATTGTTGGTAACGTTAACGAGGAAAATCTGCTTAAAAAAATTAAATTCGTCAGGACAAGTTCAGAAATCCGACAAATTACAGCTCTCCTACTTAATTTACGATGGTGTATCCTGCCTCCAGCAGTGCATTTCGAATAAGTGAAATGTGCTCCGCATTACGTGTTTCCATTACCAGCCGCAAGAAACAGGCTGTCACATTACTATTATTATTATTACGTTCGTGAAGTACTGAAATGATATTCCCTCCCAGACGAGCCACAATAGTAGCTACTCCCATCAGTTCTCCGGGTTTATCATGCAAATCAAGCGTTACAGTATAAGAGCGGCCAGACATATCCAATCCACGTCCAATCACACGGCTCAGGATAGTTACATCAATATTTCCTCCGGATACCACGCAAATTGTTTTCTTCCCTGCCACCGGAACCTTATTGAACATGGCAGCTGCCACAGCAACTGCTCCCGCCCCTTCAGCAATCAATTTCTGCTGCTCCATCAGAGCTAAAATAGCGGCACAGATTTCATCTTCTGTTACAGTCACAATACCATCCACATACTTACTGCACAAATCAAAAGTATGTTCTCCTGGTTCCTTTACTGCAATACCATCTGCGATTGTTGACACTGAAGAAAGACATTCACGACGTTCATGCTCGATAGACCGCAACATACTCGGAGCCCCTTGTGCCTGCACACCATATACCTTCACATCAGGTTTTAAAGATTTCAGCGCATAAGCCACACCGGATATAAGTCCACCTCCCCCAATAGGCACTATCACGACTTCTACATCGGGAAGCTGATTCAACAATTCCAGTCCGATTGTTCCCTGTCCGGCAATGACATGTTCATCATCAAAAGGATGAATGAAGGTATATCCTTTTTCCTCTTTAAGCTGCAAAGCCTTCTGGTAAGCGTCATCATAAACACCTGGAACCAGACACACTTCAGCTCCGTAACGCTTGGTAGCCTCTACTTTCGAAATAGGAGCACCTTCCGGAAGACAAATCAGCGATTTTATACCATGCTTCGTAGCACCAAGTGCAACACCTTGCGCATGATTTCCCGCTGAACAAGCAATCACTCCACGAGCCTTTTCTTCCTCTGTCAAGCAGGAAATCTTGTAACATGCACCACGCAACTTAAACGAACCTGTATATTGCAGGTTTTCCGGTTTCAAATATACCTGACTCTCATTATTTATTTGGGGAGCATATATCAAATCCGTTCTTCTTATCACATTTTTCAGTGCAAACGATGCCCGATAAATACAATCCAATGTTAACATAAAGATAGCTTTTAATTATTTTTCCGCGCAAAAGTACAAAAAAAGTCGAAATTCAGAAGAAACAAATAAGAAAAGGCATCCAAATACAAATCTTGCATGGATGCCTTTTTCTTATAAATCTTCATCTAGAAAAGTAAAATCAATTCCTCTTTCTTTTAACAACCTGCGAATTTTAGCTATGATTTTTTTATAAAGCTTGAAACAAGTAGATTTACTTATACCTCTCTTTTCGCCCGCTTCTCTAAAACTTAAGCCCTCAAAGAAGAGGTCTATAATCAATCCTCTCTCAAACAAAGAAAGCTTCAAAAGTATTTCCCGTATTATCATATAAACACGCTCAAACTTCAACAAAAACTTAAGCTTTCGTGAGGGACATTCTGCCGTATGAGCCGCCACGGCCTCATCATCAAGTGCAACCATAGTGGGAGCATTTTTCTTTCTGCGATAATAATCATTTACCATATTAATTGTTATCGTCATTGCCCATTGAAAAAAACGTCCTCTTTCATGGTACGACTTATCCAATCCTTCTACCACTTTCAACAATACTTCCTGACGTAAATTGTAGACATCTTCCTGATTACGAACGTGTATTTTAATATACGTTTCCACCATCAATGAACATCTGTAAAAAAGAATTTGTTCTTCCTTATCAGTTTCATCATAAAGATGACGAAATCTCACTTTGTTACTAGGGCAAAGTTTTTCCATATTTAAAATGCTTTTAAGTCCTACCTAACCAAAATTACATTAAAAGAAAAGTAGGATGGTTAATAAAAAATTTTACTACTAAATAAAACCACCACACACCAAAAGAGTATACCTACTTTTAAAATATCTAGCAAAGCCTTATTCATGTGACAAAAATATATAATTTACATAGAATAAACAACAAATTCGTAATTTATTTTTATGATACATTACGAATTGATAAAAACAAAAGAGGCGTCAAAAAGAGATTTTTTGTCTTTTTGACGCCTCTTACAGAGATTTAAAAACTTAATCAAGCTTAAGAACCGCTAAAAATGCCTTTTGAGGAACTTCTACTGTACCAATTTGCTTCATACGTTTTTTCCCTTTTTTCTGCTTTTCCAATAGCTTACGCTTACGGCTTACGTCACCTCCATAACATTTAGCCGTCACATCCTTACGGACAGCCTTAATGGTTTCACGCGCAATAATCTTTGCACCGATAGCCGCCTGAATCGCAATTTCAAACTGCTGACGAGGTATCAATTCCTTCAGTTTCTCACACATCCGGCGTCCTAAATCATACGCATTATCAAAGTGAGTCAACGTAGACAAGGCATCAACCGATTCTCCGTTCAACAGAATATCCAGCTTCACCAATTTAGATGGACGGAAACCAGACTGATGATAGTCAAAAGAAGCATATCCCTTGGAAATACTCTTCAACTTATCATAGAAATCTATCACAATTTCCCCCAAAGGCATCTTGTAATGCAATTCTACACGATTACCTGAGATATAATCCTGCTTCACCAGTTCTCCGCGCTTACCCAGACACAACGTCATAATCGGACCGATATAGTCTGTTGCCGTAATAATGGAAGCATCAATATAAGGCTCTTCAATATGATCAATCAGCGTCGGATCGGGCATTCCTCCCGGGTTATGCACTTCCTGCACTCCTCCCTGCTTATCGTAAATCATATACGATACGTTAGGAACAGTGGTAATCACATTCATATCAAACTCACGATCCAGTCGTTCCTGCACAATTTCCATGTGAAGCAATCCCAAGAAGCCGCAGCGGAATCCGAAGCCCAGCGCCAAAGAAGATTCCGGCTGGAAGGTCAGAGACGCATCGTTCAGCTGAAGTTTCTCCAAAGAGGCACGCAGATTCTCATAATCTTCCGCCTCAATCGGGTAAACTCCGGCAAAGACCATCGGTTTTACTTCCTCAAACCCATCGATTGCCTTATCACACGGACGACTGATATGTGTAATGGTATCTCCTACCTTCACCTCTTTAGAAGTCTTGATACCGGAAATAATGTATCCTACATCCCCCGTACGCAACTCTTTCCGAGGAACCATATCCATTTTCAATACACCGACTTCGTCGGCATCATATTCTTTTCCTGTATTGAAGAATTTCACCTTATCACCTGTACGAATCACTCCGTTTACTACCTTAAAATATGCAATAATACCACGGAATGAATTGAAGACAGAATCGAAAATCAAAGCCTGCAGCGGTGCATTCTCATCACCGACTGGAGCAGGGATACGTTCTACTACCGCCTGAAGAATATCCTCTACTCCCATACCGGTCTTTCCTGATGCACGAATAATATCTTCACGCTTGCAGCCCAACAAATCAATAATTTCATCCTCCACCTCTTCCGGCATCGCACTGGCCATGTCACATTTGTTCATCACCGGAATAATTTCCAGGTCATGCTCCAACGCCATATACAAGTTCGAAATAGTCTGCGCCTGCACACCTTGAGAAGCATCGACAACCAACAATGCTCCTTCACAAGCTGCAATGGAACGAGACACTTCGTATGAAAAGTCCACGTGCCCCGGAGTGTCTATCAAGTTCAGAATGTATTTCTCACCTTTATAAGTATACTCCATCTGAATGGCATGGCTCTTGATTGTGATTCCACGTTCACGTTCCAAGTCCATATCGTCCAACATCTGTCCCTCTGTGACCTTAATTGTCTGCGTATATTCCAGCAAGCGGTCAGCCAGTGTAGACTTACCGTGGTCAATGTGTGCAATGATGCAAAAATTTCGGATATTCTTCATATATAATATTACAACTTATCAAAATTATTGGGCAAAGATACGCAAAAAATGAGATTTTTATGTATGTTTGCCACTGAAACTAATCATAAAACATAAATAACACGTATGAAAAAAACATGGATTATTGTTATCGCAGTAGTAGCTGTTCTTGTGATTTACTGCGTCAGTTCGTATAATTCTTTAGTCACTCAGGAAGAAACCGTAGGCACTGCATGGAGCAACGTAGAAAACCAATATCAAAGACGCTCAGACCTGATTCCTAATCTGGTCAACACTGTCAAGGGATATGCTGCACACGAAAAAGAAACATTCGATGCAGTGGTATCTGCCAGAGCAAAAGCTACTCAGATGACCATCGACATCGAAGACCTGACTCCTGAAAAAATTGAAGCTTATCAGAAAGCACAAGGAGCTGTGGGCAGTGCATTGAGCCGACTGTTGGCTGTGACGGAAAACTACCCTGAGTTGAAAGCCAATGAGAACTTTAAAGAACTGCAGGCACAGTTGGAAGGAACTGAGAACCGTATCAGCGTAGAACGTCGTAAATTCAACGAAACTGCACGCGAATACAATACCAGCATCCGCCGTTTCCCGAAAAATATCGTCGCAAGCATGTTCGGTTTTGAAAAACGTCCTTATTTCGAAGCTGAAGAGGGCAGTGAAAAGGCACCTGAAGTGAAGTTCTAACCTACCCTCTTCACAATGAAACGAATATCTTTATTCGGAATACTCTTTTTACTGACAACTGTCTTCAGCACTTTACGAGCTGAAGGATACAAGGTAGAAGAGATTCCCATGGTACACCTGCAAGACCGGACACGGTATGTCAGCAATCCTGACGGAATTCTTAGTGAAGCGGCTGTAGCTGTAATGGATACCACCCTCTTTGCTTTGGAACAGAAAACCGGCATCCAGACCGTAGTCGTAGCCGTACGACAGATAGAAGGCGGTGATTGTTTCGACTTTGCCTACCAACTGGGAGAAAAAAACGGAGTAGGCCAGAAAGGTAAAGACAACGGACTGGTCATTCTGCTGGTCACAGAAGAAAGATGTATCCAGTTTGCTACCGGATATGGACTGGAAGGTATTCTTCCCGATGCTATCTGCAAACGCATCCAAACTCGTTACATGAATCCCTATTTGAGTAAAGGTGACTGGGACTCAGGTATGGTAGCCGGTATTCAGGCCGTGCGACAAGTACTGGATAAAAGTTCCGGGACTCCCACTCCTCCCGAAGGTGAATCAGACGGACTGCTGATTTTCATCATCCTGGGATGCTGCTTTATCCTTGTACCTGCCTTATTATGGTATTCTGCACGCCAACGAAATAAATGTCCGAATTGCCATAAGCATACCCTGCAACAGGTTTCGGTCCGTACCATTTCACGCGTAGGCAGCGTACGTACCGAAGAAATCACCTATCTGTGCAGCAACTGCGGACATGTACGTCACACTCACCGAAAAATAGATGACGACGATTTTCATCACCGGGGAGGTAACGGAGGTCCCTTCCTTGGAGGTCCGTTCTTTGGAGGTGGTTTCGGAAGAGGCGGAGGCGGCTTCAGCGGCGGCAGTTTTGGAGGAGGAAGCTTCGGAGGCGGTGGCGCCGGAAGCAAATTCTAATCACAATCAATTACTATACAACGATGTACAACAACACTTTTGGAAATATCTTCCGTCTCACCAGTTTCGGTGAATCACACGGAAAAGCTATAGGCGGAGTTATCGACGGATTTCCGGCAGGTATCGCCATCGACATGGATTTTATTCAACAGGAACTGGACCGACGCCGTCCCGGACAATCGGCCATCACCACAGCCCGAAAAGAGGCCGACCAGGTAGAATTTCTTTCCGGAATATATGAAGGGGTATCTACCGGATGTTCCATCGGATTTGTGGTATGGAATACCAACCAGCACTCCAACGATTATGACAACATGAAAGACGTATTCCGTCCTTCTCATGCCGACTTTACCTATACACAAAAATACGGTATACGCGACCACCGGGGAGGCGGACGTTCTTCAGCCCGTGAAACCATCGCCCGTGTCGTAGCCGGCGCCCTTGCCAAACTGGCATTGCGGCAACTCGGCGTTCGCATCACGGCCTTCACTTCGCAGGTAGGAGAATTCAAGTTGGATAAAGACTATACCGCATACGATTTGAGTACCATTGAAGACAATCCGGTACGCTGTCCAGATCAGGAACTTGCCAAGCAGATGGCTGACTACATTTACCAGACAAAAGGAGAAGGCGATACTATCGGTGGCGTCATCAGCTGTGTCATACAAGGATGCCCTATCGGATTGGGACAGCCGGTTTTCGGTAAACTTCATGCCGCCTTAGGCAATGCCATGCTCAGCATCAACGCTGTCAAAGGTTTTGAATACGGACAAGGTTTCAGTCACATGGAAATGAAAGGTAGCCAGCAAAACGATATATTCTATCGTGACGGAGAGAAAATAGCCTTCCGCACCAACCGTTCAGGAGGTATTCAGGGAGGTATCAGCAACGGCCAGGACATTTATTTCCGCGTAGCCTTCAAGCCGGTAGCTACGGTATTGATGGAACAGCCTACAGTCGACATCCACGGCAACGAGACCATTCTGAAAGCCCGCGGACGTCACGACCCTTGCGTATTACCTCGCGCAGTCCCCATTGTGGAAGCTATGGCAGCCATGACGATACTCGATTATTATCTGCTTAATAAAACTACGCATCTGTAAATAAAAATACCATGGAAATCAAACAATACATCCAAGAAAATGAAGAACGGTTCCTGAACGAACTGTTCAGCCTTATCCGCATTCCCAGCATCAGTGCACTTCCTTCGCATAAGGACGACATGCTGGCCTGCGCGGAACGCTGGCGTCAGCTACTGCTCGAAGCAGGAGCCGATGAAGCGATGGTCATGCCCTCAGAAGGACATCCGTTAGTCTATGCCGAAAAGCGTGTCAGCCCCGATGCTCCTACCGTACTGGTCTATGCACATTATGACGTCATGCCGGCCGAACCGTTGGAATTATGGAAAAGCCAGCCTTTCGAACCGGAAGTTCGTGACGGTCGTATCTGGGCACGCGGTGCCGACGATGATAAAGGACAGTCCATGATTCAAGTCAAGGCTTTTGAATACCTCGTACGTGAAGGACTGCTCCGTCACAACGTAAAATTCATTTTTGAAGGAGAAGAAGAAATCGGTTCGCCCAGCCTGAATGCTTTTCTGAAAGCACACAAGGAACTGTTGAAAGCCGATGTGATCTTAGTGTCCGACACCAGCATGTTAGGAGCCGACCTGCCGTCCCTCACTACCGGACTAAGAGGACTGGCTTACTGGGAAATTGAAGTAACCGGCCCGAACCGTGACCTTCACTCCGGACATTTCGGTGGTGCAGTGGCTAATCCTATCAACGTGCTCTGCGATTTACTTTCAAAAGTCATCGACGCAGACGGGCGTATTACCGTTCCTCATTTCTACGATGACGTAGAAGAAGTACCGGCTGCTGAGCGCGAAATGATTGCCCAGATTCCGTTCGACGAGAAAAAATACATGGAAGCCATCGGAGTGAAAGCCCTGAAAGGCGAAAAAGGCTATTCCACACTGGAACGCAACAGCTGCCGTCCGTCATTCGACGTATGCGGCATTTGGGGAGGATATACAGGCGAAGGTTCCAAGACCGTATTGCCTTCTAAAGCCTACGCCAAAGTTTCCAGCCGTCTGGTTCCTCACCAGCAGCATGAAAAAATCTCTCAGCTGTTTGTAGACTACCTCACTCAGCAGGCACCCGACTATGTACAAGTGAAAGTCACTCCTCTGCATGGAGGTGAAGGCTATGTGTGCCCGATTGACCATCCGGCTTATCAAGCTGCAGAAAAAGGATTTGAAAAAGCTTTCGGCAAAAAGCCACTGGCCGTACGTCGTGGAGGAAGTATTCCTATCATCAGCGATTTCGAACAAATTCTCGGTATCAAAACCATTCTGATGGGATTCGGACTGGAAAGCGATGCCATCCACTCCCCGAATGAGAACTTCTCACTTGATATTTTCAGAAAAGGGATAGAAGCCGTAGTGGAATTCCACCAGCAATATAATAAATAAAAAATAGAGCCCTCATTTTCCCAACAAGAAATGAGGGCTTTATAGCAACTATCTTTTTTCAGTACATAACAGATACAACCATTCAGTATCTTTTTGCCAGGCATCATTCTCCTGAATAATCTGGAAAAACAATTGCATCTCCTCTGTATCCTTCTCCGAAAGTCCTTCCACGCCTTTTGTCTGCACGTAGCGTGACACTGCAATCAAACGATAAGGGTTAGCTATATTCAGATACAACTCACCAGGACTGGCTCCTCTTTTAAAAAACATGGGCAAAAAATATCTTCCATCAAGAAAGAAATCTGCAAGAAGAACCGCACACACTGGGGGTTCCCCAATCAGTTCTGTTTCCACATACCGAGCCTGTTCCTTAGTAAAAATCCAGTCCATACGATTCTGATGCTTCCCGGAAATATCATATTTCAAGGTAGCAAACCGCACAAAATCAGACTCTCCGACCCGTTTTACCAGTATATCCAGCGAAGCATCTGCATGAAATATCACCCGCATCATTTCTGTGTGTTGAGCCACTCTCTGACCTATCTTACGCAGCACATCCCGCACCAGTTCCGATTTCTCCCATGTATTCCCGTTCCATTCTATTCTATATCACCTCCCCTCCAAACGAACAAAGACAAGCAATCTTCGCCAAAACGGAAATCATAAGGCGTATCCACTTCAATACAAAAGTCATTTATCTGATAATGACAATTCAAGAACAATTTTTTGCCTTTATCATCCGGTACAAAGCGTCCTTCAACCTCCAAGTCATACGGTTTCCGAGAAGACTTCCCGGAAAAAGTGATTTCAGACACGCCCGGAACCACATCTACTACCAAATCAATCTCGTCTGCATTTAAAGAAGAAATTATCAGTTTCAGCTTTGTAGAATCAGAATTTATGGTAGTAAACTTTATTTTCGGGTGAGCCCAGGAGTCTTTACCACCTAATGCTTCTCCGTTCCATTGCAATTCATAATCAGAACTATAAAAACAAGAATCTCCCAATTCCGTTTGTGGGTTTAGTAAGGGCCGTACCTCCTCTTTACTGCAAGAAAGTAAAAACAACAATATGCCGGCAAGCATAAGAAACAATGATTTTTTCATAAGCCTAGATTTTAGTTTGCCAGTAAATATACATGTTTTTACTCAACTACCTATCCCTGCCTCTGCAGAATTACATATTTATAATATTTCACCTCTTATTCTTCCACTATCAGTTCCAGCAGCACCGGAAGATGATCGCTATATCCTCCGTGATACCGCATTCCTTTATAGGTGCGGAAAGGCGTATCCCCTCCATACACATTATCTTCTTCCAACAAAAAAGGAAAACGCAAGATAGAAGCTTTTTCTTTTGAAGTCCTTGTACGGGCATCCGGCTGCAACAGACCACCGTTCACCACCATCTGATCCAGTACCCCCCACTCTCCTTTATAGCGATAGGTACCTCCCTGCTGGTTATCCATCAGATTATACAAGGCACGTGATTCCGGCTGTTCAGCCAAAGCAGACACCCGAAGCCCTTCCTGTAACGATTTCCCGTCAGGATAATCATTAAAGTCCCCCATAATAATAAGACGGGGATTCTGACGTTCAGCCATGACCGAATCAGCAGCCTGACTGATTCTGCGGGCCACCCACAAACGATAGGGATCTGTTTTCTTTGCACCTCCCACACGCGAGGGAAGATGACAGACAAAGACATCCAGCGTATCTCCGCTTACCACACGTCCCGATACATACAGCACATCCCGCGTAGGACGCATACCCAATGAATCTGACGGGATACGAATTTTCTGTGAAGCGAGCAACCGGAACGAGACTGGCTGATACAACAGAGCCACATCGATGCCACGCTCATCGGGCGAGCTGGTCATGACATACTTGTAACCCACTTCACGAAGCGGAGAATAACGAGTCAAACTTTTCAGGCAATAGTCATTTTCCACTTCACACAAGCCCACCAAATCGGGCACCTGCTCCTTTCCTGCTGCCAGTATGACCTTTCCAATCTTGTTCACCTTATCCTGAAAGCGACGGTACGTCCAGTTCCGTACACTCCCCGGCAAAAACTCTGTATCCTGCTTTAAGGAATCGTGACGGCAATCAAACAAGTTTTCCACGTTGTACTCCATTACCCGGAACACATGCTGTGCCTGAGTCGGTGCGGCACTCATACCGCACACAACCCATAGCAAGCTATAAATTAGTTTTCTCATGAACGAGCCGGAATATTTACCAGCACATCCAGCAGATGACGCCAGAACTTGTCCACCGTAGGAATCAGCATGCGTTCATCCGGTGAGTGCACGCCACGCAGCGTCGGTCCGAAAGAAACCATATCCAATGACGGATATTTCTCCAAAAACAATCCACATTCCAGTCCGGCATGAATCGCTTTTACTTTCGGTTCCACTCCAAACAGACGTTTGTAGCTTTCTACAGCCACCTTCAGAATAGCAGACGACGGATTCGGTTTCCATCCCGGATAACCATCACCGGTCACACAAGTAGCTCCACCCAGTTCAAATGCAGAACGTACCATCTGCGACATATCCTTGCGAGAAGAAAGGATAGAACTACGCTGACTGGTCACTACCACAATCTTGCCGTCGCGCATCTTCACCGAAGCCAAGTTAGAAGAAGTCTCCACCAAGCCTTCCATATCCTGACTCATGGCATACACTCCGTGATGCACGGCATACAGTGAATGCAGGAAGCGTGTCATGGCTTCTTTCTCTATCACCTCCGCACAAGGAGTTTCCGACTCCAGTTCCATGGTCAGATTCGGTTCTGTCACTGCAAATTCATTCTCTACCTCAGCAAGGAATATATTCAATGCCACCCGTACATTTTCTTTATCAGCCATCGGCACGGCACAAACGGCATGCGCTTCTCTCGGAATAGCATTGTGCAAGTTACCTCCGTCAATGTGGCTCAGACGCAAATCATACTGCTTCATCAAGATTACCAGGAAACGGTCGAGCAGTTTGTTGGCATTGGCACGGTTCTTATTGATGTCGTCACCAGAATGTCCGCCGGTCAACCCTTTAACTGCCACACGGAAGAAGAAATAACCTTCAGGAGCTGCTGTCATAGGGCAAGGGAATTCAGCTGTGGTACCAGCACCTCCGGCACAGCCGATAAACAATTCTCCTTCATCTTCCGAATCCAGGTTTATCAGAATATCGCCGCTCATGAAACCTTCTTTCAAGGCAAATGCACCGGTCAGTCCCGTTTCCTCATCTACGGTGAACAAGCACTCCAGCGGTCCGTGCTGAATATCATCTGCAGCCAGCACAGCCAGTTCAGTCGCCATACCGATACCGTTGTCAGCCCCCAGTGTGGTACCTTTCGCTTTCAACCATTCCCCGTCAATGTAAGTTTCAATCGGGTCTGTTTCAAAATTATGTACTGTCTGGTTATTTTTCTCGCATACCATGTCCATGTGCGACTGCAACACCACTTTTTTCAGATTTTCCATACCAGCGGTAGCCGGTTTGCTAATCAAGACATTTCCAGCCTCATCCACTTTATATTCCAGCGCATGGGCTTTTGCAAAGTCCACCAGATAATTTCTGATTTTTTCTTCCTTCTTGGAAGGACGCGGCACACGACAGATTTCTTCAAAATAATGAAAAACCGATGCCGGCTTCAAATCTTTCTTTTCCATAAAAGTATTTCAATAAACGATTAAAAATTAGATGCAAACAAAAGTTAAATACAGCATTTTTCCTCACATAAAAGGCATTTTTAAAGACAAAACCCTGAGGAATCGTGACAAAAACTATATCTTTGCACCACAAAATTAATAGAAATGCTCAAGACTCTCCTGATAACTTTGTTAATAGTTGCTATCTGCATAGCGCTATTATCGGTGAAAATACTTTTCAAGAAGAATGGACGCTTCCCTAACACACACGTCAGCGGAAGCAAGGCCATGCGAAAAAGAGGTATCGGATGCGTGCAATCGCAAGACCGTGAAGCCCAGCGCATCAATCCTCACGCCATTCCGGAAAGGCAGTCGGCAGCAACAGAACAATGAAGCTAATAATTAACTAAAAAACGATATCAATATCATTATGAAAAAAATGAATGTTTTGAAAGGACTCCTGGCTCTTGCCGTAGTATTCCTGTTTGCACAATGCACAGACAACAAGGGAACTTCTACTGAAGCTTCTGCTCCGGCAGTAGCAGGTACAAATATGAAGATTGCCTACGTAGAAGTTGATTCGCTGCTCACTAAATATCGCTACTGGAATGACCTGAACGAACTGATGATTCAGAAAGAAGAAAACATCCGTACGACCTTGAATGAAAAAGCAAAAGAACTGGACGGCGAAATGAGAGAATTCCAGCGTAAACTGGAAAACAACGGTTTTGCCAGCCGCGAACGTGCAGAACAGGAAAACGCACGTCTGTTGCAGAAACAGCGTGACTTGCAGCAGTTGCAGGAAAAGCTTTATGCTGACCTCCAGGCTGAAAACCAGAAGAACAGCTTGCAGCTTCGCGATTCTATCAACTCATTCTTAAAAGTATACAACCAGAAAAAAGGCTACAGCCTGATTATCAGCAACACTCAGTTGGACAACCTGTTGTTTGCAGACAAGTCACTGGATATTACACAGGAAATCGTTGACGGCTTGAACGCACGTTACACTCCTAGCACAAAGAAATAAATACTCATTTGATTTTATCATACTAAAAAGTCCGGCCATTGCGACCGGACTTTTTTATTTCCTGCAGATGCATCTTTTACATCTCATTGAGCAAGGCATTCAGCTCACTCACCATCAGGGCAGGCGACTTCTTATTCGTCTTTATCCAACCTTCCGGAGTAAATTCCGACAGTTTGGCATTCAGCTTCTTCAATTTTCCGTTTGCTCCCTTGGCAGCCAATTCTTCCCGAAGGATATGGATTTTCTCACAATCCTGCAAACCTTCCACCAGACGTTCGAAACGGATACTACTACGCGGACCAGGATAGATGCTGTACGTATCACCAGCTGCCCACGTACGGAAACGTGAATCGCGTAGCGGATCCATTGGCCAGCTGTTTACTGCCCAGCGAAGATAACCGTCATATCCTCCAGCCACCGCATGAAGCACCGTCCAGGCCGCTTCAGCAGGTTCAGAGAAAGTAAATGTATTAGGGAAAGCCTCCGTACAACAAGTATACACCGTACTGATTTGCCCTTTCCGTTCACGTTCTGCCTTTACCTCTTCCGGGAACTGATTGCCATAAGGGATACTCAGATAATACAAATCCCCCTGAATCTCCTCATGGTAATTGCCGGCCAGCGTAATCTTGAATTCCGGATCGGCCGCCTTAATCACCTTAATAGCTTCACGCATAGCCTCCATCGGACGTTCGTCCATAGAAATGGCAGTCTTTTCAAACCACCCCTTCTCACGTAAGTGACGAGAGAAATCTTTCAGGAACGTACCCCAGTATTCAGCGTAGGCTTCCTCACCCGGAGCAGCCTTGATAAACTGCACGCGGTTGGTAGCCTGATCAAAATAATCAAAGCTCAACGCCCATGGAATCATCGTGTAGCAGCTAATCAAATCCTTGATACCCACTTCGTTCATCATAAATTCCACCCACTTGTCGAACACCGTATAATCGTACACCCACGTACCGTCCAGCTTCTTCATCCGGAAAATCATGCTGTCGTAATGGTCCTCCGTCTGTCCGGCCCACGGCTTGTGCATGATGCTGGCAGTAATGGCCCGCTGTCCCGCATTGGCCAGCATCTTCATAATAGGACGCATGGCATCAAAGTGCTCCTTGCTCCACAACGGCACCTGATAGTAACGCGCCACGGCATACGGATTCTGCCACAAGTCCAAATGAAACGCCCATTTCTGCGGATCCGGCAACGTGCGGTTCACCACTTCGATTTCAAACGGCAGTTTCATGGCTTCAAAATTCTTTCCAGATACCGTCAGCGTACCTTTATACTTCCCGGGGCGTGCATCAGCAGGCACCCATACATTCAGCCACACGGGCTGCGTACTGCGCGCCTGAACTTCGCGTACCCGCACAATATCGAGCACATCGGCCACCATGGAAGAATCCCATTCCGCCTTGTTCTCACGAGGGCCACAGCCTCCACTTCCATCCTTGTTCAATTCATCCGTCATTACATAACGTACAAAATACGTATTCACGGCCGAGGCGGGAATTACCGAAGAACCGTTCTTCAATTCACTGACAGCAATTTCTGCTCCTTCGAGTTCTTTCTGCGTCCAAAGCACCGCCTGTGCATTCACACGCTCTCCTTTCCAGGCCTTCAGCCGGAGCGTACCAGTCGTTTTCACGTCGGGTACATTCAGTTTCTTGTAACGCACATCCGTCGTTCCCCAACAAAACCGAACCGGAGCAGTCATTTTGCTCCACACCTCTTCCCCGTCGTGCGGCTTCGTGTCAGTCAGTTCTACATAATCTCCCAGTGGAAACTTTTCTGCCTGCTGAGAAAAACAGGCCGGCCCGCATGCAAGCAGCGCCGATAAAAACAACATTTTTTTCATTACTTATTATTTAGGTTTAGTGCTAACTTGAAAATCTTTCTGCAAATTTCTGATAATTCAAATCTACAAAATTACTCCATTTTTTATATCATCCAATCATACTTTCTTGTTACCCCTACATTTCATCTATGCAATGTAACTTTGCTAAAGAATAATTTGTACTTCTACCTCCCTCATTATTCTTTACCAACACACCTTTGGCAATCAAATCGTTTATATCATTCAAAGCCGTATCCGACGAACATTTAGCAATTTTAGCCCATTTACCAGAAGTAAGTTTACCCAAGAAACCATCAAACAGCATATTAATCAATTTACGTTGCCGCACATTAAACTCTATATCCCTAAAATACTCCCAAAACTTGGCTTTTTCCAGCACAGCAGCCAATGTATCTCGTGTTGAATCCAATGCTTTTTCAAGACACTTCAGGAACCAAAGAAGCCATTCCGTAATGTCTCCATCTCCTTTCTGAGTTCTTTCCAATATTTCATAATACTCTTTTTGCATTAACTTAATTTCAGCCGACATGCTATAAAACCGTTTGCCTGTATTTTCTGAACGTGCCAGCATCATATCAGTCAAGGCCCTGGTAATTCGTCCATTACCATCATCAAAAGGATGTATAGATACAAACCATAAATGAACAATTGCTGCCTTAATTACTTCGTCTATATCTTCTTCAGTATTAACCCACTGAATAAAACGTTTCATTTCTTCGGGTACTTTTTCTGGCGAGGGAGCCTGATAATGAACCTTTTCACGCCCCATTGCTCCCGAAACGACCTGCATTTCACCTGTGCGATACTTCCCAACTTCAATCCTGTACAATCCACTTATTCCAGACGGAAACAATACATTATGCCATCCAAAAAGACGGTCGTCAGATAAAGGCTTTTTATAATTTTGCGTAGCATCCAATAACATCTCCACTATTCCTTCCACATATCGGGAAGCTGGAACAAGACCAGCCGTTTCAATACCTAAACGACGAGCAATAGAAGAACGCACTTCCTGCAAATTCAACATTTCACCCTCAATTTCCGAAGAACGAACCAGTTCGACAGACATGGTAGAAAGCATAGCCTCATCCTGAAATTCAAATCCAAGAGTAGAAAGACTACCTAACACCATACCTTGTTTCACCCTGATTCGCCCTAAAAGCTTAAGTACTTTACTACTATCGTAGGTAAACTGCCACCAGTTTTCTCTTTCATGTAAATACATATAGTAACTTTTAGCAATAAAGATAATGATTTTTCGTGAATAAGATATCTATTCACCGAAAAAAATCGGAGAATAAAACATCTATTCACCGAAAAAACAGTACATTTCCTGATAAAAATCACAAACACTCTACAAAATCCCCAACTCCTTCGCTACCCTACATGCTTCAATGGAGCTTTTCACCTGAAGCTTGCTCAAAATCTCCTGACGGTGCCGGCTGACCGTGTGCACACTGATAGAAAGCTGGCTGGCAATCTCCTTGCTCATCAAACCCTTATCTATCAACCGGAGAATCTGTTTCTCTCTGTCCGACAAGATTTGCGCATCCTCCTGACTACCCAATTCCATCATTTCTCCGGTAACCGAATGAACCACCCTGCTCTTTCCGGAAAATCCGAAAGACCATGGAGTATACACACATAACGCCAGCCACAAATCACCTCCTACAGGAGAAGGGACATAAAACAATCGGTGCAACACAAACTGATAGTTTCCCTGCGCATCCTTTATACGCAACTTATTGGCCAGATAAAAATCAGTCCGCTTTGTCTTGGGCTGACGTCGCACAAAGTGAAAGAAACGAAGCTCCTGCAAATACTTGTCGTGCAAATCATCGGGATGAATCTGCTTCAAAATCTTTTCCTCCCAAATAGAATCTATTTTCTCTTCCGTGCCATTCTCACGATTCCAGCCAAACACCTGAGAAAAGCGCCCATAGTACACGTAACTCACATTCGTATGCATATCACTCAGCACAGATACCGCATTTTCCATTTCCGCATACCCCATGGCAATTTGCTTGTATTTTTCCAACTCAGCCATCGGCTGTTGCCCTACCTTGTAAAGCAATTTCTGTTTTGAAAACTCATTGTTCAGCTCATCAACTATATTCATACGAAAATGGTTATTAATAATCATTGCAGATTCTTTTCCGGCATCTTACATTTGCAAAGATAACTTCCCGACGGATTTTATCAGCAAATATATCTAAGAATCGTAATTAAATTATCAGATATGAAAAAACAACTTATAGCAGGCATGGCACTCTGGGCATCCCTGCAATGCGGAATGGCCCAGTCACTGGAAAAAATGCAATGGTTCAACGAACCCGAACAATGGAAAATAGAAAATCAGGCACTGACCATGTACGTCACCCCGCAGAGTGACTACTGGCGAATTTCACATTATGGTTTTACCGTAGATGACGCCCCGTTCTATTACGCAACTTACGGAGGCGAATTTGAGGTCAAGGTAAAAGTGACCGGAGACTATAAAACCCGTTTCGACCAGGCCGGCCTGATGCTGCGCATTGACCACGAGAACTACATCAAGACAGGCATTGAGTTTGTAGACGGGAAATTCAACCTGAGTACTGTAGTTACCCACAAAACCTCCGACTGGAGCGTCATCGCACTGGACAAGCCGGTTCCTTACGTATGGATTAAAGCGGTAAGACGACTGGATGCCGTGGAAATATTCTATTCGTTCGACGACAAAGAATACGTCATGATGCGGAACGCCTGGCTTCAGGACAACACCCCCGTACACGTAGGACTCATGGCAGCCAGCCCCGACGGAAACGGCTTCAATGCCACCTTCGAACATTTCAAGGTAAAACACCTTCCTGACCTTCGCCGACAAGAATGGCTGAAAAAGAATGCGGAATAAAAGAGTTTATGAACTTAATTCCCCAGGCATTTCACTTAACATTCAGAAATGCCTGGGTATCCATTGGCAAACTTTCTTATATAATATGTCAGAACACATATTTTTTTTACCTTTGTAAAAACAAACCACTATGTTCAAAGACCAGATAAGAAAGTACGACAATCTCGTTTCTCAATACAAAAAGATTGTATCAGACAAATTCTGCAAGCAAGACTTTATCGAATACAATGAGATTCTATTCTCTGCCCACAGCTGTGCTATCGAGGGGAACAGTTTTTCTGTGGATGAAACACGTACCCTCAAGGAAAAAGGACTGGGTATGATACCCCAAGGAAAAACTCTCCTTGAAGCGTTTGAGATGCTTGACCATTTCCAAGCATACGAATATCTTCTGAAAAATCTGGACAAACCTTTGTCTGAGGAACTTTTAAAGGAAACACACAAACTACTGACAGAACATACATTGGCATTCCGGACGCAACATGACGAACATCCTTCACAGCCAGGAGAATATACCACAGTAGACATGTGTGCCGGAGATACTATCTTTGGAGACCATAAGGAACTTATAAAGCGCGTACCCAGCCTATTGGAAAGTACACAGAAAGCAATGGACTCGGGTGATATACATCCCATCATAATCGCAGCCAAATTTCACGGTTTTTATGAATATCTCCATCCTTTCCGAGACGGGAACGGCCGACTTGGAAGAATGTTTACCAACTTCATTTTGCTGAAAAAAGACCAGCCGATACTTATCATTCCCCGTGAAAAAAGAGAAGAGTATATCAGTGCGTTAAGATTCATCCGAAAAGAACGCACAGATGAATATCTGATAGACTTTTTCTTTAATACAGCCATTGAAAGAATGCAATCTGAAATTGAAGAAAAAAACAATATGACAAACAATTTCATTCATGGAATAAATTTTATTCAGGATGAAAAATCCACCTTACAAGACAACAAGATTGAAGCTTAGATACTCAGGATGATATATAGTTTACTATATACTTATGGGAGAAAAAATAGGATATGCTGGGGTGAGTACAAGAGAGCAGAAACTCTTTTCTTAGAAAGATGCAATAAACAATGCCCGGGTGCATCCGTATCTTCATGGACAAAATCTTCGGAAAGGAGTTCAAACATGAAGGACTGACTGCTTACATGGATTATCTACGTTCCGGCAACACACTTGTCATTTACCGACTTGAGATCCGTCAAAGAAATGCTTGATCTTTGTGCCAAGCTGGAGCAACGGCGCATCAAACTTGTTTCCCTTCAGGACAATCTCAACACTTCTACCGCTGTCGGCAGGTTCACCATGCAGATACTCACACGCTGGCCGAGTATAACCGCAATCTTATTCGTGAAGGGTATAAAGCCGATACCAATGCAGCTAAGAAGTGAGGTGTCAAGTTCGGAAGACAAGAAGGGTCAAAGATGAAAAAACCGAAGAAAGATGCTGTCATCCAACTCTATAAGGCTGGCACAACCGTACAGCAATAATAGAAATAACCGTTATCAAGGCAAAACAGACAATTTATAACTATCTAACCGAAGAGAATATTCAATCAAATAGAAAGTAATTTGATTATGTTTCAAAATCAAATTATATTAGTACTCTATATCATTATTAAAACAATAAATTTAATTATATTAGCATTACCAATATGGCAAAGAAAGATTTTATAAAGAAGTTTCCTGATGTTAAAGTACAGCAATTTAAGACTGATACAATTCTTAGTAAACAGGGAATAAATAATAGATATGGTTAAGCAGTTTACCAATTCGCTATGGGCCTTGTCTATTATGAACATTGTGGATGCAATATAACTGTTTTCACCTCAGACAAGATGAAAGCCGAACTTGCCAAGATGATACCTACCAAGTTACTGATCCGAACACTGGAGAAGTCAGAACTGTTGTATCAGAAAAATATATAGTTTGCGGCAATTACTGTGTGAGGGTGGAGGTCCAATCAGGACCAAAGGTTTATGACAGTGACTTCTTTATCCTGTAATTATCTGATAATTAATTGTTTAATTTTCACAAACAAGTCTAATATATGTACACAATAATTATTACCCTTATTTTTCTCTTTATACTCCTGCCTATAATGACCTATGCCGATTCTGAAAGATTGAAGAGAAAAAAAAAGTTAGAAAAATATGGTTCTGCTACAGCAGAGTATATAAGTAATGTTTCAGATTCTTTGAGTAGTTTTATTTACAAATGTACTGAATCTAAAGAGAATAAAGAGAAAAGGGAGAATAAATTCTCAATATTATCAGAAATTAGTAAAGCTAAGATTTTAGGGTTAGATTATGAAACTTCTAGAACTTTTGATAGTTTTACAAATTCCAATGCGATTAAATTAAGAGAAGCACTTAATTTCTTCAATATTCCAGAAAATAAATTTATGGAAATCCTCGAACGTGCACGAGCTATTGGTCAGATTGAAGAATTATATGTTGATCCTATAACAAATAATCGGCATGATAATACTACTAATTGGAACACCTTTCTTTATGAGAAATTTTGGAGTAGAGATAAATTAAAAGAAGCTCTTTGTATTCTTGGGATATCTAAGGAAGAATGGATTAAGTATGGATATACTACTATAGATATGCATAATCACAATGAATTTATTTCTAAATTTTGTGATAATCTGTAATGTATGAAATCATAATATTGAATCTAATACATTTTAAATGAACTATGAACAATTTAGAAACAGTTATTAATGTTTTACTTCAAAAATCCGGAAAGGAAATATTTCTCAAAATCCTTTTTACAGGATTAATTAAGAATAAAATATTACGATTATCTATAGAGGAATTATCGTAAGCATCCGATAAAGTACACATTGTAGATTCATAAAACAAGAAGAGAAAGCTGGTGGGCAGTGCTGACTGCGACATATAGGTTCAACAAAAGAATAGCGACTGCAACTATTAGGTTTATAGTGACAGTCGCTATTGTTGTATATAAA
>ENA-ORVG01001320-ORVG01001320.1-human-gut-metagenome-genome-assembly--contig:-NODE-1320-length-29845-cov-8.520342_pt1 | contig 29845 bp, 33 predicted proteins | sample MGYA00242091_ERZ509233 | MGnify/ENA primary metagenome ERZ509233 (study PRJEB26280, sample SAMEA2338840) | human gut metagenome | biome: human gut; feature: human-associated habitat; material: faeces... | reverse complement strand
TGAGATAATTCTTCGATGCTATCTCGATCAATTCGGGAGTCTGTCCAATCTGGAAGTTTGCGACGGCGCAAGCATGGATAAGAATCGCATCCTGGGTCGGGATTTCATTCTCCGTAGACAACTGAACCTGCACAGCACCGAGCGCCAACGTGTCCACACGCTGCAGACCGGGGATAACGAACGTGCCCTTTCCTGACACGCTACGCGTCTGCCCGAATCCAGATACGATCATCAGCTTGTCCGGCGGGCACTTCCTCCAACAGGACTCGAACACGACGATCACCAAGATCACGATTAGAAGCGGTCCAAGCAGAGGACCAAACAAGTCAAAAAGCATCTCTATTCCTTTCTGTTGATGCTTTGGTGAATGGGGCTATTATACCATAATACCGGAATATGACGCCAAAAAAGGTCACCCAAACGGATGACCTTTGCAAACGGTCGCGTTTCGCCATTCCCCCTGTAACCGCAACGCACTTGCGCGCGGCGATGCGGGGGATCCCCCGCGCCCCTATGAACACTTTCTTCTAACCATACGTCTGCAAATGGATTGAAGCGTCTTTGCCTAGACGTATAATGAAAGACTAAACTTAAGGAGCGCGGATGAAGGTAATTAAAGCAGAGGACACGAGGTCGTTAGAGCCTTTCCGCGACCGGATTATTGAGGGCGATTGCCTTGAGGTGATGAAGGGCATACCCGGCGAATCCATAGATATGATTCTTTGCGATCTTCCTTACGGAACCACCCAGAATAAATGGGATTCGATTATCGACCTCGACCTGCTCTTTACCGAGTACATGCGCATCATCAAACCGCATGGCGCTATCGTTTTGACAAGCAGCGGACTTATTACCGCGAAGCTGATGCTTCACGCCCCCGAGATATATAAATACAAGATTGTTTGGGTTAAATCAAAAGCAACCAACTTCTTGAACGCGAAAAAGCAACCGCTTCGCAAATACGAAGACATATGCGTTTTCTATAAGGCGCAGCCTACTTACAATCCGCAGATGAGCGAAGGTGAAGCCTACGACAAGGGAGTTCGCAAAGATCAGCTCACTGGAAGTTATGGTGCTTTTTTTCCCGAAGCATGTAAAGAGCGACGGCAGCCGTTATCCAACTGACATCGTCTATTTTAAGACGGCCGAATCCGAGGGTGCCGTATACCACCCTACTCAAAAGCCGGTTGAGCTTGGTCGTTATTTGATCAGGACATACACAAATCCTGGAGACATCGTTCTCGACAACGCTTGCGGAAGCGGATCGTTCTGTGTTGCAGCCGTGCTGGAAGGGCGTTCTTTCATCGGCATTGAGAAAAACGAAGATGTTGCTTTGTTTAAGAAGCGGCCCGTTGATTACATCGACATATGTAATCAACGTATTAAAGAGGCCAAGCGAACCTTTGAGGCGGAACAGCAGGCAATTAGCTAAAACCAGTTATTTTACATACCCATATATAGTAGCATGCGGACTCAAAAACTTCCGGGACTTTCAAAAGCAAGCGGAACGTTGACCTTTTCGTTGTTCTTTCTGCATTACGACTTGGTTTACGGTGTCTCAGAAGCGGAGAAAAGAGATTCGTTAAACATTTGCTTGGTGAATTACTACTTAGTCTACGGTATTTCCGAAACTGTTATTGTTCAATTTACACCCCTCAATAGGTGAACTACCGTTTGATTTACAGTGCCTCCGAAACCTATGGACGACGTTCGAGGCCATAGCATCGGGTGAACTACTACTTGGATTACGGTACCTCCGAAACCGGCAGGATGGAAGCGTCCAAGGTCTGATTAGTGAACTACTACCTGGATTACCGTACCTCCGAAACCAGCTCTTTGGCTTTGGCGGCGAGAAGGCGGTGAACTACTGTTTGATTTACGGTACCTCCGAAACTACTCCCGCATCAAGGGTAAGGACGTCATCGGTGAGCTACTACTTAGTTTATGGTGCCTCCGAAACTGAGCGTCAGCGTGTTGCCCATCGCCGCATGGTGAACTACTACATGGATTACCGTACCTCCGAAACGAATAAAGCACCGTCGGCAGGGTCAACATCGGTGAACTACTGCTTGATCTACGGTACCTCCGAAACTAATGGTGAGGTTAGAACCATTCTTCAAGTGGTGAACTACTGCTTGATTTACCGTACCTCCGAAACACCAAGATTGAAAGTCAAAAAAAGAAAACAGGGTGAACTACTACCTGGATTACCGTACATCCGAAACCTAATACCAATATCTCGAGAAATCTTATCGGTGAACTACTGCTTGATTTACGGTACCTCCGAAACGCGGAGCGTAGCGTAGACACGAAATGAGAAGGTGAACTACTACTTGATTTACGGTATCTCCGAAACAAAGATTAGCACTCAGGCGTCCACACCGACGGTGAACTACTGCTTAATTTACGGTACCTCCGAAACGTATCGAAGCGTACATATCTGTGTCGACAAGGTGAACTACTACCTGGATTACCGCACCTCCGAAACTGATTTGAAAGAAGTCCCTCTTAGTTGCCGGGTGAGCTACTACTTGAATTACGGTACTTCCGAAACTCGGAAATCGACGGAAGCTCGCTCATGTTTGGTGAACTACTACCTGGATTACGGTACCTCCGAAACTACTCCCGCATCAAGGGTGAGGACGTCATCGGTGAACTACTGCTTGATTTATGGCACATCCGAAACTTGCGCCTCACAGCACCCATTTGATTCGCAGGTGAACTACTACCTGGATTACCGTACCTCCGAAACTTCGTTAGCCTGATGGAATACAAAATGATCGGTGAACTACTACCTGGATTACCGTACCTCCGAAACCAAGCAGTAGTTTTGTGCCCATTAAATTAAGTCTTAACTAATTACAAATAAAAGAAATTCCTGTTCTCAACAGGAAAAATGGTGAATATCGCTATGCAAATCAAGCTGAATAAAATCTCTCTAATACCAGCCGAGATCTTCAAAAAACTCGGCAAAGATCACCGTTTTGAGCCTATTTTTGGGAGATTCTTATATATCTCCTGATGCGCTGTGCACATTTCTCCATGCTTTTAATGTGCATGAAGCCAATCGATTTTTCTTTTCAAAGAGCATGTACATAGTATCAGAGTATCAAAGTACTTCAAGACACCAATTTGAACAGTATTTCAACTTTGTCAAACAGTTGACACTCCCCGTAGTTGAAACCAGGGGTTTTACGAAGGTTTTGATAATCAGTCAGGAAAACACCGTGAGCATCAAGAAGAATCGTGTCGTATCCATCGAGGCGGAGTTTTGCCGGTTGTTCAGATGTCTGATTCCGCACAACCATGTACCCCGCCTCGTGCCTCATCTTCCGCGCATGCTCGATATACGCCGTTTTACCCAATCTTCGTTTTACTCTCATGAAGACCGGCCGGCGTAGTATCAATAAAACAAGCCTTTGACTTCGGGTCGTTCAGCACCTTGTTAAAGGTGAACACCAGGCTTCCGCCAAACGTGTTGCCGCCGAGAATCTTGGTGTCCGACATATTCCGAAGTCCGCTTGCCTGTTCCATTACCTGAATTTCAGCCTCTGCAATCTTGTAAACGATAGCCGGGAATTCGGATTCACTCGTTGCTGCAAGGATGTCCTTCGGATGTTTCAACGAACCAAGCTTCAGCTGAACCGTCAGTTTCGGGTAATTGACCGGAAGTTTCTCCAGGAGCAGATCCCAAAGCCCAATCAAAGACTCTGCGGCTTTCTCAAAATCAATCCTTGCGGATGCTCCGGCATTTCCTGCCGCTACAATCGTCTCAACTCCCTTCAGCAGGTACATCTCATCAATCGCCAATGGCATCTGGCGCACCGGATACACCTGCTTCTCACCGGCGATCCGGAAGCGCTCGCCATAAAGCTCGATCATCGTGTTCTTAAGAACACGGGCACGAACGATGCGAACGAATTTCTCTTTTGCCGTTTTCGCCAAACCGCGGGCATACATCTCGAGCATAGCGTTGTAAGTATCCGGATCAGATTTCGATGCGATCGCAGCCGGTACCGCACCGAAACGAAGCTGTTTCACCTTTTTCTTCATCACTTCATAGACAAAGAAATTGGCAAACGTCTGAGAGCTGTACCCACCATAAATTTCTGCCGGACGGTCTGACTTCGTGGCAATCAGTTTCGACTTCTCCCTTGGAGAGTAAATCGTCTGTTTCCAAAATGCGCCGCCGTCTTCAAAGGCGGCATATGTGACACGAAGGTTCTTCCATCCACATGCCCGATAGATGCGCTCCACCTCTTCATCCTTGTTCCAGTAAACCTCACCTGTGTCCTTGTCGACACGGTCAAAGAAGAAACCGCCGGCAAAGAAATCAAGTTGTGACTTCGGAGCCTTCTTGTTCTCCTCATCAACCAGCTTGATCTTGCGCATGTACTGCTCATACTTAACGCGATTATGGACGAACGCTGGCTTCGCAAGTTCCATATAGCGCCCGACCTCGGCTGCAAGCAGAGCGTCGTGTGCGTGATAGAACTGATTCGCTTTAAGGCTTTTCGGAATTCCGATCCGGCTACGCACGGCACCGATAACCCCAGCCTTAACGGGAATGACAACCGTTCCCGGATACTTTGCCGCAACCGCAGCCGTAAACAGTTTTGCCTCCCAGCTGTTTTCCGTGAACTGCCTTCCGATAATCGATTTCAGCATGCCTTCGGAAATCTCATTACGGATCAGCGCGTTGAGCTTTCGCTCGGACATAAGTCCGGCGTTACGAAGCATCCTCCAAAATGGCAGCATCTTCCGCTGCACCACTGGAGACACGAGCAGCGTTTCACTCTTATAACGACTGGCCTCTGCATAAACAAGCACCTTGTTATCCAGTGACTCGTCTTTACGGTAAGCAAGCGGTACAACATGGTCGACATAGTAATCATTCGATGCAATCCGAGTGATGTCGATCGGCTTTCCCGTATAAAGGCATTTTCCTGCCTGATGGAAATACAGGTAGATGCGCTCGTTAATCTCCTTCTCATCGAACATGCCAAGCTCACGAAGCAGCTTCGCCGCACCAAGGTCCGCCGCTGCATCCGCATCCAATGCCTTGAGTGCCTGCTTGATCTTATCGCAGCGCTTGGCGGTTCGCTTACCCTTTCGGCTATTCGAGGCGGTTCGCGTCACCTTCAGATAAATGCGATCCGGAGCCTTACCGGCAACAGAAACGATGTCATCCAACACCTTCATCGCCTGACTCACGCCTCGACGAAGTGCCGGCGAACCGGGAAGTGCGTTCAAATCAAAACCTTCTGCCGTCTGCATATGCGAATCGTTAAGCCTCTTGATTTCCATTTTGAAACCAAGAACATCGTCATTCAGAATCTGCATCAGGTTCATAGATGAACCACGATAGCGACCATAAGGCCTGCCCTGCTCAAGGACATCCATGACGCACATATCGCCAGAAGCCGTATCTGCCCAGATGCCGGTCAGCAGTCTCTCAGACAGCTTTCCCCAACCGGAAAGGCGCTTATGGCAGAAATCGTCAACCGCCTTTTCCGTGAGCAGGTCGCCATAGGTTTTCAGAATCTTTCGGCGCAGGATATCGCGATCCTCAAACACTGTATTCCACAGAACCAGGTCCTCCGCCATGCTCATGTCGGAAGCACTGAGCGCTTTCACGTCGAAGAGCCTGCAGAAATATGCATAATTGGACCGCTTGGAAGACATGGCTTTCGGATTCGACGTACCACGAACATGAGGATGTGCGATAAAGAAGTCTCGCTGCAGTACGGACTCGATGCGTTTCACCGTCATCGTCTTTCCATCCGAAGCAGCATCATAGATAGCCCTCCGCATTCCCGCATCGAATGGCATCCAGGAATCTCCATCCTCTGTAAAGCTGAGGCTCGCAAGCTCATTAAAGAAACAATATTTCTCATACAATAGAGAATTCTTCGCCAAAACATCCTCGCCGTCGAGATAGGAGCACTCTCCCGTCATGCGGCGGATGAAAAGCTCGGCTGTCGTGTCGATATCAATATGATCCTCATAATTCCAGGGAGACACAAATGCGTCCTCATGACCAGCAAGACGTTTCACCCATGCAAAACGCGTGCCGTTTTCGCCGGCTTTACCATGATCCGTACTGTCAAGAGGACCGACATAATAGGGAATTCGAGAAGTCAGAACCTTCAGAATATGCTCGCGAGCATCAATGAGCCAAGGATAGAAACGCCCCTGGTTGTCGATGATCCGATTTACAACCTCGGCGTGCAACTGATAGGGAATCGCAGCATTGTCGACCGTATGAATACGGCGCAGGAAAGCATGATTTGCAAATGCCTCCATCATCGTCTTGTATTGCGAATCGTCCACGGCATCGGTATCTTTGAACAGGAGCTCAACACGCTTGGCAAACTCCTCATAACCGAGAACATTCAGGTTGTAGGCGGTATAGCCCATATTGTTTTTCGGGCTATCCTGCTTCTTCACCTGAACCTTGTCGTAGCGGTACCCGTCCTCACGCTTCGGACCGCCAAAGAACCGAACGTAATCTTTAAAGCCGTCCTCGTCAACATTACCGTTTGCATCCTGCTTCGCGACATACTTGAGTGCAAGATCTTTAAGCATGCGAAGCTGCTTCCCATACACGTCATGCTGGGCAACCTGATTGTGCGAAAGGCTTTTGCCAGGTGCATAAGAAAGCATTCCCTGAAGCTTCCAGGAAGTGTAGAGCGCCTGCGCTGCCATCAGAACAGGAACGAGGGAATCCGGACAGGAATCCGCCAAGAACTCCTCCAACGCATCGCCATCGGAAATCGATACTTTAGGAAGTTTCTCAGCATCGGGAACAAGCACCGTCAGATCTGCCTTATAGCCGGCGACAAGATCTGCAATGGCTTTAATTTGAGCCTTCTCCGTTTTCTTCTGAATATCATCACCCGACACGCACATGGCAGATGCGAATTGCTTCTGCAGCTCACGCGCCGTTACATTTCCATTGATGTCAAGAGCTTCCAGTGACAGCTCGATTCGCTCGTCAAGGGTGTCCTCAAAATAGGACACAAGAACTTCCGCGTAGTTTGCAACCTGCGTATCGATATCAGAGTTCGTAGACGAAACATTTTGGTTTTCGAGCAGAAAATGACCGCGCCGGACAACATGATTCGCAACGGCCTCGAAAATCAGACGTGGATCCATTGCACTATCTGCTTCCATAAGGGCGACGTCCAGATGGGCAAGCGTCGGGAACGAATGGAACAGACGACTATAGCTGAATCCGATCGGGTCGCTCTCGAACCGAATTTTCCCAAGCTTGTAGGACATCCGGCGTCGGATAAAGAAATCCGGATCAATAGAGGAAATCACCGGTGCGAAAACGCGCTCCATCTCATGTTCACGTCCACGACGGCGCTGGATTCCACGGCGGGAAGTTCGCGGCATACGCGCCTCAGCTGCATGCTGACCTTCCTTGAAAACACGGGTTCCCATAACCGGTTGCTTTCCATGGTACAAAACATTCCCGTTCGGATCCGTTGCAACGAATCCATGTGCCGTCGAACTTAACTCGAACCCGATGGAATAAGGCCCACTCATCTGCTTCAACTTTTTCATAGCGTATTTCCTTTCCCACACATAGGCGGTATGCGGCTTTCTTTTTGTAGTGCCATTATACCACAGTACCAAAATATTCCAGTTGTGATTGATGATTCTCTATCGCTCAAAAAATTGATTCCAAAAATTTCTTCAGAAACTTTCAATTCCCGCGTCCCATGCTCTCCTGCTGTGCTATATTGGTCGTGGTGAATTACCGCTTGGTTTACGGTATGTGTAAGTCGAAATACGGCTTCAAAGCCACAAACTGCCCTTTGGGGCGCCCCGTATGGGGCATTTTTTTTTGCGATTTTTACTGAAGAAGAATGGGTTCTCATAGAAAAGGGGTTGCTGGAATATTTCCAGCAACCCCTTTATAGAACATTTTGATTCAAACTGTCATATTTGAATACCAAGGCTTTTCGCAAGCGCCTGCGAATCACCCTGTCGAGACCAATATCCTCGAATAGCTTTCGGAACGCCAAAATCCAAGCGTTCAGCACCAAAGTAATGCTTTCGGCATCCATATCACCTTACCTACAACGGTCTTCTTCCGGAATAATCTTGTTCAGCGTATTTTCAAATACTTTGGATCCTCTTTTTACTGCTTCTGCCTTCTCGCTAAGTGGAAGACCTTTCTTGTGAATCATCTTAACGGAATCAAGAAGCATCGGTATTTTGGTTGTTGCTTGGATCTCGTTGAATTTCTCTTCCATCGCTTTGCAAAGCGCATGTTCATCCACGATAGGAATCCGTAGCAATTCCCTTACTTTCTCTGTAATATAGTGGTTCAGCGCTCCAAGCCGATCCTGTGGAAGCGGATATGTTGGATGATTCTGGAACTCAAAGCCGATCATCCTGCGCAAAAGCTCATGCTGCTCCGCTCCCATAACAATTCCAGCCATATCATTAAAGGCGATATTCGCTGTTGCAGGTAGGTAATATCGATTTGAACGAACAAGGAAATCCGCATAGTCTGTCTCATCATCTTGCGCAAACAAGGACAGATTGTGGTCGAATACCGGGGCTAATCCCAACAGCCGACCTGTTCTGTTTTCCCGTAAGATACCAAAATTTCCGCCGTGACGATCCCGATTGCAGATCAAGGCATCAAAAACAACCATTGTCCTGTATTTCGATGCCATCTTTGGATCAAGTTCATTTAAGATCGATAACGCTGCCGGGAAACTTGCATCACCAGCAGCAACGAAAAATGGAACAAAAGAAATTTCTTTGTCATTCATAAGTCCGCAGACAGACGCAAGTTTCCCTTTCCACATCTCTAAATCGTAGGAAACGTGATCTATTCCCATCCGTTTTGCGACTTGTGCTGCAAAGTATTCAGAATAAGGTTCTTTGCCGAGATTTCTGGCACCGCTTGTTCCTGTTTTGAACAACAGCAGCCTATCGTTAATCCGTCGAACTGCTTTCGGAAATTGCCCTCCCAGTGTCCACTCACTTGAAACGCCCGCTTTATGCTTTTGTGAGGGCGTGTACCCGGTATAAGCTACAAGTCCCAATACTTCATCAAAGCGATTGTCGAATAAATTGATTTCATCAAAGGTAACATCTGATTTCCCATCATCAAGCCAATACGAATCGTTGATGGAAAGACCTTTGGATACATCAAGAATTCCAAGGATATCATTCCTTGTCAATCCTGCCGTACTAAGAATCTGCTCTACAAATGCCCTGTTTTTCGGAATGGTTCTACCTTCCATCCAACTCGCAAGGCTTTTTTCATCTTGATCTACAATTAAATTCAATGGAAGCAAATGCGCATTTGCCGAATCGATATCCGTAATCTCCAGTTTCAAACTACCGAATGCGTCATAGGCAGCTTCGAATCTCATGAGGCTCTGATCATAGATCTTCAGCTCATAGCTTTTAGTCTCTCTCGTCATGCTGCTCCTCCCTTTTCTTTTCAATATCTACTATTATAGCATAATACTATCGTCCTATACAGCTTATAATTTACCAAAACGGTTGTAAAACCATTGGTTTTAGCAATGGTAAGGGTCAATCCGCTAAAATGAACTCAGTGAACTGTAATATCCAAAAGAAAGGAAAGTACCATGCCAAAGAGTATCGAAGACATCGATCGCCAAATCGCCGCCCTGAAGGAACAGAAAAAACGGCAGCAAGCGCAAATCGCCCAGAAAAAGCGTGAAGGTCTTCGCTCCTGTAAAGAGCTTATCGGTGAAAAGGTTGTCAATGCGTTCGATAACTGGACCAGTATCGACCTTGATCTTTTTGCCATGTATATTTCCGAGCATGCAGACGAAATCGTAACCTCCTGCTCGACTTCTGAAACGGATCTGGATGATGCTTTGAAGCGCAACAAACAGTTCGCCAAGAAGCATAAGAAGACGCGTAAGAAGACGAACGATCGAGACGAACCCGAGTCGGATAGCGATTCGTCTGAACAGGACGATACACAGGTTGATTCCTATGCGGTGCCCTACGGCGCCTATTGATCCGCTCCCCTGCTCGCTGACTGACAGAATCTAAAAGGAAAACGCAATGAATCCCAATTTCAACCGACGCCAATTCATCGGTCTCGCCGTCTGCGTTGCCGTTAATACAGCACTTCCCGGATGCAAGAAAAAAGAACCCGAGTGGACCGCGGCGAAAGACGATAAACTCAAACCCCTGGCCTTTGAAATCTCAGAGGGCAAGGCGACTCCCCTTTCCGGATCCGGCTGGAAACGATGCGACGATTACATTCATCTCCAGCTTTCCGGCAGCTCCATCCCGGATCGCAAGATTGCGAAAGTGAAACAAAAAAAGGGAACGCTCATCGTCTATGTCGATAATGGCAACAGTGAAGTTCAGTCGATGGATCTCGTACTTACCCAATATAAGATCACTGGCGGGGATATTTCCCAGATCGTCAATCTCGTCCTCGACGAGAATGGAACCAGGACTGAAGTTTTCAATGCGGACAGCACCGGCAGTCTGGATCGCTGATCTAAACCGACAATATATAGACATGAAAAAGGGGAGATCCACGTCTCCCCTTTTTCGTTTGCTTCACAAGTTCAGGTCGATATCGAAGCAATAACGATTATAGACGCTTTTGCTATTTCGTAAAGAACTCATAGCAGAAGGACAAAATAATCGCGGAAGCGACGGCGACTGCAATCCAGATCGCGATGTTCACCATCACTTCCGGTTTTGTGATACGCATGAAACGCTTCGCTCTCGCATTGGCAGCCTGTTCAAGCTTTTCGATTGACTTGGCGCTTTTCTTCGCGACTTCATCGATCGCTTTCGTCCCCGCCTGCACGGTTTCCTCAACAGCTTGCGTTGCGCCGTCAGTCACAGCTTTCGTCACGGTCGCAGCATACTTATCACCCTGCTCGAAACTGGCAACCATTTTACTGAGACTGTTTTGAGCGCGACGCGTGGCGCTCGCCTCTCGCTTCATATCGCTTTGGATTGATTTCATCTCGTCGAGAATCAAATCCGTGCGTTGTTTGAAATCTGTTGCAGTAGAAGACAGTGAGTCCTTAACCTCCTTCCGGAACGCATCGTTCTCGGCTTTCTGATCTTCGATGAACCTTTCCATGAATCCGATAAGCTCACCGTAAGATTCCGGAGTGTCTTTATCACTTAGAAACGGGGTCTGACTTTTTGGAATAACTGCCTGCTCCTGTTGATCGCTCTCGTCGGGGTCGATCTCTTCCTCGAACGCCGAACCACCCTCCTCCTCTTCCATCTCGTGATCCATATCCTCATCGGTCTTCACGTTTTCAAACATATCGTCTTCAACAGATGAATTCTCGTCGATATCCAGCATGCCCTGTCCTTCCTGATTCTTAATGGATTTCCTCGCACCGCCAATTGGTTTCGACATAAGCATCTACCTCCTATTCCAATTTAACATTTTATTTAGTGCTCGACATTCCTATCGCTCTGTTCGCGAGTGCGACCGCTTTCGATAACCGGATGCTGAACAGAGTGCGTTCCCGCCTGGCCGGCAGCTCGAACATTGTCCTCACCATAGTCGGGCACGGCACTGGCATAACGGTTGCGAATCTCTTTTGCGTAACCGCGACGCGCAAGCAGCTCATCGCGTACAGCAGGATCTTCGAGCAGGTCTTCGTCACACTTCGGAGCAACGAATTTAGGGAATGCGCTATAGGACACGCCCTTGCTCGCCTTTGCCTGCTCAACCCACGCCGAGTAAGCTTTCTTAAGTCGTTGGATATAAACATCTCGACGCTGTTCGTATGTCATCGGTTTCTCGCTTTCCGTAGTTCCTGTTTCAAAAACCGTCTGCAGTGATTTCAACGCGAAGCGCCCGTCAAGACGAGTCAAGTTGAAGGTACATTTTGGATTACCGGCCTCTTTGATATCGAGATCTGTCGCATAGACTCGATTGTTCTTGATGAAAATATCTACACCCCATGAGGCAAGTAATTTTTTGAACTGCTCCATATTCTTCGGATGACCTTCGTTAATTGCAAGATGGATCAACTCGCGCAGATTGTTTTTATAACTGTACTCCCCCCGATCGACAATCTCCTTTTCGATATCGCGCGGCTGTCGATCTCGAATCTTTGAATTTTTCTTTCCCTTTTCAAGTTGAGTGAGATTCCAAGCCTCGTCCATTTCACGAACCCATGAAGCGCGCTTATGCTTCGCCTGCGCTCCTGTTCCCTCCCAAAGACGTTTTCCTGTCAGAAGATCCGTGCGGTTGATCGCCATATGGACCGCAAATCGTTTTCCCTCCTTATCGCTTTCCTCATGCAACGCGAGAATCACTTGTTGATGCGGATAGTGCTTCGCAAGCCATTGCTCCGCGTAGGCCATACATGCATCGGGAGTCATCTTGCCTCCGTTGCAGCTGCACTCCTCAGGAAGAAACGCAAGAACCTGATGATACATAATCGTGTTCTTCGCACCGGCACGTGCCGGTTTATCATGACCAAAAGATTTTCGCGTCCGTGCCATTTTTGCGTACCAATATTTGTTATATGGAAGATTCCAGCCGCCACGTGCAAGCGCATCTTTTCCGTTGATGTATTTACGAACGTTTTTCGCGTGCCGCGACGAGCTGACTGCTTTCTGTTTAATGACTGTCAATCTCTTCTGCCATCTCCTTTCGATTTTAAGCAGTAGTTATAACTGAACGTTCTCAGATATATAAAATCATTCCTTTCTTTTTTCAGAAGCCATTTTTAAAATTGCGAAACTGATCTAGCTGCGTTCCGTCTTAAAGATTTCTGTTGTCTGGTTCATCTGCCAGATAGTCGTGGGGAACATAGTCAACGTGATAACGCTTTTCAAGTTCCTCGATAAACCGGTCGACCTTTCGGGCGTTTTGGTAAACCTTTTCAAGCGTTCGGAAAACAGCTTTCTCATTGTACGCGGGAAGCCCTTGGGCGTTCACGAAGTACATCAGCTGATTGAGGTTCGTTCCTTCCTTCAATAACTCGTGATGAAGCTTTTCAACTTCAGCGATATCGAAATTGAATGATTCGATCTTTCCGTAAATTGCGCTGCGGCGAACCAGTTCGCTTACAGAAATGCCGAGCGCCTCCGCACGCTGCTCAATTGCCTTTTTTTCTGGAGCAGTGAGCATTACACGAAGATAAGAGTTTCTTTTTTCAGCAAGCGGCTCGCCACATTCATCAACTTCGCGTGCGTTTTGCGCTTTCCTAAAGTCAGATTGTTGTCGATGGAGAGCCTTCTTTTTTCTATCAGAAACCTGCATATCGTCACCAAGATCTTCAAGTGAGATTTCCCGATGAATCAACACAGATCGGATCAACTCAGCTTCCGTACAACCAGCTTCCTCGCATAGTGCGCGAAAGATTTTCTTTTCAGCTAGAGTGAGTGTTGCTTCAACCTTTTCAGTTCTTTTCATTTATCCCTTTCTATCGGAGAGGCCTCCGATACAAATTAAGCAATCTTTACTGAACCGGCGTCAGTTTTATGATGCCGGTTTTTGACATTTTTAGAAAGTGCGAAACCAACACGCAAAAAGCGTGCTGCAGTTCGTACTTTCGCCTTTTCTCCGTGACAGGAGAAAAGCAAGATTCGTAGATGATAATAACACGGGCTATGCCCGTAGTTATTATCATCTACGTACATCTTGCAATCTCCGGAACGGTGATTGGGCGAAACGCAGTGTAGACGTGGAATGAGAGGCCTCATTCCAAGCGAGAGGCCTCGCGGCGTCGTAACTGCGTGAAGACCGTGAGCGAAAGCGAACTTTTAACGCGAGGGATGCCGAGTGTTAAGAGTTCGCTGTAGCGAGAGCGAAGCGGTACTGCGAATGCGAGGGATGCCGAGTATTTGAAGTACCGCGCAGCGGGCTCCGGGCAAGGCCTGGAGCGAATCGGTGAGAGGCCTCACCGATCGCGGAAGGTTTTGGCCGGAGCATCCGGCATCGCCGGATCTTTTCGTGATGGCTTCTGCTGAGATAGACAGCTTTCGACATTTCAATGACGCGAAGAGTCTTTAGTGAGACTCGTAGCGTTGTTGGACTGTCGAAAGGTGGCGCGATTTGAGTAGCGATACGATCAACGAATAGATTTTCACACGCCGCCTGCGGCGTCGATTTATCGCGCCCGTTGGGCGCTATGATATTGAATTCATCACATTTTGAATTGCAAGATGTCTTTAAGTATGTTTTGGAAACTTTTCAACACAGTTTCCGGTTTTCGATAATTTCAATGGCGCGGAGAATCCGAAGGGAGTAATTCGTAGCGCTGTTGAATTTGTCGAAAACCGGCCGCTCCATTTTTGTCATCAAAGCAAGCAAATCAAAAAACGAATTCGGATTCGCGATCTTCTACTGAATCCCTTTTCAAGACTCGCCATACTTTACGGCACTATTGATAAAGGTATTTCTTAGATAGTAAGCAACTAAAACATAAAGTGAAATCAGCTATTACCAAGAAAGCGTTTTGATCGTCATATTGGAAAATCTCGATTAAAAAGGGCTCCTCATTCGAGAAGCCCTAAACAGTTTTGATGTCCGATGTACTTGGACCCAGGCATCAATTTTAAATCTAACGGCATGCCCTAACTAAGATATTCAAGCAAAGCTTCCGCCTGACGAATACCAAGTCCGCCAAGACGACGATTGCCTGGGATGTCCACGTCGTGCATAATCTTATCCGCCTTCGCGCCACCAATGCCGGGAATGGCCTGAAGGAATTCCTTAACCTTCATTTTACTGACGAGCGGATCGTCCTTACGAGTCTTAAGAACAGAAGCCGGATCAGTTTTGCCGGACTTAATGTTCTCCTTAAGCTCTTTACGCGCTTTGCGCACCTGCGCTGCCTTCTCAAGCGCCTTTGCACGCTGCTCAGGTGTGACATTCGGAAGTGCCATGATATCTCCTTCTTTCAAACTGTTTTTAATTCTTTTGCAAACCAAGATCGATTACATACGGCGCAACTCGAAATCCGCCGCTCTTGCTCGGATCCTTTGATTCCTCGTTGTGCTTGAAGAGAATGCAAATATGATTCTTCAGATCACGTCCCCAGAGCTGCATAACATCCTTACCACGTCGACCGTCAGTACGCTCGCTTCGAATCGTCTCATCCGAATCTTCGCCAAGTTGACGGAACGTGATGACATAGCGCTTTGAAGACTCTTCAAGTACGACGCTAAGCACTTTGACGGTAATCTTAATAGAAGACTGCACGAGCATCGCAAGGGATTTCTCGCCTTTGGCGCGAGAAATCTTCAAAACCTCGGATGCAAGCTCGCACTCGCTGACCTTCTTTCCTGAAAGCATAAGCGAAAGATACGCAAGCTCGACATTGCGCCTCTTCTCGTTTTCCTCCATTAGTTCATCCTTTCTGTTATTGGATTTCGCAAGCGCTTGCGAAAATTAAACCTGATGATCACTGAGACTGCTCAAAATAAATAAAGAACTCTTCCAAATAGTTCCTGCTTTAATTTTTGCAAGAAGCCCCAACATAAATAGACTGAATTCGGAAGTCATTACATCACTTTCTGATTCAGGAAAACGCCAGACATGGATCGTTGCGTCCGGTTCAATCGACCAGTCTTTCAAAACATCTTGAAAGATAACGCCTCCGCGCTGCACGGTCAGATCGATTTCATGTTTTGTGACATGAAGCAATTCAAGATTGTCCGCACCATAAGTTATTCCGCTGTTGAAATAAATTTCAAACTTTGGATCATAAAGCTCGAACCCGCCATCGCTTATGTTGCAAAGGAAATCGATAACAGTTTCTGGATCAAGCACTGCATCAGACTTCATTCCGATGCGAATCGTATCCAGAATGTAGTCCTCAATCTCTTGATTTCTAACTCGCGTCAAAGGACGTTCAAACGGCGATGCGCAATACGGGCAGAAATTCGGATTCGATGCAGATGGACTATTACTCTGACAATCCGCATCGGTTCCGAATTCCGTTATCCGATACGACCTACCGCAAATGGAACAAGTAATCAATCCACAGTTATTATTTTGTGCCAAATTGTAGGCGCTTAGCTTTTGCACCCTTCATCCACTCCCCTCTTTTTTCAACAGAATCGTCAGGACATCTTCTTCCTACCCGACTTCTAAATCTCCTTGCCGCAATCCGGGCAGAACTGCGCACCGACAGGAAGAATAGCGCCGCAATGCGGGCAAGGAGCAAGATCCTCCCAATTCTTCATGTCCCTATAAAGAGCAACCAGCACAACGTTATTCATACTTTCGTTCGTCTCCATGCAGTGACGCTTCAAGAGACGATGAATATTCGCAGGCAGGCGAAGGTTGTAGCCGATCACGTCTGCATTCTTGTCGTATTTCGCACGACGAGGGTTATCTCCCTTTGCGAGAGAGTAGATCGCCGGCACAGAGGTGCTGCACGCATCGGCAACAGACTCGGCGGCAACCTCCTTGCGGATATCATCAGCCATGTCGAATGCGTCGGAAGTTTTCTTGCTCTTAGCCATTCTAGTAATCCTCTCCTTCAAGATACTCATTTACAAAGTCAGTAAAGTCCGCAACCGCGTTGCAGTTCGGATCGTAATCGAAAATCGAAACGTTAGCAGACTGCGCTTTATTTACAGCCTCGCACTTTCGAATAATCGTGTGGAACATCTTTGTGTTAGCGGCACGTGCGATCGATGGAAGCTCGTTGACCACACCGCGCGAAAGACTCGTGCGACCATCAAACATGTTGACGACAATACCGGCAATGCGGAGATTCGGATTCAGACGCTTGTTGCGGCGAACCGAGTTGACGCATTTCTGGATATTGGTAAATCCTTTTAGGGATGAACGGTTCGGGATTACCGGAACGATCAGCTCATCCGCAGCAACCATCGCATTGCGCGTCACCAGTCCAAGTGACGGCGGGCAATCAATGATTGCGTAATCATAGTCATCATCGATACCCTCCATTGCATCGGCAAGCATCGTAAGGCGCGTATCCAGTTTCGCCATATCGCTTTCGGCATTCGAAACAAGGACATCGCCGGGAATAATATCGCCACCGTCGAAATGTTTGATTCCGTCTTTCGCCGTGTAATCGAACGAAGTGAGAAGATCGTAAACCGTCACTTCATCCGTCGTATCAATTTTTGCCTGTTGCGTTGCGTTCATCTGCTGATCAAGATCAACGAGCAGTGTGCGCTTGCCCTTACGATGCAGCCCCTCTGCAATCGCCATGGACAGTGCGGTCTTGCCGACACCTCCCTTGTGATTACAAATCGCAATCGTCTTCATTTTCCTCTCCCAACTTTCCTTTCCCATCAAGATCAAAATTTGATTTCGTTGCAGCCTTTTGCATCTCTGAAAGTAACTCGCCATCATGTGCCGCCTTGCACAAAGCTTCACAAAATACCATTAAAAGCGTTCCGAGAATCATCGAGGTGATAACAAGAACGCCCGTTTCGAAATGAACGAGACTATGTAGCACAAGGCCAATCAACACCATTCCCGGAATACCTAGAGCGATCCAAATCAGATTTTCTTTCAGCTGGTTCACAGGTTGATCCCTCCTTCCACAATACGATAATACCAACATGCGTATACTACGATGACAACATAGTACTTGTATTCACAAAACAATCCTATTGCCCAATCATTCAGCAATAAACCTGTCTAATTAACTTGAAGTTGGTATAATCGATGTGATGAGAGGGTGGCGGCGCTTTCCTTTTTGTTCTTGCGTCGGTTGCAAGTTTTTCCTTTCGCCACCCTCTCTCCTTTATCTATTACGCGTTATTTACGCGCAATGCAAAGGATTAGAACGGGATATCCTCATCGTAGACGTCCATCACTGCGGGAACATCCGGAACAACAGGCGTCTGCTGAGTCTGTGCCGCCGGCCTGTTAGCGGAAGCATTCTGAGACTGGTTACCCTGGCTCATGAAGTCGATTGTATCTACGACGACGGTAAGGCGAGAACGCTTCTGACCGTCCTTCGTCTCCCACTGGTTAAAGCGAAGCTTGCCGTCAATGCTGACCTTCATACCCTTTCGAACGATACGGCCCACGGCCTCGGCACGCGTGCCGAACATGGTGCACTCGACGAAATTCGGATAGTCCTCCCACTGGTTGGTCTCGCGATTGAGTCGGCGATCGTTGACGGCAATACCGAAAGAGAGAACCTGCGTCCCCTTCGGAGTCATACGAAGCTCCGGATCGCGCGTAAGATGACCGGAAATGTTGACGCGGTTGATAGACATGTTCGAGGTCCTTTCTCCTCTTGGTTATTGACTGATACTAAGATACCACAACACTTCAGTATTACGCGTGAAAATGACGATTTTTTTAAAGAAAAATAGGCAGAAAGAGCTGTTTATACTCCTTCCACCTATTTTCAGTTGGCGTAATGCGTCGTCATTCTGCTATTTAATTTTCCACCGATAGCGGAATTGCCTATCCGCCTTTCTTCTCAATTTACTGCGCCTACCGAACATCAAAGTCATGATTTATCTCATTTAGACTGACTCTTCTACTCACAGTATCTCTCTTCTCTTTGAGCGACATCTGATGGGACCGATCTTCCCTCTGCACTGCACTCTCCCATGTCTTACATGTCTCCCGACGCAAAAAACCAATCAGCGGTTTCAGATCGCCCGTCATGTCGAAACCGTCCAGCGCCGCATAATAATCTTTCCGGTCTTCATCAAAGATTACGATCGGCGGATGGTTGTGCAACAGCAGATAGTAATTCATCATCGCCCTGCCAGTCCTGCCGTTCCCATCTGCAAAAGCATGAACGCCCTCAAACCTCGCGTGCCAAAATGCAGCTGCCACCAGCGGATTTTTATCTCCAAACTCGGAAACCTCATCAAGATCCTGTTGAAGGTCGTTCTCGATCTCATCTACAGGAGCGGCAACATCGTGCATGCCGACTCCCCATAAATCGTTTTTCTTGAATTCCCCCGGTCTTTCCCCAAGTTCCCAACGCCGCTCGTCGTAAGTGCCTTTTGTCAGTTCAAACTGCATCTCCCGAATGGAATCGAGCGAGATAGGTTTACGCTCGTCGAACCATCGGTACATCAGCTCGCTTGCGTCTTTCAGATTTTTAATCTCGTAAAGCGTCCGCAGGTCTCCTGTGTAACCGCATACACGGCCATTCTTAAAAATCTCGTGCGTATCATGGTAAGTGATTTCTCTATTCTCGATTTTCCCTGAGTTGTAAGAGAATAATATTGCAAAATTTTCCAGGTGCGCTGCCAACTCAAGCGACGTAGCGATACTGTAACTACGCCACAATTCCATAGTGCGCTCGTATTGTCTATCTGAATTCATAAAGTCCTGCCTCTTCTTTTCAATTCGATATTTAGGGAATTCTCCCTTTTTATATTATACCATAATACTAACATATTGCATCATGTAATCTACGAAGCGCTATCAAGTCGTCCTGCAAGTCGACGGCGAGTCGACTTGCAGGACGTATGGCGATGCGCTTTTCATGCGGTGCCCTACGGCACCTATGATCCGCTCCCCGTGGTCGCTGATAGATTTCCTAGACAGTGCTTCTTTTTAAACAGACAGTCAGATTGTCGCTATAGACTGGCTTGAATCCCGATTCCTTCAAATCTTGAATACCGACATCATTGATGCCGTAATTCAGTACAGCGTAATCCATTCCGTAGTCATCGCAAATGGCCGATAGGTTTCCAGAAGAAAGTGCCTTTCCTGCCTCGGCAAGCACATTCTTCTGCCCATTCTGCCCATTGAACACCTCAATTCTGGTATCAAGATACGGCTTGAACCCGTTTAGCTCCGCTCGGCATCCTGGGTCGATGTCCGTCAAGACTGCCGTCCCCGATACGGCGCCATCCTCTCTCATTGCCTGAAACGCCCTTTCAAGCGAGATGGACTTTTGATCGGTCGCAGACAGCGTGCTATAAAACAGAACCGCTCCAAACTCAAGTGCAACCACAGAGATTGAAAATAAGACTATCCTGCTTAACATCTTCGAGCTCACCTTGCATTTTGGCTCAAGCTTCCAGCACCACGTGCTGTAGACGATCATCAATATGCCAAGCAGCAAAAGTTCGTTTCGCCATGTCATCAGGGATAGAAAGAGCAGTCCTGAGATCATCATCGTCTCGAACGAAAATACCGTCTTTTTAAATCCCAAGCACTTGGCATGGAAGATCACCGGCATGACCGAGATAACAATGAGTATCACTGCCTCAACTGGAACGATGGAGAACATCGGTTTCAGTTCCGGCACGGCAACCGTGGCGACATCCGACGTGCCTATTGTCTTAAACGGAAGCGACAGCACGTCTAATCCGTATGGATTCAACATTGCGGAAGCGATCGTAAGTAAAATCGTCACAGCCAATGCGATCCGCGCTCTCATATTCAACTCACTCTCGAATAAAGCAGTAAGCGGCAGCATAATCGCACAGGGCCAGAGCGCACCATGCACATTAGCCATGAAAACCCCTAGGAAGGGAAAGCCAAACAGGAATCTTATATCGCGGCTTTCAATGTATTTCCCGATCAACTCCCAGGAAACTGCCAGACACAGAATATCAAGCGCACGCGGTGTCGAACGGAGACTATAAACGATTATCGCTCCGAATACGCATGAAACGGCACAGTGAAGAAGGCGGTTTCCAGCCTTTGGAAAAGTTATGTACCAAATGAAGAGAACCGCCACCATGTTCAATAGCGCAAAGAACAACCGAACTGACATCTCTCCAAAAGTGTCATAGAGGACTGCAACTAAAATGCAGATAGGATATTGCTGGCAGATATAAGCCAATTCCGAATGAATCGTTAACGGATCGGTTGTCGGCAGATGGCCGTTGGCTATAATCCAACGACCTGCGGCAACCATATACTGCGTATCGGTTATGAACAGCTCTCCTTGTAGGGAGCGAATGCTCAAAACCACCAGTAAGGCCGTCGATAGAATACAGAAGGAGAGAGATCGAACAGGTGTATGTTGAGACTTAATGTTGAGACAAAACACAATTAACGTTCTCCTGAAATGGAAGGTGGAACCATGTATTCGAAGTGAAAACCCTTGTACTCCCAACCGCCCTCGATCGCACGCTGAAGATCGTACATGTGACATGGACGATCATATGCGCAACATTCATGCTCTCTCTCCAGCAAATCCAGCAAATCGGATAATGTATCGAACGTCTTCCCGGTCTCTCGACAGATTAAAGGCGTTTCCTTCAGCCTTTTCTCGAAATCCACGTCGTATCGCAAAAGCCTCCAAGTCAGACCGTCAAAAACGATTCCCTTCTTGCCTGAATTCAGTAAAGACTTATGGTCGAACCCGTACCACCTCGTTAGCTCAAGAACCGAATAATCGCACCTTCCCCGCTCATAGCAGATCACCGGCTGCATGTCCTTAATGCGCTCGCCGGACTTCAGTTTGATATTTTTATTCCAATCGTCTTTCCAAAACCACCGTTCACCCCTCCAGCGTGTCGTCTCGCTGGTCGGCTCGCCCTTCGCATCACAGATTGCAACGATCTTCTTCCAGTCGACGTAACGTGAGCCGAATTTCAGTGCGTCGTGCACATCTGCGTACTCGCGCATCGTTGTCAACTCGATAACCGGACGAGCGCACAGCCTTTTCTCCTCCATGTAGGCTTCTTTTCTCTCTTCAAAGTTCTCACGATTTGCCCAATGCATATCAAAGGCAGGGCATCCATGCCGTATGGCATCTCCGACCTTCTGAACGATCTCTTTTCGCGTTTCCCCGTATCCATCGGACCATATTGCGGCACAGATTTCGTCATAGCTGTGATAGATGGTGTCCGTCTCAAGACAAATCATCTGCACATTCAAATCTACAAGTCTTCCTACTTTCCCGTCCCAATCCCTCACATACGAAAACCTCTTATTCTGAGGCTTGACCTTGTTTTTCACATGGTCTAGGACTACCGATCTGCTTGTGCCGGCAGCCTTCGCCGCCTCGGTCGTAGTCGGGAACATCTCCCCCGTTTCCAAATTGACGATCCACCCGGCGAGTCCTCGAATCTCTGTCAGATCCATATCCGGCGAATACATCGACTCAAAACAATAGAACTGATTTTTGATTGCGACCCATTTGCCCCGCAGCGCCATATTGCACACATCCGACATCCAGCCCTGGGTGATCCCAAGCTCTTTTTCCGCTGCACTGCAGCTCGGCCATCTCTTACCATCGTCAATCCGGACAACCGATTTTGCCGTTCTGCGAACAGGGGCATCGAATGGAAACTCGGCTTCCTTCAACTCGGCAATCTGCTGGTCGGTCAGCTCGCCCGCGCGATAAAGACGGCGAAGCTCGTACTCCAGAGTCTTTTTCCGTTTGAGCTGGTCCTTTTTCCCGTCAGTCATCTGTTAAAGCCCCTTCCACAGCGCTATCTTCTCATCGATTGTCAGTTTCTCGGATCTTAATGCGAGCCGTCGTTCAAGGTTTTTCGCCAAATGCCTTGCGTCCTTCTCATGGTCGATGACCTTGAAAGCGGAAGGCGGAATGAGCTCTTTCGGATCATTTTCATCTGACAGCCGAGCGTAGCTTTCCGACATCATGTTTACAATCTGCTCAATCCCGATCATCTCGAAATTGTCGACCAGATCGATGACCAACGGTTCGAAGTTGCCTGCGGCGGTCAATGCACGCCCAAGCTGCTGATAGAAAATTGTCGGCGACGAGGTGCGCCGTACCATAATAACGGCATCCACGCCCTTGATGTGAACACCCTCGTTAAGCTGGTTGACGCAAAGCAAAAGCTTGATTGCGGTCTCGTCATCGTCCTCTTTGAACCCATCGTATTCACTCGTCCCGAAGGGATTCGAGCTATGGACGACATAGGTATGGACGTTACCGTTTACTCGGGAAAACCATTGCGGGCACATCTTCTCGATTTCATTCAGCTCGAAGACATTCGGACAAAATACGATCACTTTCTCTATTCCCTCAAAGTACTTTTGGAAAATGGCCGGAAGGTTCGCCGCCCTGCTCGCGCAATCTCTCAGCTCGTTAAAATCAGCCAGCAACTCCGCCCGCCTACCCGCACTCTCTTCCTTTGCGATGCGCTCGCCGAGATCTTCAATGTAGCCGTTGATGCTGTACCCGGCAGTCACATATGTCGGGACAGGCAGGATGCCTAAAACCCAGCAATCCGTCAACGACATATATGAGGCGATATGCCCATCAAAAAGTTCATCGGACATATCTCGGCCGCTATCGCTGTATCGAATCGAAGTCGCGCTCAATCCGATCAGATTGGCGTCGGGATTGCATTCGATGACCCCTTCAACACCACGGGACCACTGCGGTGCCCCTGTGTGATGGAACTCATCGAAAATAACCGTATCGGCATGGATATCAAGGTTTCCCTTTTGCGCTCGATGCATGGCAGTCTGATACGTCATGCGCTCGATGTTCTTGAATTCATAATTCGGCAGTTCACGCCTGATGGAAGCTTCCTGCTCCTGTTCGATATAGGTCGAGGGTGACATCCAGAGGATTCGCTCCTTCGGATGATCGAAGGCGTAACGGTATGCTATAAACGCCTTGCCTGTCCCGGTAGGATGAATGATGCACGCACGCCTGGTCTCAGACAGCATATCCAGTAGTTTGCGATACGCCTTTTCGTTATGTGGATACAGTTCCAGTTCGTTCGGCATCTCAATCCCCTTCGTGCTCATGTAACCATGGTACTAGTATACCATAATGCTACGCAGAAACATAAAAGAAGGTACAATCTGGACAATTAACAGATTGCACCTTCTTGTGAGGGGGGGGGTTATCGACGTGGAGTCCCTGCGGTATCCATGTGCTCCCCCGCGTGGCCGATCACGATCTTCTCCTCATCCCTGTCGATATAGAAGTGGAGCCGGAAGGCGGCCTTGATGTTCCTTCCCTTGACATGCGGCGAGATATCGATCTCATTGCCTTTGTACATCCGCTTGCGGAGCTTCATCAAGTTGGGCATGGCACAAGTCGTTCCAGACTCTCCGCGAGCCAGCTCATATCCGGTCCGTTTCTTGAACTCAGAACCAAGCCTGTCGTTCACCGTCTCCTTAAAGCATAGATCCCAGAGCGTCGTCGCGACGGCAATCAAGATTTCCCACTCTTCCGTCAAAATGCCGTCGAATTTCTTGGCACTCCTGTAGGCATCGGGAAGAATCACGATTCTGTCCGGATAAAGCGCCTTCGCCAAATCAAGCAACTGTGTAAGGTTTTCAGGCACTACCGTAAGCGCCTTGCGGATGCCATTCAACGCATTGGCGTTTAGTTGCTCGAGTTCCGTCATTTCGAGCTTACGCTCGACGGCCCTCTTCTCGTTTTCAAGTCGCATCGCATCGCGCGTGAGCATGTCGATTTTTGCAGCCGCCTCCGAATTCGAAGTTTCCAGCTCGCTCGCAATTTCCTCCCAGTCCGCGATATCCTTTTGAAGACCGCTTATCTCATCGCGAAGCGAATCGACCGTTTCGTTTCCACCGGAATCGCCTTTCACCCGCTGCTTCAGCTTCTTAATCCGTGAACTGAGGCGTTTGGCCTCATCGATTCCATCTAACCATCGGACATCGGCGATACTCAGGATATCCCCAGCCACCCTGTCGCTCGCACGGCAGATCCCCTGACGAAGGACATTTATGAATCGGTTTTCACCGTGGCGCGTATATCGATCGATCAGATACTTGGCATAAGCCATCCCCATTTCATTGTCAGTTGGAACCGTGAGATCGACCGGCTTACAGTAAATCTTCAGGCTTGAGCATTCCATGCCGTAATCATAAGCCGGCGTGTTCTTCAGAAAGACCTCTCGATAAGTGTCCATAAGAGCACGGTCGTGCCAGTCAAGGACATATATATCTGCCATCCCGAAAAGCTGCTTGGTCAGATTTTTCAAGTTCCTGACCGGCAGTTTCGATTCTTCGTCAGTGGTGATTAAGATCAAGGAAAGAGTTCGATCCGGATCGGTCAGATCCGGTATGAACTTGCTCGTCAATGTCTCGGAAGTCAGGTATATCGGCTTATCGTTCAAAAAAGTCGAGCCAACGCGAACGACGTTCGCCTCATCGCTAAAAAGCATCTTCACGATCCGCGGCGTAGACGGTATCGGCGGCGCAGCCTCCCCAATGAACCCCCTGACGATATAGCGGCTCAATTGGATGTTGACGATACAGGAATCGGCATTTCCGATAATACCGATCCTCGTATGCCAACGGCCATAGATCAGCCTGTGATCCTGTTCATCAAGCTCCATCGCCCACACGACACAGCCCGGGACGCCACTGTTCCGCTTTGATGCAAGGGCGGTCTTTCCCTGTTCAAGTTCAGTTGTTCCTTTCCAACCATCAGGTGTCGAATAAGCGCCATCTCGGAAAGAATCGCAGTGCTCTTTCGATAGAACCTTTTTTTTCATTAGCCAGGAGATGACAGTCGAGATCACCGACTCACTGGCATTTTCATTATCGGTTCTGGTAATCGTCAAGCGTGTCGCGTATTGTCTATCCTCGTCTACGATCGCATTTACCAGTTGAAGCTGTTGGGCGGCTATACCTGCATCGAGAACGGCTGAATCCAATCCGGCCATCTCCAGCACGGCTGGTGCTTTCTTTTCCGTTCCACACGAAACCTCCGCCTTGCCGGGACAGAGGGCGAGCGGCGGTTGCCCTCTCCGCTCCCAATTCCTTCAATTCTTTAAAATGAGATCTACGATACTGTAGGTGGTATCCCCTCTCATTATTCCCGACGCCTGCTGAAGACACTCTAGAAAATAAGCTGCATCTTCTCTGCTTCGGAACGCCATGATCGGTTTCGAGCTTTCCGGACCGTTTGCCATAATCGAAAACACGGTCTCGTCTGTCGAGTTGATCTTGTTTTCAGCGTCGTTGCGTTCTTTTCCAGACATAACGGAATTCTCCTCTTTCGCATCTGAACTTACAGAATCAGCCTCATGTCCGCATGAGACTTTTGCGGGGCATTTGGGCGACTCTTCATGAACTTTTTCCTGCTCCGCGTACCACTCATTGAAACTGGCGACGATCTCAGAGCGCCGACCGCGTACACTCTTGACCACCTCGTCACTGCCGTCTGCCGGGGCGTAGGTGAAAAGAAACCTACCGTGAGACGTCTGGTGCCTTGTCAAGCGCCCATGTTCAAGCACGCATAGAGCCTCAGATTCCTGTGGAGCAGGAGGTTGCTTTTGTGCCTCCCGTCCGCTCATTTCGCTTTCAGGCAGCCTTTCACTTTGCTTTCGGTTCTTAGCCTTATTGCTCATATGGCGGTTTTCCTTTTCAAGCTTCCGGCGCTGCTCTCGATTCAGCTTCACCTCCGGATCTACTCCCTGCTCCTTGGCAACGGACCGCATGTCGTATCCGGCAGCGAAAAACTGCTTGAACGCCACGGGTCGATTGGTTCCAAGCTGCAACGTCTTGAATTGCCCATTTGAATCCTTGATGCTCGCCATATATGAACCCTTTTGTTCAAACAGGCAGGCTTTCTGTCGATCACCGGTCACAAACCGCTTTCCATACATAAAGCTCCTTTCCTATAATCGGATAGTACCAATATACCATAGTGCAATATATCGTTAACGAAAAAGGAGCCCGCTCGCCCGAACTCCTTTTTGAATCGATTCTTTCTTCAGAGCCTTACTTGTCGTAGAGGGCCCACTCTTTACGGACGTCGCGTTCAGCCTGACGCATAAGGCGTTCGGCGCGGCGCTTTGCTTCGCGCTCGCGACACGCCTTAACTTCGGGAAGCATAAACTCCTGGTAGTACATGAAACATGCAAGGCAGATCTCGGCCGTTCCCAGAAGAAGTAGGAGCACATTCATCTCGAAAAACAGGAAACTACCCACCCTGATCTCGCAGACAAGCGTCATGCATCCAAACATGAATACGATAACGTCATTCATGATACGAATCTTCTCAATATGCGTATACGTTCTCGGGGCGCAATGCTTACCGTTCATCATGGGTTCCTTTCTCCCGTTCGCTTAACGTAAGGTTAGTATACCATAGTATCCTAGTACTATTGCAGAAAAAGTTGAAAATCATACTTGATAACTCTCCGCAACAAACCTTGAACGTCACGAGCAAGCGATGCGAACGGCGATTTGCTTACAATACGCTATTCATGCGGTGCCTGACGGCACCTATGATCCGCTCCCTACGGTCGCTGATTGATTTCTAAAAAAAGGGGGCTGTAAAATAAGTCCCTTCACAGAAAAAATGTTCTACCCGATCAGAACGCACTCGGGAACACCATAATAGGCGCGATCCTCTTCGGCAATGACACCGACCACATCGTCCATCGGATTGCCGTCCCCGGGCTCCTTCGGCACAAAAACACGGGGAACATAGGCGCCGTTTCCCTCGGAATCGACAGACAAGCCAACAGGCATCCCGGCAATACCCTTGTCGGCAGCCATCATCTGCTCAAGCCTGACTGCCAATTCCTTAACCGTCATGGGGCGGATCAAACCGTCCGAAAGCTCGATTGTATAATTGGGCATATCAATTGTCTGGCTCATCTTCGGGTTCCTTTCTCCCGTTCGCTTAACATACCTATAGTATACCATAGTACCGTAGTATAACTAACGAGAATGAGAGGTATCCTAAACAAAAAAGGACAACCAAACCTGGTTATCCTTTAAGATCATCGTTCTATATTTCATACACAGTAGAATCAAGCCACTTAGCCACAGATTCGAATGTAGCTCTCGGCTCGTCCCAAGGAACAAACACAAGCAGTTGCGAATCGACGCAACCGTTAGACCAAATTTGAGTGTCTTTTCCGAAAAGCGTAACAAACTGGGGCCATTCTTTAGAAATGTAATTTGAAATGTAATTTGCCTTCTTCTCGGCACGTGTTACAAGCTCGCTATATGTAATGCCAAGCGATTTGGCAAAATCCCTATCGTAAATAGATTCCAATGCGATGCCATAACGTCCCTTGTATTCTACAAGATAGCAGCTGACCAGATGACTATCCGTCCACAACTCATTTAAGCATGAAGCCAATTCATCAGGCAGGTCATCCTCTCCGATCTCGCCATCATGCCATAGATCGGCAGTAGCATTTGACCAAAATACAAGGTCATTATCAAGGGTACTCTCATATTTGTAAAACATGCGCTTTCCTCCCGTCCGCTTGACGTGGTTAAAGTATACCATAGTACCGTAGTACAACTAACGAGAATGGCGTTTTCTCTGAAATGATTTCCGGTCCGATCGAGAACTAACCTCCCATATCTCTCCGAGTTCTTTTTAATACCGTTCCAAGTAGTTTACGGATGGTGCGCGTGGTCACGCGGAGCGTGAGCCAACGGCTGATATCGTTACAACGAAGTAGGCAGGTTTTCGACAATTTCAATGGCGCGGAGAGTCCCTGGGCGAGGCTCGCAGCGCTGTTGGATTTGTCGGAAACCTGCCCCTTTGTCCGCGAAGGCGGACCCATTAAAAAGCATCGGATTTACCGATGCGGATTCTTCAAAGAAATCGAAATGAGAGATGTGAAATGCCTTCCGGTGATCAAATTCGCAAGCGTTTGCGAATTTGATGACTACTTGCATTTAGCTACCTAACTGATATCTAGGCATGGAAAAGGCTCCCGTCCAAAGGACAAGAGCCTTTTCCATAGGAGTAAAGATGCCTAGAGATATTTTAGCACACCCCGAACTTCTCCCATTCCTCACCCCAGTCCAGCGCACCGTAAAGATCATTCCAGGCGAAGAGATTCACGTTCAGACGCTCTTTGTTGAAGAGTGGGCCGCACGCACGATCAACCAGACCCTTTTCACCCCAAAAGGCAATCGCGTCCTCGACATCCGACTCGTCCAACCCGAGCAGCTTAGCGATGTCGTACTGACAATACGGGCAAAAATCTGCCTTGAAGCTCCACGCAGAAATGAATCCGAGGACAAGTCGGGCAATTAGGGATGAATCCGGATATACCTCACCGGCCCGCATGGCAGCCAAGGGAATCGGCGGGCAAGAAGCCTCGTCGATATCAGAATTTACCTTAGCTTTTCTACCGGCAACGTTAGCTTCATAAATTCGATCGCACATCTCCAAATCAGGAATAAGATATGAACCCCTCCTGTAAACGAGCCTGCGATCAAGAAGCTCTTTAACCGAAGACTCCACTACAGCCCCGTCCATATGCAAGTACCCTGAAATGAATGCGGCATCATCTGGAATCGGCCTCTTGTCACTGGCAATCAACGACATGACATCGCGCATCTCATAAGTAGGGAGGCCTAGCGTTAGCGTCCAAGTCGGAAATGAATATCCATCGCTGTTAGGGAGCTCTTCCATAGCCTCTTCGTCAGTCATTTTTTCTCCTTCGATTCAATCAATTAGGCTTCTAATATCTGTGCGGCAGGCTCGTTGAACTCGGCTATGCACTTGCAGATGCCGCTCGCACTGTACAGTTTCCCGAGTGCCTTATCATAGCCATAGTCCTCCTTCAAGCCCTCGAAAATCTTCCCGGCCTCCACCCTCGCATGGGCGGCATCGGTTGCCGCCACCGCCGTCACGTAATTCTTGTTTCCCATTTTCCCGGGAACGGTGTAATCGACCTCGAATCGATACAGCATCATTCTTATTCCCTTCTCTCGTGGTGCCGTAATACCAATATACCACAGTAGCATACTAAGTGACCGCTCAATCGAAAACGCCTTGTAATACTAGGGTTGATTTCTGATCTGAGCCGAACACATTGAGCGGATAGGCCGTTCCCGCAGCTAGCCGAACGCCCCCGAGGCCCCTCCTGGACCCCGGGGGCGGCATTTTCCCAGTTGAAGGACCTAAAGATAGTGGTTGCCCTGCTGGGCGGCAATAAGCTCGAATCGAGCACGAGCGATTCTTGT
>ENA-ORVG01001309-ORVG01001309.1-human-gut-metagenome-genome-assembly--contig:-NODE-1309-length-30001-cov-3.612636_pt1 | contig 30001 bp, 25 predicted proteins | sample MGYA00242091_ERZ509233 | MGnify/ENA primary metagenome ERZ509233 (study PRJEB26280, sample SAMEA2338840) | human gut metagenome | biome: human gut; feature: human-associated habitat; material: faeces... | reverse complement strand
ATCCACGCACCCGCGTGGGGTGCGACCGGAGACGGCTGCTCCTTCGGCGCGGGCTGATCCGGTTTCAATCCACGCACCCGCGTGGGGTGCGACAAGTCCACTGCTGCTGAGCGTGCTGCGAATAAGGCGTTTCAATCCACGCACCCGCGTGGGGTGCGACATCTCGGCCGCGTTGAGCTTGAGGCCCTTGAAGATGTTTCAATCCACGCACCCGCGTGGGGTGCGACATCCCCGGCCCATCCATACACGAGCCCACCATGCACGTTTCAATCCACGCACCCGCGTGGGGTGCGACCCGAAGGCCAGACCATCCCCAGGACCCCGGAAGACGTGTTTCAATCCACGCACCCGCGTGGGGTGCGACGCTGATCCGCTTCATGCGCCGCATGGGCTTTATCGTGTTTCAATCCACGCACCCGCGTGGGGTGCGACAGGAACTCACGGGACAGCAGGGCGACAACATAACGTTTCAATCCACGCACCCGCGTGGGGTGCGACTCGTGCATGGCCAAACACAGGAGCCGGGAATATGCAGTTTCAATCCACGCACCCGCGTGGGGTGCGACCAGGTCATGGACGACTGGGTGACCTATCAGGACGCGTTTCAATCCACGCACCCGCGTGGGGTGCGACAGGCCCGACAGATGGGCCGTTAGGAGGACGGGATGGTTTCAATCCACGCACCCGCGTGGGGTGCGACCGCTCAAATTTGAGCAGCCCGGACACGCCCATATTGTTTCAATCCACGCACCCGCGTGGGGTGCGACTCGACCGTGAGGGTCGTAGCATCGACAGTGCCGGGTTTCAATCCACGCACCCGCGTGGGGTGCGACGTGGCGCGGCTGTTCCATGCGTTGGTGAGGTCAGGGAGTTTCAATCCACGCACCCGCGTGGGGTGCGACTCAGGATCTTGAGGATGAGCTGCCCATTTCGCTTGTTTCAATCCACGCACCCGCGTGGGGTGCGACTTGCCGTACTTGCTCATAAGACGGCGAGCCTGAATGGTTTCAATCCACGCACCCGCGTGGGGTGCGACACGACGAATGCGACGACCACGACGACGATAAGCCATGTTTCAATCCACGCACCCGCGTGGGGTGCGACACACGCTGCGTCCTGATCTCAATCAATTCAGCCTGTGTTTCAATCCACGCACCCGCGTGGGGTGCGACCATCATTCGTACGAGAAAAACCAAGCTCCGTAATAGTTTCAATCCACGCACCCGCGTGGGGTGCGACTTCCACAGCCTTCCTAAGTCTTTTAAAGAACAATTGTTTCAATCCACGCACCCGCGTGGGGTGCGACACAGCTCGACCGATGGATTGACCGGCGTCAGCGAGGTTTCAATCCACGCACCCGCGTGGGGTGCGACATGGGCCTGCGGATCATGTTATCTAACACATCCAGTTTCAATCCACGCACCCGCGTGGGGTGCGACCAGCGTACCCAGCAGGAGCGTGTAGAGCAGCAGCAGTTTCAATCCACGCACCCGCGTGGGGTGCGACAAGGCCCGCTCATCACCATCGGGCTGGCCAAACATGTTTCAATCCACGCACCCGCGTGGGGTGCGACGCGCCGGTTCCTATGGTATCCCTGTGTTTTACGGTGTTTCAATCCACGCACCCGCGTGGGGTGCGACCATCACCACCGGGAGCAGTCTGGAGCACCTCACTGTTTCAATCCACGCACCCGCGTGGGGTGCGACGCCATGCGTACCAACCGTTACCGTCGCTTTTTCGAGGTTTCAATCCACGCACCCGCGTGGGGTGCGACGATAGAGGCATCCATACCATCAGGGCCGCCAGTAATGTTTCAATCCACGCACCCGCGTGGGGTGCGACGGGATACCAGTAGGCACGCCCAGATAATCATGTGTTTCAATCCACGCACCCGCGTGGGGTGCGACATTTTCTTCCTCGACCAGACGCTTGCAGGGCAAAGAGTTTCAATCCACGCACCCGCGTGGGGTGCGACTGTTTCCATGTTTTATCCAGTAGATTCCCGTGATTAGCAAATCCTTTTCGAGGATGAAAAAAGATTCAGGTCAAAGGCAGGACGTTTTTTCAAACTGGAAATATATTTTTTAATGATATCAATATATAACAGGCATCGATATCCTGCCGGGAAAAGACGCCCCATAGAGGTCCTCGATCAGAATATCAGCGGACCTTCCGGATCGTAGGCTGCCTTGACGCCGATATGCTCTATCTTGCTTCGCCAGTGGTTCCCCAAAAAATAGAAGCGCAAGCTGTCCCGTTCCGGGTCCATCTCGTCCAGGAGCTGCGCACGCAAGACCTGCCATTGGGCATTATCGAGCAGGCACTCAAAAACAGAAAACTGGACCCGCTGCCCCCAGCTGGTGCAAAGCCTGGCTATGCGGCGCAGCCTGCGCTTGCCTGCGGCATCCTGTGTATTCACGTCATAACTGACAAGGACGACCATGATCACCTCACGACAAAGGGGGGATAGGCTTCCAGATCATCACGAAGGGTCCTGGCCAGCAGGCGGGCCTGGATGAAAAAAACAAGGCCGACAGCCATGCGTTCATGGAGGAAGGGATGCTCCACGTCGTCCTTTTTTCTTTCCTGCCAGGCAACGATGACCTTTTTTCGGCTTTTTTCCTTCATGGTGACAGCTCCCGACGGTGCGCGGATGAAGTCCTTTGCCGTCAGCTGCTGTCGGTTGATGAGCGACAGGGCCAGCCTGTCCGCAAGATACGGACGAAATTCTTCCATGATGTCCAGCGCCAGGCTTGCCCGGCCGGGGCGTTCCCGATGGAGAAAGCCGACGGCCGGATCCAGGCCGACGCTTTCGCACGCGCTGCGGATATCATGGGCAAGCAGGGTATAGAGAAAGGAAAGGAGGCAGTTCACCTCGTTCATGGGAGGGCGCCTGCTCCTCTGCTCAAAGACCATGCCCCCGGCACGGCATTGGGGACGGATGAGCAGATCGAAGGCTCCGAAGTATGTCCGGGCGGCATCGCCTTCCAGCCCTCGCAGGGTCTCCAGGTCGTCTTCCCGGCGGAGCTGCCTGAGGGTATGGCCCAGGGATTCGATGGCGGCGGACAGGGCCGGAAGAGGGGCGTTGCGCGCCTGTCGCATGAGTATGGTCCTGCAGTTGGCCACCTTGCCTATCAGGAAGGAGCGCGCAAGGTCGGCCGTCTGCCGGGGGCTGTCGGTCGCGCGGTACTGGGCCCGGCGCAAGAGCACGTTCCCCCTGGTCGGGCCCTGGACAGACGCCATGAAACGGCCGCTCTCGGAAAACCAGGAGACCGTGACGCCCAGTGCCGCACAATGTTCCAGAAGATACGGGCTGCAACTTACCCGGCCAAAGCAGGCGATGGACTGGAGTGTATGCAGGGGGATGGTCCCAAGGCTCTGTCCGTCATGGTGCAGCTCCACACATTCCCCCTGTTTGGAGAGCCAGGTATCCTGCGTGGTGACGAACAAGGTATTCAGATAGCGTTTCATCCCTCTTCCTCACACAGTTTGTCCAGATAGACGGAAACAGCAGGCGGCGAACCGGGCATGCAGCAGGCAGCAAGCGAGCAGGAAGAACAGACGGCGCTTTTTTGTGCGGAGGGCAGCCGGGCGCTTGCCAGCATCTCCCGCACGGCCGCGACGGTCCGCTCCGTTTTTTCCCGAAGCTCCGGGCTGAACCGCACCACCGTACGCCGGTGAGGCGTGCCGTAAAACAGGGCCCCTTCGGGGATGGACGTGGCAAACATCTCTTCCAGACACAGGGCTTGCCCGCAGAGCTGGATACTGTCCGCCAGACAGTCTCCATGGGGAGAGCCTTTTTTATATTCCACCGGGTAGGGCCGCCATCGTCTGCCGTCGCGGTGGAGCTCCACGGCATCAGATTTGCCGCGGAGCCCCAGCCGCGCGGAATGGAGTTCAAGGTCTGTGACGATCCTGACGCCGTCCCGCAGCCGGGTCTCCCCGCTGTGGACGGACTCGTGCAGCAGGCGTCCCGCGGCGGTGTGCTCGTTTTCCGTCCATATCTGTTCCATATGGATGAGCGCGCACTGCCGGGGACAGACCACATAATGCTGCAGGGCGGACAACAGGATGTCGTGCATGGCTACAGGCGTTCTTCCACACTGATGCCTTCAGGGCAGGTGCCTTCCAGCGTGACGGCATAATCCGCAAAGCCGCGGGCCGGGCCTTCACTGGTGCGGCGGCAGTGCACCATGTCGAAAAGCTTTTGTGCGGGCGCGTTGCCCATGCGTTTTTCATGCTTGAAGATGAACAGCTTGCGGGCGCCCATTTTGCCGCGTGCCGCTGAGCGGTCATGCTCGAACATGTTGCTGAGCGCCTCCCACAGCAGGTCCAGGTCGTCATCGGCAAAGCCGCTTTTTTCCGCCAGCGGGACGGAAACAAAGCCCTCCATCCGGTACAGGCCGTAAGGCACGATGAACTTGCGGCCCATGGTACGCTCTTTTTCCAGGTCTTTTTCATTGGTCACGGCCATACGCGTGATGCTCACCTCGGCAGGGACGACGGGCTCCACGCTGCGGGCAAAGGTCAGCTGCACCGGGCCGCGTACCTGACCGCAGTTCACTTCCGTGCTCATGACAGCGCCGAAGGTACGGATGTCGAAAAAGTTCTCGCACATCCAGGCCGTGACGGCGCGGGCGTCGTCAGGCTTTTTGGGCAGCTTTTTGGATTCCGCCTTCAGCGACAGGGCCGTGTAGGCTTCCTGGTTCTTCTGGTTGAGCACGGCTTTTTCCTGCACATAGATCCGGTAGCCGGTGGCTCCTTCCTTGGCCAGCTCCACATAATTGCGCACCTTGCGCTTGAGGCAGACGTCCGTCACCAGCCCCAGGCCGGTCTCGGGATCGATGCGGGGCATGTTGCCGGCGTCGGGATCGCCGTTGGGGTTGCCGTTCTCCACGTCGAAGAAAAGCACGAAGTCATAACGGTTCGTGATGGCAGGCATGGCAGTTCTCCTTAGTTTTCGGCGTCGTCAGCCGTCTTTTTCTGATAGAGTGCGTTGTTCTGATGATAGTAGCCCAGCATGAAGCGGCCCTGATCCTCCAGTGAGAGCACCGGGGGGAAGACCGGCATGCCCGCCACGATCTCACCCACCAGCCGGGAGAAGCGGACGTCGTAGCCGGGGTGCTGCTTCGCTCTTTTGGAGACGTGGAACTGGGCCGTTTTCAGCAATTGCGGGAACACCAGACCGGGACGGGCCGAGGCCGCGCCGATATAGCGGTCCCGGAGCGAGGCGTTCACGTTGCCCAAGGCATCGCTCTGGGCTTTTTCCAGGACCGCGAACAGGCGGCCCAGCCGGTAACCCTTGTTCTGTTCTTCCTTGTCCAGTGACATGGTGGCTCCTTTTGCTGTCGTATCGCAAAGATGGGCCTTGATGAGCGCGGCCCGGTAATAGGTGACGTTCTTGTCCGCGTGGATGCGCTGCAGGGCGGCAGTGTACATGCTTTGCGGCCAGGCACGCCCCAGCAGGATGCTGCGCAGCAGCTGCCCGCCGAGCAGGGGCGGGATGTTTTCGGATTTTTGCAAGGGGGCAAGGTCCCGCAGCAGCTGCCACAGGGCGGGGTGCTCCTCTTCGCCGGGGTAGCGGCGTTCGATGGCCAGGTCGCGATACCAGCGGCCGAAGCGTTGCAGCAGATTGCCGAAGGTGTCCGTCACCCAGAGACGGACGCCCAGCCGGGCGGCATTGGGGGCAAGTCCGAGTACGAAAAAGCGCACGCTGGTGTCGATACCGTCATCTTCGCTGACGGGGCGGCCGCAGGCCATGGCCGTCAGCAGGGAGCGGACCTTGTGCAGCAGGGCGCTGTCCTGCGTCTGCTCGGTGGCGTCGAGACCGTCGAACAGGGCCCCGAGCAGGGATTCCTCCGCGCAGGCCCTGTCCGTCCAGAAGACGATGCTGTCTTCCCCCAAGCGTACGACCTGTTTGTGCTCCTTTTGGAGCAGGTAATTCAGGGCCGTGGTATAGCCGCGGGCCGCGCGCGGGCTGACAGGGGCATTTTCGCTTTGTTCCTTGCCGAAGGACTGGAACGAGTTGCAGGTGAACGAGATGAGACGGGCCCCCGAGGTCTGGGCGCCTATGACGCCTTTGATGACGGGATGCACTTTCAGGATGGGGCCTTCCCTGCCCGTGACGAGGCACTGGCCCTGCGGGCATTCCTGTCCGTCGAGATTGTCCAGCCAGATCCGCTGCAGGGCGGGGTGTTCGTGCAGGAAGCCCTCTTCGCCCTGGAGCCGGAAGACCAGGTTGCTGTCCAGAAGGGCCTGACGTTCGGGCAGGCTTTGGAGCATCTCCGGCTGCCAGCGGTCCAGAAAGGCCAGCAGGGCACGGGCGTGTCTGTCGTCCGCATCCTGCAGCAGTTTCCTGTGGAGGGCGTGGAAGGCTGCCGCGGTCTCCGGGCTGGGGCGTGTATCGTCCTTTCCGTCAACGCCCAGCACATACGCCGCGTCATCCCAGAGCATGTTCGGGAGCAGTTCCTTTTTCCGCCGCCGTGCCGCCGGGACGGACATCTTGCGCGGCTTGCCTTTACTGTCGCGCAGGTCGCGGACAGATCTCAGGCAGCCGTCTTCAGCGATGACCAGGGCAAAGGAGATCTCCGCGCTGCCCGTTGCCGGGCCTGCGTCCATGGCCGGTTCTTCGTGGAGGAAGCGGTCTTCGCCTTCAAGCTGGAAGACCAGGCGGCTGCCCAGCAGGGCCTGACGTTCGGGCAGGCTGTGGAGCATCTCCGGCCGCCAGTGATCCAGAAAGGCCAGCAGCGCTTTGGCGTGTCTGTCCGGGCAGGCATCGAAACGCTCATGATGCAGCGCCAGAAAGGCCTGTCGTTTTTCCGGGGAGGGGCAGGAATCGTCACGTCCGTCGATGCCGAGGACGTAGGAGGTTTTGTCCCACAGAAAGTTGGCGGCGACATTGCTCGATCGGCTGACCGCCGCCGGTACGAAACGGCGCAGCGGCTTGCCTTTGCTGTCGCGCAGGTCATGCACGCCTTTCAGGCTGCCGTCTTCGCCGATGACCAGAGCAAAGTGGATGGCTTCGGCGCTCATGCCTTCGGGCGGCATGCCGGACTGGGGATCCTGCGTCATGCGTTCGTAAAAACGGTACAGTTCTGTCAGATACATAGGGTTTCCCTTTTCCAGCGGGCCACGTCGATGATCCCCTGTTCCAGGCGCGGACGATAGAACAGGGGCTTCATGCCGTGGGCATAGTCGATGTCGTACAGCATATAGCCGAGATCGCGCGGCGCATCGTGGGCCAGGCTGGAGGCGGGCATCGCATCCTCTTCTTCCAGAAGGGAAAAATAGGCGGGGAACTCACGGCAGCCCAGGCAGGGCTGCTGGAAGCACTCGCCATTCCGTGCGCGGCGCCGAAAGATGTCGATGTGCTTGCCTTCGTTGTCCGACGGGCCGGCTTTGTCCGTCAGCTCGAAATGGGCCTCGATGACGTAATCCACATGCCGCAGCAGCAGGGTGGCCCGTTGCTGGCGGCATTCGTCGGCGAACAGGTACAGGGGCGTGCCGTTCTTTGCCGCATTTTTGACGCTTTTCACGCTGGGGCCCTTTTCCGAGACCTCGTTGCGCCGGATGCTGTCGAACACGATGGGGTTCAGGACGTGGATCCTGTCCACGAGCCAGCGTATGGCCGGTTTCCAGTGGATGGCTTCAAGGATGCCGCGCATCGCCGATGGCGTGGGGACATCATAGCTGCAGCGTTCCCCCTTGTTTTCCGGGCGGGTGAACAGGGCATAGTCGCCCCGGACCCGTAATCTGACTCCGATCATGGGAGCCTCCTTTCAGTTGCTGTCCTTGCCGGGATCTTCCCGGCCTGTCTGGCGGATCAGAAAACCAGATCTGCCGAGGAGATGCCGTCCGCCATCCGCACATCCAGTCCGGTGTCCTCCGCATAGCCCAGACCGCCGCTGAGCAGGTACACGCAGTCATGGAGGCACTCCAGCCGGCCGGCCTGTTCCATGGCTTCCCGTTCCCAGCGATAGACCTGGACGCTGTAGGATTGCAGCCTGCGGAACACCCGGGAGGGGAGGGCCTGCTCGTTGCGCAGGCAGGTGCGCAACTCTTCCGGGAGCTGGGATTCGATGACCACGCTATCCGTTTGAGATTCGATAAACTGGAATGTTCTGTCGATCTCCGCAAAATCCGCATCCAGCTTGGGGATGCGGTAAAAGCGCGGGTCCAGTGCGGCATTGGAGGAGGTGACGAGCTTCATCTTCCGGAGGATGGCGTGCTCATCGAGCAGTTCCGGGTGGCTGTACAGGGCCTGGAAATAACGCCGGATGGTCGCGGGCCCGAACAGGTCGTCCGCATCCTGGACAAGGGCACAGGCCTCGCGCCTGCGGTTCAGGTCGGCGGCCCGGAGGGGAACGGGCTGTTCGCCGTCAAAGACGCAGACCTGCCCAAGCTCCCGTTCTCCATGCCTGTTGCAGCGCCCGGCTGCCTGGGCAATGACATCGAGGCCGTTGCGTTCGCGATAGACCACGGGAAAGCTGATATCCACGCCGCACTCGATGAGCGAGGTGCTGATGACACGGCAGGGAAGGCCGCTGGCCAGCCTTTCCCGTATGGTCTGCAAGGTGCGGCTGCGGTGGCAGGGCGTCATGTACGCGCTGAGATGGAAAAGATCCTCGTTTTTGCCGCATCGCTCGAACAGCGCGCGGGCATGGCGCCGTGAATTCAGGATGCAGAGCACCTGGCGCTCCGCCAGCAGGCGTGCGCCCAGTTCCGCATCGGTGAGCATGGGCTCAAAGGTCGTCCGCACGCGTTCAAAGATCCTGAACAGGGCCGGGAGGGTCGCTTCGGGCACCAGGCTGCGGACTTCGTCCGGCTCAAACCCGCAGGGCAGGGCCGTGGAGCGCAGCAGGGCCGGCTGGGTGGCCGTGCAGAGGACGATGCTTGTCCCGTAGTGCCCGGCAAGGCTGCGCAGGGCTTCCACGCAGGGGGCGACAAAGGGCACGGGGATCATCTGGGCTTCGTCGAGGATGACCACACTGCGGGCGATGTTGTGCAGCTTGCGGCAGCGGGAAGGCTTGCAGGAAAACAGGGATTCGAAAAACTGGACGGACGTGGTGACGATGACGGCTGCTTCCCAGTTCTCCGTACTCAGCCGGTATTGCAGGCTGGCCGTACTTTCGTCATCGCCTTCGTCGGGATGGACGAAATTGCTGTGGTGTTCCAGCACCACCTCATCGCCGAGCGCCTCGCGGAATATTTGGGCGTTCTGTTCGATGATGCTGGTGTAGGGCACCACAAAGATGATGCGGCGCAGATCGTGCCGGATGGCGTGCCGTATGGCGAAAGACAGCGAGGAGAGCGTCTTGCCCCCTCCGGTCGGGACTGTGAGCGAGAACAGGCCGGGAGCGGCGGCCGCAGCCTGTTCGCACTGTTCGCGGATGAAGGAGCGGGCCAGGGCGATGGCCTTTTGGCGGTCACTGCTGCCGCAGGGCGCGGCCGCGCCTGCTTCAAGTTCTTCCGGACTAACACGGCTTTCGTGCAGGAAACCTTTGCGATGCAGATAGTCTTCCAGACGGGCGGCCAGCGGCGACAGGGCGGGGACCGCTGGCCGGAGCCGGTAGATGTCGGGGGTGCAGAAACGTTCCGTATCAAGATAGTCGGCATCCACAAGGCAGGAAAACAGCATGCGCAGGGCAAAGCAGATGCGGAAGGGATCAGGGTGGCGCCCCTGCTTGCAGATGAGCGGGAGAAGCTCCTGGTAGACGTCCATGGGAGAGGCCGGAAGCGGGATGGCCGCGGGGTCCCAGGAGGGGAGCTTTTGGATATTGCCGGGAGCAAGGCGGTGGTCGAGACCGGTACCGTATTCGGATCCGGCGTCGGGCAGGCCGCCGTGATGTCCGAGGATGGGATAGGCCAGAAAACGGGACAGCATGGTGCCCAGGGCGGCGGTCTGCCGGGATGGAGACGCTTCCCAACGTTGCCCGAGCAGTACGGCCCCTGCTGTGGAATGATCGACACGAGGGCCGCCTTCCAGCCTGCGCTGGAATCCTTCTGTGGCTTTTCCGGCATCGTGGTGGGTACCCAGCGTCGCCCCTGTCCTGGCGGCTCCGAACAAGGAGGCAAAGTCCGCTGCCAGCCTGCCGACGTTGTCCAGATGCTCCTGCAAGGTCTGCCAGTCTTTTTTCGGATGGCCGGCGAGCGTATGCGCGTACAGCATGCGTCCCTCCCGAGAGTATGGAAAAATATATGTGTCTTTATTTTATTGTATCATTTTATTTGTAATGGCTGCAATGCGAACGCTGGAGAAAATCATGCCGGCCTTGTGATGTCTTGTTTTTCTTCTGTGATTCCAGATTATTGAAGGCTGTCGCGTTGTGTGTGAGGGGCTTGGAAGGGCGTCGTGCGTCACTGCTGCGCCGACAGGCTGGAAAGATTGCTGGATCGTCTGCCCTGCGCATGACGGAGAGGGAAAAAGTCCCGTCCCGCAGCTGCATCCGGCATAAAAAAAGCCCGGCATGGAGCATTCCATACCGGGCGTGCCTTGCAGGCGGATGCCGTCAGCCCGTCAGGCCGCGGCGGGGAGGTCCTTGCCGATTAGGCAAAGAACATCTTGGACAGGGTCATGGGATCGATGTACTTGCCGTCCTTGTAGACGCGCATGTTGCCGGAGGCGATCTCGTCGATGAGGATGACCTTGCCGTCGGCGTCATAGCCGTATTCGAACTTGATGTCGTACAGGACCAGGCCCTTTTCCTTCAGGTCGTCGGCCACGATCTGGGTGATCTTCTGGGTCATGTCCTTGATGTCGTCGTACTGCTTGTCGGTCATCACGCCCAGGGCCACCAGGGCGTCCTTGGTGACCAGGGGGTCGCCCAGGGCGTCGTTCTTGAAGGTGGTTTCCACATAGGCGGGCAGGTCGGCACCTTCTTCGATGTAATCACCGTAACGGCGGATGAAGCTGCCCACGGCCTTGTGGCGGCAGATCACTTCCAGGCCCTTGCCGAAGGGCTTGGCAGGCAGGACTTCCATGGTGGTGTCGGCCAGGTTGGCGCTCACATAGTGGGTCTTGATGCCGGCGGCATTGATCTTTTCGAAGAAGTAGATGGACATGCGCAGGTTCACGTCGCCCACGCCGTCGATGGTCAGGCCCACGGAGTTCTCGCCGGGATCGAAAACGCCGTCCTTGCCGGTGCAGTCATCTTTGAACTTCAGCAGATAGTTGCCGTTTTCCAGGGCATAGACGTTCTTCGTTTTGCCAGTGTAGATGAGCTCCATTTTCGATACCTCCGTGAAGCTGTGGTGGGAGAAAAATTTTGTTTCGGCCCGGCAGGGCCGGTCAGAATCAAAAAATGTCCGGTATGCATATAATTATTATAGTGTGAAATCAAGCAGGGAATATGGGGGATATTTTTTACTGCATAAAGGCAATACATTAAGAAAAAGAGTGAGTAAATTTTTTATTTTTTATCTAATTTTATAAAAAAATCCTGTGCGATGGATGAAAAAAAATTCCATAAATGGCATTATTATGTAGTGTTACATTTGTTTTTTCTGTTTTTTGTTGCAGTATGTTGAAAGCATGATGGCTGCATCGGGACCACGCTTTGTTTCCCGTACGCTTTTTTCCCTGATGCATGGCCCTGCGGCTGCCTGCGAGGCCTTGAAAAAAAATGAAAAAAGTCCCCTGGCCACGATGGTCAGGGGATTTTTTGTTTCAGGCAGGGACCCTACTTGTTGTCAGCCAGGTTGGCCTGTTCGAATTCGTCCAGGGCCTTGCTCACGACCTTGGCCAGACCGATGAGGGCGATAAGGTTGGGGAAGGCCATGAGGCCGTTGAACATGTCGGCCAGTTCCCACACCAGGTTCACCTGCAGCAGGGAACCCATGACGATGAAGCACATCACCACCACGCGGTAGGGGGTCACGCCGCGGGTACCGAACAGGTACTTGACGTTCTGCTCACCGAAGAAATACCAGCCCACGATGGTGGAGAAGGCGAAGAACAGCAGGCAGATGGCCACGAACTTGATACCAAAGGCACCCAGACCGGTGGAGAAGGCCTTCTGGGTCAGGGCGATACCGGTGGTGGTACCGTCCAGAGCGCCGGTGACGAAGATGACCAGGGCGGTCATGTTGAGCACGACGAAGGTATCGATGAACACGCTGACGATACCCATCAGGCCCTGCTGGGCGGGGTACTGCACCTTGGCCACGGCATGGGCGTGAGGCGTGGAACCCATACCGGCTTCGTTGGAGAACAGGCCGCGGGCCACACCGTAGCGGATGGCTTCCTTGACACCGGCACCGATGATGCCGCCGGTGGCGGCCGAAGGATCGAAGGCGCCCACAAAGATCATCTTGAAGGTGGGGATGATCTGGTCGGCATTGCTGAGGACCACGAACAGGCCGCCGATGACATACAGCAGGGCCATGAGGGGCACCATCTTTTCGGTCACGGCAGCGATGCGGCCGATGCCGCCGAAGAAGACGAAGGCACCGCAGGCGGCGATGATCAGGCCCATGACCAGGGGCGGCACGTCAAAAGCGGTCTTGAAGGCGTCGGCGATGGAGTTGGACTGCACCATGTTGCCGATGCAACCCAGGGCGATGATGATGGAGACCGAGAAGAACACGGCCAGCTTGTGGCTGCCGAGACCTTTGGAGATGTAGTAGGCGGGGCCGCCGGTGATGTGGCCGGCGTCGTCGCGGGTGCGGTAGACCTGGGCCAGCACGGCTTCGGCAAAGATGGTGGCCATGCCGAAGAAGGCGGCGATCCACATCCAGAAGATGGCGCCGGGACCACCCATAGCGATGGCGGTGGCGGCACCGGCCAGGTTGCCGGTACCCACCTGGGCGGCGATGGCGGTGGCCACGGACTGGAAGGAGCTCATGCCGTGCTTGTCGGCGCGCTTGCCCTTCAGGGAAAGGTCACCGAAGAGCATGCGCACGGCCTGTCCGAACTTGCGGACCTGGATGAACTTCAGCCGGATGGTGAAGTATATGCCCACACCACACAGCAGCGGGATAAGGCAGTACATGCCCCAGATGAAGCTGTTGATGTTGGAGACAAGTTTCGTCAATTCTTCCATGGTTTCCCCCTCAGGCTATCCGGCCTGCATGTCATCCGGCAGGAGAACCCCGTGTCCGTCCGTCGTCTGGCAAGGCATGTCGAATATGGAATGATGGTGTCATGTTCCCGGCAACCTTCGCGAGATTCATGTATGGATGAATGATCTGCATCCATACGGGGCCAAAAAAACAGCGCGTCCTTTTTTCGTTCCGGGGCGGGCCCGGTACGGATGCCGGTACGGTGGTGTCCGGCGGGCAGGGGCGCTGTCATTGTTCGCTATGGTTGTCGTCGATTTATCTATGCATGTGCGACATTAAACCGTAACGCGGAAAATGTCCATGCCGGAATTGATTGGGAATCATTTCCCAAGCATAGCGTGGAGAGCAAAAAAATATGCGTGATGCCGGCTTGTTGGCTGCCGTTTCTGGAAAAAGTCCTGCCCCGGGATGAGCGGATGGGAGCGCCCTTGCTCTTGCGGTCCGGAGAGGGACATGCAGCCCGTCAGGGACGGGAAAGGCCGGGATCAGGGGCCGGGAGGGCGCGTACCCTTGGCAGTGGCGGACGCCGCAAAAAAGATCGCCGTCAGGGGGAAGGCATGCCAGGGCAGGGGAAGAGAGGCGGACAAAAGGCGGACGGGGCTGGCGGATCCCGGTGATGGAAAAAATTGACCTGCATCCCGAAAAGGAAAATCAGCAAGGGAAAAAGAAAAAGGGACCGCACGGATGCAGTCCCTAATGGCATCAGTCCTCGTCCCGGACGCTGCTGCGGCGTCTGCGGCGGGGCTTTTCTTCTTCCACTTCTTCAGGCAGGTCGGGCGTGGAGAGCTGTTCCCGGATGCGGTCGCGCTCTTCCCGGGGCTTGGCCACCAGGCGCAACTGCTTGACCAGCACCTTGCCGATGACCAGCACTTCTTCCACATCGGCCAGCTGTTCGAAGTCCGGGGCATCGGGGCTGAAATCTTCGGGAGCGTCCCGCAGTTCTCCAGAAGTCATCCTGAAAATATACATGACGTGCCTCCGTGGCAGCAGTTTTGAGTTTTTCGTATCCAGCTGGACAAAGGGCGACGTGCGCAACAGGGCCAGCCGTTCTTCCGTCATGGCGCGACAGGGGAAATGCCGGCAGGCCAGACAGGCCAGCAGGGGCCGCTGATGCCCCTTGAGCGGGCAGCGGATGGCTTTTTCCGTGGGGTCTGCGTATCTTCCCATGACGAACACCTTTGCCTTGCTATAGCAAAGAGTGCCTTCCGGGCCTAGCCGGGAAGAGGAAAATTTTTTCGCCGTGCCCGGCCTCGGCGCGCGCGACGTGCCCGGCGGAAGATACGGAGTGCCGGAGGGCTGCCCCGTCCTTTCCGTACAGGGTCGCTGCAGGGGAGAGGAGCCGAAAAAATTTTATCAAAATGTGTGCAGCTCGCGGGCGGCACACATCGCAGGCCTCGCCGGCGGCGATGGCGTGTGCAGCAAGGGGAGCGGCAGTGCCCTGCCGATGCGGGAGGGCAGGGACGCCCGCTGCTGCTGGTTCCTCCGGCGGATCAGTCCCGGCGGGCCCAGGTGCAGCGGTCCAGACCGGCCAGATCCTGCTCGGTGCGGGGCGCGCCGTAACCGGCCTCCATCAGCAGACGGCGCACGGCCTCGCCCTGGCGGTAACCGTGTTCCATGGCGATAAGGCCGCCCGGTTTCAGGGCCTGCTGTCCGGAACGGATGACGGCGTGCAGGTGGCGCAGACCGTCCTGCTCGGAAAAGAGCGCGCTGTGCGGCTCGTGATGCAGGACTTCCGCCATAACCTCGTCTTCTTCCGCAGCGGCGATGTAGGGCGGATTACTGACCAGCACGTCCAGCCCCTGCGGCAACAGCGGCGGCGTGAACATGTCCCCCTGAACCAGGGCCAGACGGTCAGCGGCCTGCAGGCTGCTGATGTTGCGGGCGGCCACGGGCAGGGCCCCGGTGCTGTATTCCAGCAGCAGGCCCCGGCTGTGCGGTAGCTCCAGAGCCAGCGTGATGCCGATGCAGCCCGTGCCCGTGCCCAGATCCGCAAAGCGCACCTCCCTGTGCCCCTCGCATTCCCGCAGCACGATCTCCAGCAGCAGCTCGGTCTCCGGCCGGGGGATGAGTGTCTGCGGGCTGACCTCGAAATCGCGGCCGAAGAACTCGCGCCGCCCGGTGATGTGGGCCAGCGGTTCACCGGCGCAGCGGCGGGCGGTCAGGGCGCGGATGGCGGCGGCTGCGTCGTCCGCCACAGGGGAGGGCATGGCCAGCATCAGGCCGATGCGGTCAAGGTGCAGCACATGGCCTGCCAGCAGGCGGGCCTCCAGCGCGGGGGCATCCGTGCCTGCGGCATGCAGGTCGCGGGTCAGCGAGGTCAGCAGTTCCTGAAGGGTCATATCCTTGTCCTGTGTGCGGCTGGGCAAAGCAAAAAGGCCCGGGGCAACGCCATGTCGTCCCGGGCCATCCGCGTCACCGCCTTGCAGGGGCGACAGCGGCGTTATTTCTTTTCCGTGGCCGGAGCGGCTTTCCTGGCACGCGCGGCCGTCTTTTTGACGGGTTCGAAGGCCAGGGCCAGCACATCGTCATAAGTGTGCGCGGGGTGGACCTTGATCTTTTTCAGCAGTTCCTTGGGGACCTCTTCCAGATCCTTGACGTTCTGGCTGGGGATGATGACATGCTTGAGCCCGCGTGCCACACCGGCCAGGATCTTTTCCTTGATGCCGCCCACGGGCAGCACCCGGCCCTGCAGGGTGATCTCGCCGGTCATGCAGGTATCGGCCCGCACGATGCGGCCGCTCAGGGCCGAGATCAGGGCCGAGGTCAGCGTGACACCGGCGGAGGGGCCGTCCTTGGGCACGGCACCGGCAGGCACATGGATGTGGATGTCCTGCGTATCGCTGAAGTCCGCGTCGATGCCCAGGCTGTCGGCCCGGCTGCGGATGTAGCTCATGGCGATGCGGGCGCTTTCCTTCATGACGTCGCCCAGCTGGCCCGTGAGCTGCAGGTTGCCCTTGCCCTTCATGCAGGCGCATTCGATGGTCAGCACCTCGCCGCCGGCCGGGGTCCAGGCCAGGCCCAGAGCCATGCCGGGCATGAGGCGCTTGTCCTTCTCGTCTTCGATGAAGCGCGGCGCGCCCAGCAGTTTTTCCACCATGGCGCTGTCCACGGTGAAACTGCCCTTCTTGCCTTCGGCACGCTGGCGGGCCAGCTTGCGGCAGATGGAGCCCAGCTCCCGTTCCAGGTTGCGCAGGCCGGCTTCGCGGGTATAGCCGCGGATGACGGCGGTAAGGGCGGTATCGTCCATGATGACGTCACCTTCACGCAGGCCGTTCTCCGTCACCTTCTTGGGCAGCAGGTGGCGTTTGGCGATCTCCACCTTTTCCTGCATGGTGTAGCCGGGCAGGCTGATGACCTCCATGCGGTCGCGCAGGGGAGCCGGGATGGTCTCCAGATGGTTGGCCGTACACAGGAACATGACCTTGGAAAGGTCGAAGGGCACGTTCAGGTAGTGGTCGCTGAAGGTGTGGTTCTGTTCGGGGTCCAGCACTTCCAGCAGAGCGGACGAGGGGTCGCCCCGGAAATCGGAACCCAGCTTGTCCACTTCGTCCAGCACGATGACCGGGTTGCGGGTACCGGCTTGCTTGATGGCCTGGATGATGCGGCCGGGCATGGCGCCGATATAGGTACGGCGGTGGCCGCGGATCTCGGCCTCGTCATGCATGCCGCCCAGGGACAGACGCTGGAAATGACGGCCCAGGGCCCGTGCGATGGAGCGGCCCAGTGAGGTCTTGCCCACGCCTGGAGGGCCGGCGAAGCAGAGGATGGGCCCCTTGGACTGGGGATTGAGCTTGCGCACGCTGAGGAATTCCAGGATGCGGTCCTTGATCTTGTCCAGACCGTAGTGGTCCTCATCCAGGATGGCCTTGGCATGGGCGATGTCCAGACGGTCGCGGGAAAGCTTCTTCCACGGCAGTTCCACCAGCCAGTCCAGATAGGTGCGCACCACGTTGGCCTCGGAAGAATCGGCGTGCATGCCGGACAGGCGGCGCAATTGCTTGTCCGCTTCCTTGCGCACGTCCTTGGGCAGACCGGCCTTGTCCAGGGCCTTGCGCAGCTCGTCCAGCTCTTCTTCGCCTTCGGAGGCCGCATCGCCCAGTTCGTGACGGATGGCCTTGATCTGTTCGCGCAGGAAGTATTCCTTTTGCGCCTTGTCCATGCCTTCGCGGGCCGTGCTCTGGATGTGGGCCTGCATGGTGGCCACTTCCACCTCGCGTTCGAGCTGGATGTTGACCAGCATCAGGCGCTCCACGGGGTTCACGGCTTCGAGGATGCGCTGGGCCTCGGCGGTCTTCATGCGCAGGTTGGCGGCGATGAGGTCGGCCAGACGGCCCGGTTCCTCCACGCCCTGGAGCACGGCCAGGATGTCCGGGGAGGCCACGCCGCGCAGCTGGAGCACCTTTTCGCTCTGCTCACGGGCGGAGCGCAGCAGGGCTTCTATCTTGGCGTCGCGCGGGGGCGTCTCTTCCTGCAGGACGGTGATGCGGGCTTCCAGATAGGGCTCCACACGGTGGTAGCCTTCCACCTTGGCCCGGCTGGCGCCCTGCACCAGGATCTTGATGCGGCCGTCGGGCATCTTGAGCATGCGCATGACCTGCACCACCGTACCGGCAGTGTAGAGGTCGTTGGGGCCGGGATCTTCGGTGGATTCTTCCTTCTGGGTGCAGACCAGCAGGTGGCGGCCCTTCTTGAGGGCGGCTTCCACGGCTTTGACGGATTTTTCGCGACCGATGAACAGCGGCAGGATCATGTAGTTGAACACTACGACATCCCGAACGGGCAGCACCGGCAGCAGGTCGGAGATCTGCTGTTCGCCGGGGGCCGACGCATGTTCGTCGCCGCTCGTCCCCTGGTCCTGTCCGGCGGCATCCACCGCCTGGCTCAGGGCATCCTGCAACTGGGACAGCATGTCCTCCAGCGGATGGTCGTTCTTTTTCTGATCAGACATATATACTCCCGGACTGCTTACAGGTGTCTGCACTGGCAGATGCTGTAGCAGCCATTATCGGTGACGATCACATGGTCCAGAAAACGCAGCCCCATGTTGACGGCCAGCTCCCGCACGGTATTGGTGAAGATGAGGTCGGGCTGGGAGGGCCGGGTCTGGCCGCCCGGATGGTTGTGCACCAGGATGATGCCGCTGGCCTTGTAGCGCAGGGCAGGCTCCAGTACATCGCGGGGCAGCAAAGGGACGCTTTCCACATTGCCCTGGCGCAGGCGTTCCCAGGCCACGAGGCGGTTGCCCGCATTGACCATGGCCAGCCAGCATTCTTCCTGCTGGCTGCCGGCCAGACGGGCCCGGGCCATCTCGGCCACTGCCTGGGGCGTTGCCACTTCCACCCCCTGCAACAGGGGCGCGGCCGCATGGCGGGCCAGCACTTCGCGCAGCACCTGCCACATGGAGAGCAGGCCGGGGCCGAAACCCGGCACGGCCAGCAGCTGTTCCGGCGGAGCGTCCAGCACGCCGCGGATATTGTGGAAACGCAGCAGCAGTTCCCGGGCCAGCGGTTTGGTATCCTTGCGCGGCTGCCCGTAGCCCAGCAACAGTTCCAGGATCTCATAATCGGCCACGGCCAGAGGCTCGCGAGCCAGTCGCTGACGCAGGCGGCTGCGGTGGCCGCTATGGGGAGAGGCAGAGGATACAGGCATTGCGGTCATAAGGTAAGATGCTTTTTGGCAAGCGCAAGGGGCAGAAAAGAGATTCATTGGGGGGAGCCCTCATCTCTGCTGGCGATGCCCGTCAAGCTCCTGCGTCGCTAACGGGCACGGCCTGCGGCCGCCTTCGGTCGCTGCCGGCGCGAGAGGTGTCCCCCTCCCTTCAAATTCCCCCCCCTCCCCAGCGCGCTTTACTGGAAGCCAAAGAGGACGCCCCGGGGAGCGTCCTCTTTGGCTTCGTGACCAGTCATACGTTCGGAAGGGCCGATGATGCAGTCCCTCAGCTGCCTGTGGCAGAGAGCCCTGTGACTGTCGTCTGTGATTTTTGGGGATAGAGTGCGCCCGGAGCATTGCAGGCGCTGTGTCATATGTCTTCTTGGAAAGTACGGTCCTTTTGAGTCGAAGGTCTGACCGTCATGCAAAAATTTTCCGGAAGAAAGCGCGTTTGGGGGAGGATGGGGGGGCCCTTCCCCCAATAAAAGCGACACGGGCCGTGCCCGTTGCGACGGAGAAAGCTGCGGGCGACAGCGGAACAAGGGGGGCTTCCCCCAAAAAATCAGTGTGTTTTCAAAAATCCCTAGCGCCGGGCAGCGGCGAAAAGGGCCACAAGATCGGTGGCCAGCTTGTCCAGGCTTTGCTCAGGCGTGCAGCGGCCGCTCTTGATGGCCAGCTCGGCGTCCATGATCATGCCCAGGCAGCGGGCCAGGGCGGCGGGGCCCAGACGGCGTGCCAGCTGTTGCTTGGCGTTGGCTTCGGAGGGATGGAAGCGGACTTTCTCGCCCGCGCAGGCCTGCCAGAGCTGGCGGAACTCGCGGGCCAGCAGGGAGAGCAGGGGGAAGAGCAGGCCTTCCACGTCCTTGCGGCCCCGGGCCAGCTCTTTCCAGACAGCGGCCAGGTTGCCGGCTTCCATATGGCGGATGCAGGCGAAGATATTGCATTCCGGGGCCCAGGAGCTGGTGGCCAGCATGTCCGTGGTGACGGACCAGGGCATGGCCTGCCCGTCATCCGCCGGGCGCAGGAGCAGGAGTTTTTCCAGTTCGTTCTCCACGGCCTGGGCATCGGGGGGCACGGAGGTGCAGAACTGTTCGAAGGCGTCGGCCTCGAAGGGGATGCCCAGGGCCTGGGCGCGGTCGCGGACATATTTCTTGATGCTGCGCTCGCTCAGGCCTTCGCTGCGCCAGATCCAGCCCTGCTGGTCGGCAAAGCCCAGGCAGCGCAGCTTGGCGATGTGGGCCGGGATCTTGGGCTGGCCTTTTTCCCAGGCCACTTCCAGACAGAAGAAAGGCCAGCACTGTTCCGAGGGCCGGGCCAGAGCGGCGGAGATCTTTTTCCAGACCGCGGCGGGCCAGAGATGGGCCTGACGCACCACCAGCAGGCGCGGCGTGCCGAACAGCCCCTGGAGGGTGAGCTGTTCCCAGAAGCGCGGCGAAGGCTCCTCGTCCCCCCAGTGGACGTGCCGTTCCCAGCGGCTGCTGTCGCCCTGGGCGCTCACAAGGGCTTCCAGACGGGCCTGCAAAAGGCGGCTGTCCGGGCAGACGAGAAAGGAAAAACCGGGTCTGGGCATGGTACGTCCTGGGTTCGGGATGGAAAACGACGTTGCGGGGAAAAAAGGCGGACGGCATGTCCGGGCCTTCTTCCCCCGCAACGGTTCAGTTCGGTATTGCGGAGCGGGGCTCCCTGCGGGCTAGTTGGCCACCACGTTGACCAGCTTGCCGGGCACCACCACGACCTTGCGGATGGTCAGGCCGCTGGTGTGACGCTGCACGGCGGCGTCGGCCAGGGCCACTTCTTCCATCCGGGCCTTGTCGGCACCGGCGGGCACTTCGATGGTACCGCGCAGCTTGCCGTTGACCTGCAGGGCGATGGTGACGGTATCCTGCACCAGGGCGCTTTCCTCGCACACGGGCCAGGCTTCTTCCTGCAGGGAAGAGGTGTGGCCCATGCGCTGCCACAGTTCCTCGCACAGGTGCGGGGTGATGGGCGAGAGCAGGGTCAGCACCGTGGCCATGGCCGAAGAGAAGACGCGGTTCTCGGCGTCGCTCTTGCCCAGCTTTTCACGGGACAGGTACATGGCGTTGACCAGTTCCATGACCGCGGAGATGGCGGTGTTGAACTGGAAGCGGTTGCCCATGTCCTCGGTGACCTTCTTGACCGTCAGATGCTCGCGGCGGCGCAGGTCGCGGGCTTCGGGCGTGGTCACGTCGTCGGCACCGGCGCCGCAGGCCTTGACCGCGGACAGGCGCTCGGCCTCGTCCATGAACAGACGCCAGACGCGGTGCAGGAAGCGCGAGGAGCCTTCGATGCCGCTGTCGGACCAGTCGAAGTCACGCTCCGGCGGCGCGGCGAAGAGGCAGAACAGACGCACGGTGTCCGCGCCGTACTTGGCGATCATGGCCGTGGGGTCCACCACATTGCCCTTGGACTTGGACATCTTGCTGCCGTCCTTGAGCACCATGCCCTGGGTGAGCAGGTTGGTGAAGGGCTCGTCCAGGCCTTCGGGGTAGAAGCCCAGGTCGCGCAGGACCTTGGTGAAGAAGCGGGCGTAGAGCAGGTGCAGGATGGCGTGTTCCACACCGCCGATGTACTGGTCCACGGGCAGCCAGTACTTGAGGGCGTCCATATCGAAGGCACTCTCGGTATTGCGGGCGCCGGTGTAGCGGGCGAAGTACCAGGAGGACTCCACGAAGGTGTCCAGGGTATCGGTCTCGCGACGGGCCTCGCCACCGCAGACGGGGCAGGTGCAGCGCACGAAGGAGTCGGTCTCGGGCAGGGGAGAGCGGCCGTCTTCACGCACATGGGCATCCAGGGGCAGGAGCACGGGCAGGTTCTCTTCCTTCTCGGGCACCACGCCGCACTTGTCGCAGTAGATGACCGGGATGGGGGCGCCCCAGTAACGCTGGCGCGAGATGTTCCAGTCACGCAGGCGGAACTGCGTGGTGGCCTTGCCCTTGCCTTCCTTTTCCAGACGTTCGGCCACGGCCTTCTTGCCGTCGGTGTTGGGCATGCCGTCGAAGTCGCCGGAATTGACCATCACGCCTTCGGTGGTGAAGGCGGCTTCCATGGTGGCGGGGTCGAGGACCTCGCCTTCGGGGCTGATGACCACCTTGACGGGCAGGCCGTACTTGCGGGCGAATTCGAAGTCACGCTGGTCGTGGGCGGGCACGCCCATGACGGCGCCGGTACCGTAGTCGGCCAGGACGAAGTTGCCCAGCCACACGGGCACCTGCTGGCCGGTGAAGGGATGGATCACATAGGCGCCGGTGAAGATGCCTTCTTTTTCCAGATTGTCGGACTGGCGCTCCAGACGGTCCATGTTGCGGATGCGGGTCACGAAGGCGCGCACTTCGTCGGCCTTTTCGTAGCCTTCGATGAGCTTTTCCACCAGCGGATGTTCGGGGGCCAGGGTCAGGAAGGTCACGCCGAACACGGTGTCGGGACGGGTGGTGAAGACTTCCAGATGGTCGACGCCGTCCAGGGGAGCGGGCAGGCCGAAGCGCACGGCCGCACCGGTGGACTTGCCGATCCAGTTGCGCTGCATGGAGAGCACGCGGTCGGGCCAGCCGCCTTCCAGCTTCTGCAGGTCCTGCAGCAGTTCGTCACCATAGGCGGTGATGCGCAGGAACCACTGGGTCAGGTCCTTCTGTTCCACATGGCTGTCGCAGCGCCAGCACAGGCCGTCGATGACCTGTTCGTTGGCCAGCACGGTGTGGCAGGAGGGGCACCAGTTCTGGGGCGCCTTCTTGCGGTAGACCAGGCCCTTTTCCAGCAGGCGCAGGAAGAAGCTCTGCTCCCAGCGGTAGTACTCGGGGCGGCAGGTGGCCACTTCGCGGGACCAGTCATAGGAATAGCCCAGACGGCGCAGCTGCGCGCGCATGTTGTCTATGTTGGCATAGGTCCACTTGGCCGGATGGGTGTTGTGCTTGATGGCGGCATTTTCCGCGGGCAGGCCGAAGGCGTCCCAGCCCATGGGATGCAGCACGTTGAAGCCCTGCATGCGCTTGCAGCGGGCCACCACGTCACCGATGGAATAGTTGCGCACATGGCCCATGTGGATGTTGCCCGAGGGGTAGGGGAACATCTCCAGCACGTAATACTTGGGTTTGTCGCTGTGATGGTCGCAGGCAAAGGCATCCTGCTGCTGCCAGCGCTCCTGCCATTTCTGTTCGATGTCCTGCGGGGAATAACGATCTTGCGTCATGACACTTGTCTGCTTTTAGTTGGTGGAATCCTCTCCGGCGGAGAGGGAACCCTTTTCCAGAGCCTTGGCGGCGGCGTCCAGAATACCGTTGACAAAACTGGTGGCGTTGTCTTCGCCGAACTGGCGGGTCAGCTCCAGGGCCTCGTTGATGGCGACCTTGGCGGGGACGTCCTGGCGGTACAGCAGTTCGTACATGGCCAGGCGCAGCAGGGTCAGCTCCACGCGACCCATGCGGTCCACGCGCCAGTTGCGCGAGAAGCGGCTGATGGTCTTGTCCAGTTCATCGCGCCTGCTCCACACGCCCTGCACCAGATCCCAGGCAAAACCGGAAGGCAGCTCGCCTTCTTCGGTCTCCTGATGGTCGGGGGACTGCAGGAAGGCGCGGCGCACGTCTTCCAGCGAGGTGGCGTCGGCGAAGGACAGCCCGTACAGAACCTGAAAAGCCTGGGCGCGTTCGCCCCGGCGGCTGGCGGATTTACCCTTGCTCATGGATTACAGCTGCTCCAGCACGCGGATGGTTTCCAGCATGGCGGCGGCAGCTTCCACGCCCTTGTTGCCGCCCTTGGAACCGGCGCGTTCGATGGCCTGCTCGATGCTGTCGCAGGTCAGCAGGCCGAAGCCGATGGGGGTCTTGTACTGCAGCATCACCTGGGCGATGCCCTTGCTGGCTTCGTTGCACACGTAGTCGAAGTGGGGGGTGGCACCGCGGATCACGGCGCCCAGGGCCACGATGCCGTCATACTTGCCGCTGGCGGCCAGCTTCTGGCAGACCAGGGGCATCTCGAAAGCACCGGGGATGCGCACGATGGTGATGTTCTTGGCATCGAGGCCGTGGCGTTCCAGGTAGTCCAGGGCGCCGCCGGTCAGGCGGTCCACGATGAAGTCGTTGAAACGGGTGGCCAGGATGGCGATCTTGAGGCCTTTGGCATCAAGCATGCCGCTGATGGTAGTGGGATTGCTCATGGTCTGCTCCTAAAGAAAACCGTTTTGCAGTAAAAATTCCTTGTTGATGCCGCTGCTCTTCTGCGGCGTGGCGGGCCCGTCGGCCTGGCACTGCATGATGCGGCGCACGTACTTGCCGATGAGGTCCGTCTCCATGTTCACGCGGCTGCCCGGGCGCCAGTGCAGCATGGTGGTGCGTTTCTGGGTGTCCGGGATGACGTTGACGGTCAGGAAATCCTTGCCGCAGGCATTGATGGTCAGGCTGATGCCGTCCAGCGTGACGGAGCCTTTTTCGATAACTTCCGCCGCGAAAGCCGGCGGGAAGGCCAGCGTGCAGCGCAGGGAGGAACCGGCCTGTTCCACGGAACGCACCGTGGCCACGCAGTCCACATGGCCGCTGACCAGATGCCCGCCCAGGCGGTCGCCCAGGGCCAGGGCCCGTTCCAGATTGACCAGATCGCCCTTGCGCAGGTCGCCCAGGGTGGTGCGGGAAAGGCTCTCGCCCGAAGCATAGACAGTGAAGGTGGAACCGCTGTGCCGTTCCACGGACAGGCAGGCGCCGTTATGGGCGATGGACTCCCCGTCCACGATATTTTCCAGAGGGAAGAGGGGGCGCACTTCCATGCGGCACTCCTGGCCGCTGCGGCGCAGGCCCACGATCTCGCCCTGTCCCTGGATGATGCCGGTAAACATGGTCTACTCCTGAGGAATGGCCGGGCGCAGCTGCAGGTGGACGTCGCCGTCGCACAGGGAGGTGCGGCAGACGCGCAGGTCCAGGGCCTCGGCCATGGTGAGGGGGCTGCGGCCGTCGAACAGGGGCGCGGCCTCGTTGTCGCCCAGGATGCGCGGCGCCAGATGCAGCAGGAATTCGTCGGCAAAGCCCGCTTCCAGCAGGGAAAGGGCCAGATGTCCGCCGCCTTCGCAAAGCACGTAGGGGCAGTGCAGGTCCTCGTACAGCATGTGGAACATGGCGGGGAAGTCCGGGCAGCCGCGCTGTCCGGGGCCAAGGGCCAGCACGCGCACGCCCATCTGGCGCAGGGCGTGGGCCGCCGTGGAGGCCGCCGCCGCAGGCGAGCAGAGGAAGACCGCCTGATGGGGACGCTCCTTGAGCAGATGGATGTCGCCCGCGGGATTGGGCAGGCGCGAGGTCAGCACACAGGCCAGCGGCTGCTGTTCCACCGTCTCACCGGGGATGCGGGCCGTGAGGCAGGGGTTGTCGGCCCGGAAGGTGCCGCCGCCCACCAGCACGGCGCCCCCGGCACGACCGATACCGGCACGCAGGCGATGCACCAGGGCGCGCGAACCTTCGCTGCTGACCCAGCGGGAGTGGCCGGTACGGGTGGCGATGCGCCCGTCCATGGTGGCGGCCATCTTGAGGATCACATAGGGGCGGCCCTGCTGCCAGGCCAGGAAGTCGGCCACCTGGTCGCGGCACTCCCGCTCGCAGACCGGGCCGATGACTTCCACACCGGCGGCACGCAGGCGTTCGGCACCGCCGGCCGCCTTGGGGGTGGGGTCGTACAGGCCGATGACCACGCGCTTGATGCCCGCGGCCAGCACGGCTTCGCTGCAGGGCGGGGTCTTGCCGTAATGGTTGCAGGGCTCCAGCGTGACCACCAGCGTGCACTGGGCGGGGTCGATGCCCTGACGCTGCGCGTCGCGCAGGCATTCCACCTCGGCGTGGGGCTGCCCGGCGGCATGGTGCCAGCCGCGCGCCACCACCTGACCGTCGCGCACCAGCACGGCGCCCACCGTGGGATTGGGACAGGCGCTCCAGCGGCCGTTCTCGGCCAGGGCCAGGGCCTCACGCATGAAGGGGGCGAAAATGTTCTCAGACATGCTGCGGTCCTTTGAGCATGTCGGGCGAGAAGGGGATCTGCTCGAAGGTCACACCGGCCTCGCTGAGCATGGCCAGTCCCAGCTCGTCGGGATAATGCTCGCTGTACCAGATATGTTTGATGCCGCAATTGATGAGCATCTTGCTGCACATGGCGCAGGGGAAGGTGGTGCAGTACAGCTCCGCCCCGGCGATGCTCACGCCGTGCACGGCGGCCTGGATGATGACGTTCTGTTCGGCGTGCAGGCCGCGGCAGATCTCGTGGCGCTGCCCGGAAGGGATGCCCATCTGTTCGCGCAGGCAGCCCGTCTCCAGACAATGGCGCACGCCGGAGGGCGCACCGTTGTAACCGGTGGCCAGGATGTGCCTGTCCTTGACGGCGATGGCGCCCACCTTGCGGCGCAGGCAGGTGGAGCGCTCGCGCACCAGATAGGTGATGCTCATGAAATAATCGGGCCAGGGCATTCGTTGCATGACAGTACTCGCAATAAAAAGTTGGACTACCTTACACGCAGCCGGGGCAAAAGCCAAGCCCGCCGGTGGCGGGGACCACGGACGGAAAAGGCCGCCAGAGGCGGCCTTTCCAAAAGAGGGGCTTTCCGCAAGGCACCGTCAGCAGCAGCGACCGGCAGGTCGGGGCCGCCGGCAGGCGCGGCGGAAAAAAAGAGGGAGGGACCCCCATCCCGTACGGGACGGGGGCCTCCTCCCTCCTGTCGTGCATGGTTACCAGGTGAACAGGGGATAGGCGCGGGCGAATTCCTCCACGCGGCTGCGGATGGCGGCCAGGGAGGCAGGCTCGTTGCGCTTTTCGATGGCTTCCACGATGAAGGCCGCCACCTGGCGCATCTCGTCTTCCTTCATGCCGCGGGTGGTCAGGGCAGCGGTGCCCAGACGCACGCCGGAGGTCACGAAGGGCGAGCGGGTCTCGAAGGGGATGGTGTTCTTGTTGACCGTGATGCCGGCGGCATCGAGGGCATGTTCGGCATCCTTGCCGGTCACGTCCTTGTTGGTCAGGTCCACCAGCATGAGGTGGTTGTCCGTACCGCCGGACACCAGCCGGAAGTCCGCATCGGTCAGGCACTGGGCCAGCACGGCGGCGTTCTTGACGATCTGCTGGCTGTAGGTCTTGAAGCCGGGGCGCAGGGCCTCGCCAAAGGCCACGGCCTTGGCGGCGATGACGTGCATCAGCGGGCCGCCCTGGATGCCGGGGAAGATCTGGCTGTTGAGGCTCTTGCCGCGGGTCTCGTCGGAGAGGATCATGCCGCCGCGGGGACCGCGCAGGGTCTTGTGCGTGGTCGTGGTGGTGATGTGGGCGTACGGGATGGGGCTCTCGTGCAGACCGGCAGCCACCAGGCCCGCGATGTGGGCCATGTCCACCATGAGGACGGCACCCACTTCGTCGGCGATGGCGCGGAAGCGGGCGAAGTCGATCTTGCGGGGATAGGCGCTGGCACCGGCCACGATGGCGGCGGGCTTGTGCTCACGGGCGATACGGGCCACTTCGTCATAGTCGATGCAGCCGGTCTCGCGGTTCACGCCGTAGAAAACGTTGTTGAACAGCTTGCCCGAGAAGTTGACGGGGCTGCCGTGGGTCAGATGGCCGCCATGGGCCAGATTCATACTGAGCACTGTGTCACCGGGCTGCAGCAGGGCAAAGAACGCCGCCAGATTGGCGTTGGCGCCGGAGTGGGGCTGGACATTGGCGTGCGCACAGTCGAACAGCTGACAGGCCCTCTGCCGCGCCAGCTCCTCCGTCACGTCCACGGCATAGCAGCCTCCGTAATACCGCTTTCCAGGATAGCCCTCCGCATACTTATTGGTGAGACAAGTGCCCATGGCCAGCAGGACGGCCTTGCTGACGATGTTCTCGGAGGCGATCAGCTCAATGTTGTGCTGCTCCCGGTCGAATTCCTTCTGAATAGATGCCCCCACCTCGGGGTCGGCCTGGGAGAGAAAGTCCATGATGTCCTGGATCATTGCAGGGGTCCTCCTTCGTGTGATCCGGTCTTCCGGAAAATATAAGCCTTTTCCAGCTTATCAGAGTTCCAGGGACCTGTCAAGGGAACAAGAGGTAATACCCCCACAAAATGTTGTAGAGATAGTGGGAATATTTTGACGATTTTGTGGGAGGCGGACCTTTTCCCAGTCATTCCAGCCGGGATGGCGTGCCGTCCTCAAAAAGTCCGGCTTCTGTCAAATCATGCTGGGGCGGCAGGGGAATAAAATGGCTGTTCCGGGATAGTCGTGGACGCCGAAGGGGATCTCCTGGCGCAGCAGCCGCTCCCGGCACAGCAGAACCGCCGCGCCCCGGTAGTGGGCCAGGAAGCGGTCGTAATAGCCGCCGCCCCGCCCCAGACGGCGGCCCTCCCGGCTGCAGGTGACACAGGGGATCACCGCCAGGTCGATCTGGTCCGGGGAGAGGGCAGGGCTGTCTGCCGGAGGCTCCAGAATGCCGTAGGCGCCGGGGAAGAGCTCCTTCAGGTCGCGGATGGCCCGCAGCTCCATGATGCCATCCGCCACACACAGAGGGACGCACAGCATCTTGCCGTCTGCCAGAGTCTGCTCCAGGATGGGACGGGTGTCGATCTCCCGCCCGGCGGAGACGAAGCAGAACACCGCTCCGGCACTGCGATACTCTGGAAGAGCCAGGAGATGGCGGGCGATGGCCCGGTCCGCCGCTTCCCGGTACCGGAAGGGGAGCTGGGCGCTGAGGCGCCGGATCGTAGCCCGGAGCTGCTGTTTTTCCTCGTCTATTGTCATGGCAGGGGATCCTCCTCTTTCTCTGGACGGGCCGCGCCGTAGGAGATGACGTCGGTCCCGAACTTTCCACGGAGGCGGTCCATAGCCGCCTCCAGCTTTTCCTGTTTTTCTTTTTTGGGCGCCGCCCCAGCTGTGAACAGGTCTACCTGTTCATAGGCGTCCTCCGACCGAACCAGATGGATGGCGGTAACAGTCAGGGCCCGCACGGGAGCCGGGGGTTTCCACAGCTGGCCGGTCAGGTCCATGGCCGCCGCCGTCAGCTCCCGGATCAGGTGGGTGGGGGCGGAGAGCTGCATCTGACGGGAGCGGTCATGGAACTGGGGATCCCGCACCGTCACCTGGACGCCGCCGGCATACAGCCCGCTGTGCCGCAGTCGGGTGGCCACGGAGTCCGCCAGCACGGCGACGCCGCCCCGCACCTGCTCTGCGGTGGTGAGGTTTTTCGGGAAGGTAGTGCCGTTGCCAACGGACTTCACCATCTCCGGCTCGTACCGGGAGCGGACTGGATCGGTGTCCAGCCCGTTGGCATAGTCGTGGAGCTGGACGCCCATTTTGCCCATCAGGGTCTCCAGGGCATCCCGCTTGCAGGCCGCCAACTCTCCGATGGTCTTCACGCCGAACTGGGCCAAAATCTTCCGGGCGGCGCCCCCCACGTACAGCAGCGCCCCCACCGGCAGAGGCCAGACCAGCCTCTGCCAGTTCTCCCGGGAGACGACAGTGGTGGCGTCGGGTTTCCGGTAGTCGCTGCCCAGCTTGGCAAACACCTTGTTGAAGGAGACCCCCACTGAGAGGGTCAGTCCCATCTCCTGCTTCATCCGTTGCCGCAGATGGTCTGCCAGGGCCTTGGCATCACCGCCGAAGAGGTGGAGGGTATGGGTGACGTCCAGCCAGCTCTCATCGATGCCGAAGGGCTCCACCAGGTCCGTGTACTGCTCGTAGATGGTGTTGACCTCTTTGGAGACCTGCCGGTACAGTTTGTGGTGGGGTGGCAGCAGCACCAGCTCCGGGCACTTTTTCTTGGCCTGCCAGATGGTTTCCGCCGTCTGGACGCCGAATTTTTTCGCCGGTTCATTCTTGGCCAGGATGATGCCGTGGCGGGAGGTGGGATCTCCGCAGACCGCCACGGGCACGTTCTGCAGGTCTGGTCGGCTCCGCAGCTCCACGGAGGCGTAAAAGCTGTTCAGATCGCAGTGCAGGATGATGCGGTCCATGGCCCCGCCTCCTTTCTCACTTCTATTATAGCACATCTGTTCGTTCCTGAAAAGGGAGAAGGGATGGGAAGGTTTTGACATACCGGCGCAGGGAGGCGGAGGGACGGATATGGGCCGCAGTAAAAGGCGCGGGGACGGTATCCGCCCCCGCGCCTGTGGTGTTCAGATTTACAGAATCCCCATCAGCACCAGGGCCAGCACCACAAAGGTCGCCAGCAGGGCCAGGGAGAACAGGAGGAACCCGGCGCCCAGCTTGCCCTTGCCCTCGACAGGCGCATGGGACTCCGGTACCAGCCGGGCCTTCCGCAGGGCGGTGACCACCGGCTTGTAGAGCAGCAG
>ENA-ORVG01001302-ORVG01001302.1-human-gut-metagenome-genome-assembly--contig:-NODE-1302-length-30125-cov-5.715032_pt1 | contig 30125 bp, 30 predicted proteins | sample MGYA00242091_ERZ509233 | MGnify/ENA primary metagenome ERZ509233 (study PRJEB26280, sample SAMEA2338840) | human gut metagenome | biome: human gut; feature: human-associated habitat; material: faeces... | reverse complement strand
ACTCCGCTTGAAAAACGAAATCAGTTTGTTGCTTAAATTTAATATTCTACCATTTTGGTGCTTTTTTGTTCTGTCTGCACAATTTGGGGCAGTTCAGGAAGCGTCTGCTTTTCATGTATTCCAATACTTATTCGGTTAATAATTTCACTGCTAATTTGAACCCGATTTCAAATGCCTGCTGTTCTACCAGAGACGCATATTTTTCGCTGTTTGATATGTATTCACTGAACATTGCTAAGTCATTGCCTTTTAATGAGGCGAATGATTTTTCTTGTTGTGAAGCCATGGATTCTATAAGATTTTTCTCTTCTTCGCTTATTTCCCTGTTCTCGCTCGGCCGGAGATTTCCGTACCACAGATCCTGAAGCGCTGACATAAAAATCACTCCTTTGCAAACACACATATCACAAAGAAGCACCAAAGTCCAGAAAATTTATAAAATATAGTTTTAACGCAAGGTTCGACAAATTTCGATAGACGATATATTAAACTATGTTATTGAAAGGAGGAGAACTGATGCGCTATCAAATGTTACTAGAGCGGGTGGCAAAAGAATACAACACCACACCCGGCGAAGTAAAAAAAGAAATGCGTGAAGCACTGAAAGCGGCAGGTTGCGATATTGAGCCTACAATATTCATTGCGCTTGCCGCAAGCAAAGTAAAAAAGACTATATATCGTAATTAGTATAATGCATAGTCTATATTACCCCGACAAAATTAGTATCATGATTTTGTTGGGAGTGATACTGATGACGATTGTTGAAGCCACAAAACAGCGTATAGAGGAACTGTGTTATGAGCGTGGGCTTAATTTCTGCCGCCTTGCGACTATTTCCGGAGTTCCGTATACAACAGTCAAATCATTCATATACAATCAAAGCAAAAATCCAAGTATTACAACAATAAAGAAAATCTGTGACGGACTTGAAATTTCAATAGCCGATTTCTTTGATACCGATACTTTCAGAAATCTTGAACAGGAAATCAAATGATGAAAAGCCTGCATTTCTAATAGTGCAGGCTTTCTTTTTTGTGCTCATAATTTATACATAAACCAATAAGAGTTTGTATATTAAGGACATTGCATAAAATTAATATAGTGATGAAGATATTTCTTTAGCTTTTATTTAACTCAGCAAATTTTGCTTGCATTGTTGGATTTCCTTTGGTGAGTTTTTTTATCGAAACACCTTCAATTTTATTATTAGCTGATCTTAAATGATTGTCTGATTTAGTCAGATTTTCTTTTATTTTTTGTAAATGATCTATTGAATTATCTATTTCTTTAATGGCATCTATGAATCTATCATGTGCATGCTGATAATTTTTTGAAAAACTATCTTTAAAATCTAAAAGGTTCTGTTCAAAATTAGTTATATCTATATTTTGATTTCTTACTTGTAACAATTCTTGTTTGTACTTTAATGAATTAAGTGCGGCATTTCTAAGCAAAGTAATCATAGGAATAAAAAACTGTGGACGAATTACATACATTTTGTTGTATTTATAGGAAACATCTACAATACCGGAATTGTATAATTCGTTATCTGTTTCAAGTAAAGATACTAGGATTGCATATTCGCAATTTTTTTCATTTCTATCTTTATCAAGTTCTTTAAAAAAATCGGCATTTTTGTGTTTTGTGGTGGTAGTATCCATTTCATTTTTCATTTCAAACATTATTGAAATTATTTCAACACCATTTTCATCAGATTCTCTATAAATGTAATCTCCCTTACTGCCGCTTTTGGCATCATTATCTTTTTCAAAATAAGCATTTTTAAAACCTGTTGCACGAAGCTTGTTGAATTCAATTTCACAGTGTTGCTCAAGGCTTTCTCCTACCATTTTGGTGGATTGCCTTGCTTTGAAATCCTTATAGTAATCTATTAGCTCGTCTTTTCCTTTAAGCTGCTCTTCATACTGCTTTTTAAGTGCATTTTCTTGAATTTTATATTCGTTTTCCGCACTTTCTAATTTAGAATTTAGAGTTATAATTTTTTGGGATTTTTCGCTTAATTCTTTTTCTTTTTCAGAAATGGCTTGTGTTACTGCTAATTGTTTTTCTGTTTCTTTATTGATAAGTTGAGTTTTTAATTGTGCTATTTCTTCATTTTTTTCTGAAATGGCATTTGCTAATTTGAGTTTCAATTCTTTTTTGCTTGATTCTAATTCAGATTCAAGCTTTTGTATTTTCGATTCACTTTCTGATAATTTTTGTTGCGATTTTTCGGAGATTTCTTTATCCTTTTTTATTACAGCTTTATCTACCTCTAAAGCAATTTTTTCTTTTAAAGATTTGATTTCCGATTGTAAATTTGCTATTGCTTCATTTTTTTCTGCTGTAGTTTTTTGCAGAATTTTTTCACTTTCTGCATTAGCTAATTTAAGAGCGGATTCTTTTTCGATTTTTATTGCTAATTCTCTTTCATTTAGCTCTTTTGTAAATTCCTCATCCCTAACCTGCTTTAAAATTGCAGCGTATCCGGATTCGTCAACTTGAAAAACTTTTCCACAATGCGGACATTTAATTTCATTCATAATTGGGCTCCTTTCATGTTAAACATATATTAAGCAACGGCGTTTGCATTTATTCTTTCTATGGTTTTTCGAATACCGTTCCAAAGATTAAGGTCGGTAAACACTTCCACAATACTGCCGTGGTCAGTGAATGGCGTTTCCTGAAGGACAGAAAGATCTTTCATCATTCCGTTTTGAACTATGTACTCAATAATTTGGTTAACAAAATATATTTGCCTCGAATCAAGATTAGCGTTATTAAGATAATCTGCAAAAGCTGCTTTTGCGGCGCTCATATCAAGTCCTACTATTTCGCGAACAAATTCGCCAAGGGGTTTTGTGCCGTATTCAGCTTCATATTCCTCTTTTGTTCCAACTTCACTCCAAAGAATTTTTTCAAGCGACTTTACATCGTTCTCTGTGAGTGGCTGATTTGATTTGAGTTTTGCAATGGCAGTGTTATTTTGATGCTGGCGAACATAGTATTCAGCCTTGGCTTTGTAATTGGCCAGATCGTCATTTTCAAGTTCCGAGTCATTCCAGTTCATTTCCAGAATGTCATCGTCAAAATGAGTCATATATATATTTTGCACCACTTTTGGAATGTACTTCATAAGATTCCTGAGTTCACTGCGGATTGTTTCAAACTCATTTATGCCCGCATTTTCAACATAATCCGTATGAAGAATTTTATCAATCAAATCCGTATGCGCCTGAATTTCAGGAATATTTGCTACGCCGGCAACGCTGTTGACTTTTTTCAAAAGGTCAGAGCGCGCTTTAGTGTATGTTTTTCCAATCAAGTATGCAAGTTCTATACCATACATGAGAGCGTCAAACCTTACGGCACTTGCATCATCTTCATCCGGCAGAATCAGCGGTGCCAATTCTTCTCTTATTTGCAAAGTGTTTTCATAAGTTAGCGAGTCAAATCCCTGAACACTTGAATACAAATCCACAAATTTTAAATGCTGTTTTACTGCAAAATTCTCTCTGTTTAATTCTTTCACTTTTGAAACAAGATCATTTACAAGAGATTTTCTAAATTCTATTAGCTCCGGAGTTTGAAAATCAACAGCCTGAAGTTTAAAAATAATCTGTGTTTTAAGATTAAATATAGATGCCTGCAAAGCAAGCGTGTTTGCAGTAGGCTTACCTTTTGACAATCTAAAAAATTCGAAGTTGCCGCAGAAGTCAAAAATGTAAAATTTACTTTTATCCTTTCCGTCTATCAGTCCGGGGCATAGACGAGTCCCTCGCCCAATCATCTGCCAAAACTTTGCCTTACTCATGACTTTTTTAAAAAATACAAGATTGAGGACCTCGGGCACATCTATACCTGTGTCCAGCATATCAACAGAAATAGCAATTTGAGGCAACTTGTCAGGATCTGAAAATTCATCAATTGCACTTTGTACATAGTTCGTGTAATTATCAATAACTTTTGCATAGCCTTTATAGTTCGGATATTCTTTATTGAAAACCTCATATATTTTCTCAGCGTGTTTGTGGCTTTTTGCAAAAATAATTGATTTTCCTAATTTTTCACCATAATCAATTTTCAAGCCCTTCGTCATAAGAACATTTAGAACTTCTTTTATTGTATCTTCATTGAATACCCACTCATTCAGTGCTGTTGACTGAATGGACTCCGGTATTTCTCCGTTTTCATCTGTAAATGTGGATTCATATTCCTGCTTTTCTTCTTCTGAAAGATCATCATACACTATGCCCTGTTCGATAAATTTCAGCTTGGATTCAACAGAAACATAATCAACAAGGAAGCCATCTTTAACCGCTTGCGCCAGCTCATATCCATATGTGGGCACACCATTTTCCAGGTCAAATATTTCATAAGTATTCTTCTCAATCTCGTCTTTGGGCGTTGCCGTAAGCCCTACAAGATGTGCATCAAAATAAGTAAAAATATCTCTGTATTTGTTATAAATTGATCTATGTGCCTCGTCACAAATCAACAAATCAAAATGACCACAGGTAAAAAGTTTTCCGTCATCGTCTTTAATATCATCTATGCAGTTCATCATTGTCTGGTATGTAGAGAAAACACAGTGAGCCGAAAAATTATCTTTTTCTTCACAAAGGTTGGTAACTGAAAGATTAGGAAGGAGATTAACGAAAGAACGCTTTGCCTGTGTAACAAGCGAATTTCTGTCCGCAAGGAACAGAATATTTTTTATCCACCCGTGTTCAAGAAGCACTTTTACAAGGGCAATGACCGTTCTTGTTTTTCCGGATCCCGTTGCCATAACAAGCAAAGCTTTTCTACGGTTGTTATTTTCATCAAAGCTATTGCAAACCGCTTTGATTGCCGCTTGCTGGTAATAACGGCCTGCAATATCATTGTCTACAAACACATTTTTCAAACTTGTGCGCATAGTTTGAAGATTAAACAGTTTTTCAAGATCGCGTTTAGAATAGATTGCCGCGCATTTTCTCTCCGGATATAAATTATCTATTATTCTTGTGTCAAAACCGTTGGTTAGGAAAATAACAGGCCTTCTGCCGTACTTCTTCTCAAGAATATCAGCATATAATTTTGCCTGCTGCCTGCCTATAGCAACATCCTTGCAGGTGCGCTTTGCCTCAATAACTGCAAGCGGTTTACCGCTGTCGTCGTATAGTACATAATCGGCATATCCAACTCCTGATTTGTTCGGCATGCCTTCAAGTTCAACTTCATTTATCCAGTTTTTACCCTCAATCCAGCCTACATCCTTCAGCATGAAGTCAATGTATATTTTTCTGGTCTTATATTCAGAAAGCTCAAGCGGCTTGGGTACATAAGTTTGCTGCTGTTCTTCACGGCGGGCGGTTAGTTTTTCTTTTAATAATTTGTTTTCTGCAACAAGCGCATTAAAATCAAGTTCTGGTACATTGGGAATTTGCGTAGCGGGTTCCTCTTTAAGCAAGTCATAATTAAAACTACCTTCGGTGTATTCTTTTCCATAGCAGTATGCTATAAAATCAAGAAACACATAAAGATTTTCAAGGCAAAGCGCGGCTTCATCATAACTTACCTTTTTACCGCTATGGGCGGCATTGTTGCCGACTTTGCGAATAAAATTCATGCGCTTATAAATGTCTTCACCTACAATATCACGAAATTCCTCACTGCCCATTAGGCTAACCAAAGTATCCTGATAGGGCATAACAAGGCTGCCATCAACTGAATACATCCATTTAACAGCAATTTCCATTGCCCTACGGCAGTTGACTGCACAGGCAGCAGGATCAATATGTATGATTTTTTCTGCAGCAATCGCAGCATTTGAAAAAGTGTTAAACTGCTTGTCCTTTGTAAAAAAATCAAAGTTGGTCATAATATCACCTAAATTTTATATGCGTCATTATTTGATGAAACAGAGTTGTTGAAAACTGTTATATTCAAAAGACCTGTATTGTGCTGGAATATCTCGATAATTTTTTGCGAATTGATTTTTCCTCTTGAAAATTTTTCAAATATTTTCAAAAGTGTTTCTGTTAAAATAATTAAACTATTATTTCTAATAGCTAATTGCACTTGGTTTTCATGTATTTCGTCTCTTTGATCGATTGGCTTTTGCTTAAAAGGATTAATAATAAGTAAAGCCTTTACATTTTCTTTATAACCTTGTGCTTGTAATTCATCTAAATAACTTTGATAATGTACTTCTAATTGAGATATATGTTCTGATTTGACATTAGAGCTAACGCCTTTTATTTCTCCAATGAAAGTAACGCTATCTTTTTTTATTAAAAAGTCTTCTCTTTTTTCGTCTTGAAAACCACTTAAATCACAATCCAATATTCTTTCCAAAATGTTAAACACAATTTTTACTAAATTATCTCCATTCGTAAATAAAGCACTTTTAAAGAATCTATTACTCTCTAATTTTTTCTCTGCTTCTTGTATTTGCAGTTGAATCTCTTGAATTTTATCTTGATAATTAGCAATTGCTTCTTTTTGATCATTATCATCCAAAAAATTATAATTCTCTACCCATTTAGGCAAAGCAGGTTTTGATTTATCAACATTTATTTGCTGTAAAAAATCATTAAGTGTAAAACTTAGTGATTTTATGTCCAAAGATGTTAGTATTAAATTTTTTGAAAGCGCTACAGTTGTTGGTTTTTCACTATCTTTAGAGAAAGTTAAAATTTGTTTCACGTGATCAAAATAAAATGCCGCCGGAATTTTTTTAGTACCAATACAAGTAACTGTATTTTCAAATACTAATGATAAACCAGACACCATAGCGTAAATGTTATCTGTTATAAGACTCATGATTATATTATTCACATAATCTAAATTATCTTTAATTTTTATTGTTTTGTAATATTTACTACCAGCATAACTTCCATAATATTTGAAATCATAATTTTGAGGATATACAATTATTGTAATTGCATTATGTGTTCCGGCTACTATGGTTTTGATACTTTCAATATCATTCATACAATCTATTCTTTTTGCACTATTTTCTTTATTTCTCCAAATATAAGGGTTTTGCAATGAAATAATATTCACATCAAACATATCAAAAGATTGTGGAGACGATAAAGATGTATAGGTGAAATCATAATCTTCTTTATCAAAAAGGTTTTTGCAATCACAATTATAAGAAATGATCTGAATTTTCAAAAATAATCCTCCTTTTTATCCAAAATATTCTTGCACTAATCTGTCAAATAATAATTGAATTTAATCAAGTGCTTTTTGTACCGCTGTTTTTAATTTTCCTAATTAACTTATCAACTCAAAAAATTGATTTTGTGATCCTATTGGAACTATATAAGCATTAATTTTTTTAGACCTGCGGCAGTTGACTGCACAGGCAGCAGGATCAATATGTATGATTTTTTCTGCAGCAATCGCAGCATTTGAAAAAGTGTCAAACTGCTTGTCCTTTGTTAAAAAATCAAAGTTGGTCATAATATCCACCTTATTGATAATTTGAATTAAACTATAAAAGCACATTATCTAAATTTTCATAACTTGTAAATTCCAGATCTGTTTTGCTTCTTAAATTATCGAATTCTTTCTTGCCATATATAGTAATCAGATTTTTTATATATTTGCCGATAGCCTGATCATTATGGCATAAAATGACAATTTTATCAGCCAAGTTGAATACTTGTTTTATTATATCCTCATCCGTTTTGTCTAACGAATGACCCGCAACAATCACTATAAAATTGTTTGAATTAGATAAAGTAGGACTTTGGCTATAAGAAATACCAATACTCTTAATAAAGCCTTGATAATTTAAATCTGTTCGATACACAATTCTTTGATAATATTTTTTAAATTGAATAAAAGTAGTGTCCAATTCATTTAACTCATCTTTTGAATCAGGATTTATGCCCAAAACCATTTCATTATCTATATCACCGTGTAAATGAAAAACCTTATCTTTATTTAATCCATATAATTTTTCAAAAGTGTTTGTATAATTGAAATTAACTACATAATTTGCTTTTTTAAAAACATGGTTATTTATTATCTCTTGTGACGAAGTTAAGTCTAACGGCTTCTCAACAAAAAATTTTAAATATAGCTTTAATAAAGTTATTAATTTTTTCAATGAATCAAATAATTTATCAACAATTTTTTCTTGATCAGGTTTATAGTTGTTAAAATTAAACGGATTTTTGTCTTTATATTCTTCTTTTATAGATATGTCAGATACCTCATGAACAATAATATTTGCTTGCATATCATAAAAGAATGAAAAATATCGAAGCACATGAAGCGCCTGCGGATAGAACGCAGCAGGGCAAAGCACTGCATAAAATTGCTTTAGAACAAAAGCGATTTCTTTTTCAAAATCAATCCAGCCAAGATCTTTATTATATAAGTCAATAAAGTACTTCAGCCACATATTATTAGATAATGCCAATATCGTATTTATATCCTGTTTTTCAAAATAAACTTGATTATAGGCGGATTCGTATTTTTTATACGATTTTTCAATAAATGAATCCATCTTCTCAGAAGCTATGGCTTTAAAAATTTCACCAACGGAGTATTGATAAAGATCATCATTTTTATGGTTTATTATGTATTCCATTGTGTGCAAAAAATTTTCGTATTTTGTTGGTAACCCGTGGTATAAATCGAATCCGTTTCCTACTAAAAAAATGTTCATTTAATATTCTCCAATTATTTGTGTTATAGTAATACATTATAACGAAAGAGGTGTATTACTATGAAAAATCAAATTATTATTGACATTGAACAAAGCATGCTTTCATATCTTGATAACGCTCAAATGGAGCAGCTGCATTTCGTATTAAGCCACGCTTTATGGAATGTTGATATATCCGTAAATGAAGATAACACAGCGAAAAATGATATAGCGTCAAATGAAGATTTTCTTGAACTTTTTACTTCTGCAAAAAAAGTAGAGGGGTGTAGTGAAAAAACACTGCGTTATTACAAAGCAACAATAAGAAAACTCTTTGAATTACTGGACAAGCATATTTCACATATAACAACGGACGACCTAAGAAAATACTTATCGGAATATCAAAAAATCAATAATTGCAGTAAAGCCAATATTGATAATATTCGCAGGATACTTTCAAGTTTTTTCGCTTGGCTTGAAGACGAAAATTATATCCTTAAAAGTCCTGTACGACGCATTCACAAAATAAAAACTACAAAAACGGTTAAAGAAACTTATACAGATGAAGCACTCGAAACGATGCGTGATAATTGCTCTTGTTTAAGAGATTTGGCAATTATCGATCTGCTTGCGTCAACAGGTATTCGTGTTGGCGAACTTGTTCACTTAAACATAACAGACATAGACTTTGAAAACCGTGAATGTATCGTGTTTGGTAAAGGCAGTAAAGAAAGGCCTGTTTATTTTGACGCCAGAACTAAAATCCATTTGAAAAACTATCTTAGCACACGAGCAGATGATAATCCGGCGCTTTTTGTATCTCTGCTAAAACCACACAATCGACTGGAGATTAGCGGAGTTGAGATACGGTTGAGGGAATTAGGTAAAAAATTAAACATCAACAAAGTTCACCCGCACAAATTCAGAAGAACATTAGCAACCAAGGCAATAGATAAGGGTATGCCGATTGAACAGGTTCAAAAACTGCTTGGCCATTCTAAAATAGATACAACGATGGAATATGCTATGGTAGATCAAAATAATGTGAAAATCTCACACAGAAAATATATCAGCTAACTGCTATTCCATTGTCAAATCCCGATTTATCGAGATGTTTGGAGTATATCCTGCAAATCCAATGGGATGGGAAATAGGTACTATTAGAGACATTGTTACTGAGGTCCGTTATGGTTCTAGCAGACCAGCTGTTGATGGCGGGAAGTACCCGTATCTCCGTATGAACAATATTACTTATGGCGGCGAATTGGATTTATCCGATACTAAACGCATAGATATCCCGGATAATGAGTTGGATAAATGCACTGTGCGACGGGGAGATATACTTTTTAACAGGACAAACAGTAAGGAATTGGTTGGCAAGACGTGTGTATATGATCGAGATGAAATGATGGTTTTGGCCGGGTTTGTGATCCGGATACGAGTTAAGGATCGCATTCTTCCAGAATTTCTTTCGGCCTTCCTAAACACAGACTTTTCAAAAAAAATGTTGCTTGGAATGTGCAAAACGGCTATTGGGCAGGCAAATATCAACGCACAGGAACTGCAAAATATTGGTCTTTACTTGCCTCCAGTTGAGTTGCAACGGCGGTTTGTTCAGTTCAAGAAAGAAACCGACAAATCAAAATTTGAATGTCCTATTAGTTTAAATTTACTTAAATTATATGATATTTGCTAATATTTTCACCTATTAATTATCAAATAGGCAATTATTTATTATCCAAAATACTTCTGCATTAAAGATTTCTTTAAAATTTCAAGCTTTTCAATGCTTTTCTGTATTGCCAATTTTGATTTGTCGATCTGAGTAGCAAAAATTGCAAACTGTTTCTGTTTCTCTTTTGGAGGCAAAATTATAGGGAAATTTTCAACCTGATCAAGATTTATCTGTCGTTTATCAATGCCACCTACGCACACTTTTCGAATATACTTTCGGTAAGCTTCTCCTGTAAGAATCGCTACCACATATTCTGGTACTACTGTATCATCCAGCCTAACTAAGTAAACATGACCATTAATATTGGCACTATTATCTGCTCCTCGAAAAAGAGCTGCGCGACCCAAACTACTGTTTTCAGTATTAATCCTGCCGGTTTTTGTTATAAGTATATCCTTGTCATGGACACTGCTTTTAGACATATTTGCATGTGTATTTAAATCGATATAGGCTACATCTTCAAGGTCAATCCTATTTTTCCATACATTTTGACTACGAAGAAAAAGGATGCCTTTATTAACATAATTTTTACTACCGCCCTTTGGCGTATTCCCATTTGTAATTAGTAACGAAAGTTCTTCAAGTCGTTTTACTGGCCAGCCTTGTGGATTAGATATAGGATCTCCAAACATCTCGATAAATCGGGACTTGACTATCATATCAATTTTTTTCATTTGTTTTTCTTTATTATCAATAAGTTCATTTATCTTGTCTAATTTTTTTACTATTTGAATTTGTTGATCAATTGGAACCAGATTAAATATTTCGTTCTTATAATCTCTATAATAAATGTGAGGAATAGTAGAACCTGTAAAATATTTTTCTAAATGCATAAACTGAACTACATAATATAAATACTCTGGAATTATATTTCCTTTAGGTAAAAGATATTGCATAGTGTTTATAACAGAAGTTTTTTCTGGTAACAAAAAAGTTCTTCCAATGCCTGCACCATCTTTGACAATTGCCACATAAGACTCTTCCTGATCATAAAAATCAACAGCACCTATATAACCAGTTGCACCGAAGATTTTATAAGCGCCTTTATGATCTGCAATATTTTTTTGCATAATATTGGAGGTTGCTTTATTACAAACATCTTCAAGTTTAACTAACATAATACTATCCTCACAAATCGGGATTTGATAAGTAAATCAAGCTGTTCAAGTTGTTGCTTCCTATATTCAATAATACTTTCAACTTTTGACAAAACAGCTGATATTTTGTTTTGTATTTCTTGGTTTGGAAATGGAATATCAATATTGTAAAAGTCATTTTTTACTATGTGTTTCATAGTGGCTCCATGTGTTTTTAAAGCCATTTTATCCAAATTAAATCTTACGGCATAGACAAAATAATTTTTATCAATATTTACTTTATCAAAAATGACTTTATAAATATGTTGATTAAGAAGAGCCTTACCTCTGTTCCAAATATAAACGCCTAAACTTGCCGACCAAGAAATAAGTACATCTCCGTTATTGATTTCTATTTTTTTAGAATACTTGCCTTCATAATAATTTTTTCTGTAACTATTACCAGTTAAATCTTGTATCCTAATAATTGGTAATCCGGTGTCTCCCCAATCTGTTGGTTTGAAAGCAAATCCATTTATAAATGTGGCTAATTCACCCAGTTTTTTAGTTTGCATATTATCCTCACAAATAAAATTCATTTATTAACAAAAACAGTTATAATTGCTACCACAAGGGCAAAAACAGAAGCTGAAGTTGAAACAATGGAAATCAAATAATTTTTATCATTTATGTTTTCTAATTCAAATCTTGCTATTCTAATAATCCTTGCAACCATAATCGCTAAGATGTCAAAGATAACAGTAATAGCGAGAAAAGCAGAAGAAAAATTAAATGCACAGGCTATTGCAATCACAATACATAAAATATAGAGTATATGTTCAAATAGCCAATACAAAAAACTTGTAGCAATCTTCAATAAAGCATTGTTAGCAAAATCTGTAAAAACTTCTTTTTTCTTTATAACAAATAGTTTAAGCAAGATTTTAAAATCATTTATCCATTCAGGTTTATTTTTGTCATACCCTATAGTTTTTTGCCATTGCTCAGTTTTGATTTTTACTTTCTCTAGTTCTTTTGCTTCAATTTCTTCTTGTGCCTCTATAATTGCGCTTTTAATAGTTTCTGTATTAGATTTATTATGAGCTTTAACTATTGCATTTGCCAGTTTATCGTAGTCGATTTCAACCGCCTGTTTTCTGTTAAATATACTCATTCTGAAAGCATTGCCTCCAACTCATCCATAGCGGTTTTGATTTCCTTTTCCAATGACCGCAAATCAGCCAGAATTTCGCTTGTAGGCGGATATTCAACAGGCACATATTCTATCTCTTTGTACTTATTGATTGAAAGATCGTAGTCGTTATCTACAATTTCCTGTTTAGGAACAAAGAAAGATTGCTCTGTTCTTTTTCTGCCTTTTTCTGCTTCAAGATTTTTGAAGCGGGCGACAATATCTGGAATATCGTTTTCCTCAACCGGCGTGCGCTTATCGTCAAGACTGAGCCCGTCCGTTTTCATATCATAGAACCAAACATTTTCCGTTCCGCCGTGCTCTGTTTTTGTAAAAATCAAAACTGCAGTTGAAACTCCGGCATAGGGCTTAAAAACTCCCGATGGCATTGAAATCACAGCATCCAGTTTGTTGTTTTCGATTATAGCTTTTCTTATAGCTTTATGGGCATTTGATGAGCCAAACAAAACGCCGTCCGGAACAATACAGGCACATCTGCCTCCGATTTTGAGCATGCGCAAAAACAGAGCAAGGAAAAGGAGCTCTGTTTTTTTAGTCTTACAGGTTTTGAGCAGATCTGCCGAAACAGTATCATAATCCAGACTGCCTTTAAAAGGCGGATTGGCAAGAACAAGTGAATATTTTGCCTTATCGGGATTCTGGTCTGAAAGGCTGTCTCTATACTCAATAAATGGATTTTCTATTCCGTGGGTCATCATATTCATAGCGCCGATACGAAGCATAGTTCTGTCCATATCATAGCCATAAAACATATGATTCATATAATGGTCTTTTTTTATTCTGTTAAAAAAGATTTCTTCTTTGTGGTTTTCTTTTAAATATTCGCCGGCGGCAACAAGGAATCCGCTTGTGCCACAGGCAGGGTCGCATATAACATCATCCGGTTTCGGCGCCATAAGTTCCACCATCATTTTTATAATGTGGCGTGGGGTGCGAAACTGACCGTTTCTGCCAGACTGAGAAATCTTTGAAAGCAGATATTCATAAACATCTCCGCGGACATCGGCAGCCTGCATACTGTTCATGATATTGTAAACTTCATCCAACCCTGTAACAACCTTGTCAAGCAGCAGTGGTGTAGGCAATTTAAAAATTGCATCGTCCATATATTTTGAATATGCGCTGTTTTTATCACTATGTAATGTTTTGATAAACGGGAAGACCCATTCCTGAACGGTAGTATACATTTTCCCCGCAGGAAAATCACGAAAGACAGACCACTTAAGCTGATTGCCGTCTATCTTTCTGTCTCCTATTTCAACTTCACCGCTGAAAATGCTTTCATATGGCAGGCCGAGCATAGCGCTCTCCTTTGCCCTTTTATTGTCTGAATCATCAAGGTCACGTATAAACATAAGATAGGTTATCTGCTCAATAACTTCAAGTGGGTTAACCAAGCCGCCCGCTGCAAAGGCATCCCATATACTGTCTATTTTATTTTTTATTTCACCTGTTATCATTTTTCATTCTCCCTATTCCAAATGTAAGATGTATATCTGCCGCCGCCGACTTTTATAATCTTATTCTTATTTAATAAATCCGCAAGTGTTCGTTGAACTGTTATCTGACTTATATCAGTAAGTTCTTTCATAATTTCGGCTTTTGTAACCTTGCCAAGCCGACTTTGGATATACTTTTCTATTTTCTCTGCCTTTGAAATACTTTTATCTCCTAACAATTTTATTCTTTCATTAAAATCCCTGTATGCTGCAATAATCACACCAAGCATATATTTAAGAAAAGGCATATAATCGTTAGTGCCTTCGTGCCAGTTTACAGAGCTTTGTTGAAGTGCAGAATAATAGGACACTTTTGTCTTTTCAATGAGCTTCTCTATACTTATATATTTTCCGATCATAAATCCTGACCTGTAAAGCAATAATAAGGTGAGCAGTCTGCTCATTCTGCCGTTTCCGTCGCTGAACGGATGGATGCATAAAAAATCAAATATAAACATTGACATTGCGATTAACGGGTCTGCGGTATGATTCGCAATCACTTCATTATATTCATTGCAGATCTGTTCAACAGCGCTTGGCGTCTCCCAAGCTTCAACAGGCGTGAAGCGAACAGATTTATTGCCGTTTTCATCTGTCTCTTGAATGTAGTTGTCAACCGATTTGAAATTTCCGCCAATTGCAAGACTGCTAAATTTATATAAATCCCTGTGGAGCTGCAAAATAATTGTTGATTTAACAGGAATATAATCGTAATTTTCATGAATCGTATTGAGCACATCTCTATATCCGGCTATTTCTTCTTCGTTTCTTGATTTGGGCATAGTTTTAGATAAAACAATTTTCTTAAGTCTTTCATCTGATGTATAAATACCCTCTATTTTATTAGACGCTTCTGTACTCTGAATTTTTGCGATTTCCACAAGCTGATCAAGCGTATCTTCTTTCACATTAACATATTGATTTAATTGCCCTTTAAACTCATTGATTTGAGTCAGTAATGAAACCGTTTCGCTTGTTAACAGTTTTTCACTTTGCTCTTTATAGTTGGTTTTTCTCATAAAAGCTCCAATTTGAATATACTATTTTCTTTATTTTATTATATTATTTGAATCAAGTCAAGACTTAATTTCATCATTTATAGGCAAAATGATGAAATTAAGAACGCTAATAGTATTTTTAACAAATTTATATAAAATAACGCAAAATAAATTTTCACTTTATATATTCTGTTATCACATGATATTTGATGCAGAGCGGAGCGTTAGGGTAATTATCTGGGTGGAGAAAAGTGGCACAAAAAACTGGCCGCAGAATTTATCACTTGATATGCTTATTAAAAAATGCGATGTGCTCGGCAAAAATAGAATTGGATCTTATTGACGCTCAGCCGGGCAAAATATATAATCGCATACAATATTGATTTTGACGAGATCTTTATTAGCTTTGCAGGCAAAAAGCAGATTGTAAATCTGCTTATAAAAAGTGATTAAATCAGCATTAAATTCACTTTATACTGCATTTTATACTGCCTGTCCGGATTGGGAGCGTCTAAAAATACGGGATTGGTATTTCTGCCGTTTGAGCTAAACGCATAACTGCGGTATAAAAGGCTCAATTCCGTGTGCTCCACCGGTACAGAAGAGTTGGGGCATCTGGAGATGATCGGCACAATCGTGCACCAGCTTACGAAAAACTTAACCGAAAAACAAATTGAAGAAAACCCCGGCTTTGCATCGTATTTTGTTGACCATACCACAGGCGTTTATCCCACTGCCGCAAGCGGTTTTCCTTGGAGCGCGGCGTCCATTCAGTCTACCGGTGATCCTATTGCAGACCTGAACGAAAACCTTGCTGCCGAGCAGAAAGCACGTATCACTTACGACAACATCCTGCGCCTGGTTGATGACCCCGATGTTATTGAGCCAATCAAATTCCTACGTGAACGTGAAATCGTGCATTATCAGAGATTTGGTGAAGCGCTGAGGCTTCTTACAGACAAGATGGACAGCAAGAATTTCTATGCGTTCAACCCGTCTTTTGACAAGCGCGGGCTCAACGCAAACAACAAAAATAAATGAAATAATTTCTTTTTTTAAGAGGCAAAAGCGGCAGCGTTCCTCAGTTTGGAAACACTGCCGCTTACGCAAGATAATAAATCCTAACCGTTTCCTACGGCTGTATTTTTCTCCATTTTCAGGGATGCTTTATAAGCCGCTTATCACGCTCAATTTCATGTTGCAAAGGCAAGGCGCATTATTCGGCTTTGTAATTCTGCGTGGCATAATACCACGGTCTTATATTTTTCTATATCAACGCTCTCTTTTGTCCGTGTTTGCATTGATTGCTGCTATTATTTTACTTTCATTTAACATATAATCATTTTATCAGCCCTGACGTTTTTTTGGGGCAACATATTGTTTTTTGCTCTTGCAAACCTATTTTATCTTGTGTGATACTGCGCAAATATTCTAAACCTGACCCGTAATAATTCACATATGACTTTTTTGTTCCATCCTGTTTGCTATTCTGTTAGCGAAAAGGAGGGAGGCATATGCGTGAAACAAATGCGCCTAAGCGCGGTGTTTTTTGGATCATAGACGGAGAACTGTATGCTTTTGTGTATAAAGAGGGAAAATATCCGCGCGCACTTGCAAAATCAAAGGTTACTTATACTCATAAAAATCTGTGGAGAGAGGTTTGCCCGAAAGGCTGTAATAAACCTTATAATTATTATCCCAGAGGGAGGGTACATATAAGGCAAGACGATTCTGTGCATATTTATCTTAATCCGAACATCACAGAAGAATTCTTACCAAAGATCAAAACTTTTTTTGGAATTACCTGCGAATCTGAAATACACTATGAATATACTGCTCACTATCGCTGTTATCTTGATACAAATTGGAGCGGGCAGAAATGAAAAAGAATTTTGCAGATATTCAAAACTACGAACGCAAAAAACGCCGTGCCGAAGCCGGATATTTTTATCACCGGCATTACAATCAGATCATCGTTTCGAGAGAAGAACTTTACTTTCAGCTTGAGAAAGCAGATCTCAATGAAAATCTTGTTGCGTGCCTTGCGTTTGGGCACGATCATCCGCAATATGATTATTGGCTTCTTATGGCGAGCATCAAATTTTGGTTTATCGGCAGTCTTTCTTATCCGCGCCGCAGGAAGCACCAAGGGCAAGAATATCATAAAGGCAAAAAGTTAAAACATGAAGCCCGGCGTTCTAAAATTATGCCATTTAACAGAGCAGACAACTTTAAATATTTTGCTGCAAAGCCATCGCGCGAATATTATAAAAAAGTTATTTTTGATAGTTTTCTGGAGAACACAGATGAAGCGAATACATGGTTAGAACATTTATCCGGCCTTTATCAGAAAATGCCAAATATCAAAGCGGATCAGCTTCTGTGTAAATACACGGCTGTCAGAAACGGCTGTATTCGTATGCTGGCAAGCACGCGTGAATTTTATTTTGCCGAAGAGTACAAAAGCATAATTGATCATATTGCAAGCAATAATGTTTCTATGCTGGAATTTCGCAGTAAATATGGCGATATGCCAATACTTCCTGATAAATATGAAAACATATTAAAAAATGAATATTATGGCGATCTTTATAGATGATCAAAAATCAAGCATGTTAAATGTTTAACCACACAATAGAATCGGAAAGCCATAAAAATTTTAATCAGTAAACAGCCAATCTTTTTATATGACCTTCTTTGCGCGCCCGCATAGATGGCGGCTCTTTGCTTTTTTCATCTGCTTAAAGGCATGATAAAAGGCCGGTGCAGGAATTGTTCCTGTGCCGACCTTTTTTTGAGTTACCGGAGCAAAATTACCACTTATAGATACTTCCGCTCATCTTATACTTCTCGCCCTCACTACTATTTACAATGATCCAGCCAAACTGTAATCTGTCATCCTCCGGGTTCCAGCGATTGCTTTTCGTAAGATAATTATGGTTTCCGAAAATATTCAGTTTGCTTGCCTCAAAGAGTTCGCTATTATTTTTTTCCAACCCAAATCTTTTCTTAACTGCCTCTTTTATCTTTTCTCCATCTTCTCCATGAAAAGCACAGATCACGCCGTCCAAAAGTTGCTTCATGACAGATACCGGTTGAATGCTTTTTTTAGATTCTGGAACTGTCAATGTTATTTTGATAGCAAAAGACGCATCATCAGGAATCGGAGTCTGCGTGGAAACTACCTTGACCTTTGAAACATTATTTCTGATTGCCGCGTAATACTGATCCGGTTTATCAGGCAAAGTATTGCCAATGGGTATATCTGTCCATTTTGCTATAAGATTTTCTTCTTTCGGCTTATCAGGTACTTTCTCCTCAGGGATAATCTCATACTTATAAAGATACCTGTCAGATGATTTTTCGTAATTTTTTTTAAATATAATTTGTTTCGGGAAATCTTTAAAAACACATGAAAAAGCGCCTTTGCCTATATTATAGAAAAGCTTGTTTTCCAAGTCGTAGTCGTGTTTTTATCTGGTTCTTGTTGTTCTCCATATGTGGCAAGTAAAACTTCATCCTCATTTATTTGAAGCGAGCGTACTTTCTCGTAAATATGATATTTTAGACAGTATTCTTTCGGATGGAGTAGTTGTTTATTGCTTGGGTATGGAACAGTAGTATTCGATTCGATTTTTATTGATTTTACTAGATTGTTTTCAATGGAAGAAGTGGTATGTATTTCTAGTGGATCGTTATCATATTTTCTTGGCCACTCATTTGTGTTTACTGTCAACTCTTTTTCTTTAAACTCTTCATTACTCATAAAAATGCTCCTCTCCTATGTTTTTATAATAGCAATATATCATAGGCCTGATTGTTTGTAAAGCTCGACTCCCAATATATTATTCGCCATATCCCTTTTTCAGCACATACCATCTGTTATACCTGTTGAAATAAAAATCTAAATCCAAATTGAGGGAAACCTTTCCGATGTGCCAAAGTGAAATCCCCATGCTAGGGAATGTTTTCAGCAGAACAATCCCTTTTTGACACGATGACGCACGCGCTGTTTTATGTGCATGCGTTTTTATATAATGTTCGCGAAGGAGTTGTAAAGTATGGAGGACAAAAAGATTAGAAAAATACTGATTTCATGTTTAAAAACGACAAGCAGCGAGATAAGGATATACCAGGAGAAAACATAGGCGGAGCAATATGCGATGTTATGGGTGTTACTGACTGTTAAACGGGATATGCAATAAAAAGCGATATTGATAATTACCAGCGCCTTGAATCACAGATCGGATTCAAAATACGCTGAAGCAATTAAAAAATGTGAGAAAGAACTTGATGAAATAAACAAAAAAATAGATATTGCGCCAAATGATGAATACTAAAAGATCATGTTCATAAAGTGTTGAGCCAAAAATGTCACATAAAGCATTGTAAAATCCGAGTATAAGATGTAAAATAAATTAGAGGTGAGGATATGTATACCAAACAGCCAAAGAAGATGCTGATCATCAACATTCTTGATATTCTGAAAAAATACACGGACGAGGATCACCGGCTTTCGCAGAAAGAGATCGTTGACATTCTGAAAACTGAATACATGATGGCGGTGGACAGGAAATCGGTTAAGCGCAACCTGATGAACCTGATCGATTTCGGTTACCCTATTGAATACAGCGAATCCATAAGAATGACGCCAAACAGAAATACGGGTGAGTTTGAGGAAAATGTGATTTTATCCGATTTTTACCTTGAACGTGATTTTTCCGACGCCGAACTTCGCCTTTTGATTGACAGCCTGCTGTTTTCAAAGCATATCCCCTACAGTCAGTGTAAGGAACTGATTGAAAAATTGGAGGGGCTTTCAAACAAATACTTTGAGGCGAAGGTCAAGCACATTAAAATGCTGCCGAAGAACAAGCCTGAAAACAAGCAATTGTTTTACACGATTGATATACTTGACGAGGCGATAAGCAAGGAAAAGCAGGTAAAATTTCACTACGGGCTTTACGGTGCGGATAAAAAACTGCACCCGCAAAAAAGCAGTGACGGCAAAATCCGGGAATACATCATAAACCCGTATCAGATCATGGCCACGAACGGCAGATATTATCTTGTGTGCAATTATGACAAGTATGATAATCTATCCAACTACAGAGTAGACAGGATCATGGATATCGAACTGCTTGACACGCCGGTAAAACCGAAGAGCAAAGTGCATGGCATTGAGCACGGGCTTGACCTTTCAAAGCACATGAGCGAGCATATCTATATGTTTGACGGAAAGAGCGTTGTGACGCAGTTTGTTGCAGAGAAATTCATCATAAGCGACATTCTTGATTATTTTGGTGATGATGTTAAATTCGCCAATGAGACAAAAGATAAAATAACCGTTACAGCAAAAGTAAACGAGAAGGATATGAGACTCTGGGCATTTCAGTACGCACTGCAAGTAAAGGTATTATCACCGCAAAGTCTTGTTGATGAGATAAAAGGAGACCTTGCCCGCGCGGTGGATAAGTACAGCGAGGAATAACAAATGAAACTGAGCAAATCACAATACATAAGGGCATTGCAATGCCCAAAGATGCTTTGGATGGACAAGTTCATGCCGGACAAAGCCGTTTGCAACGACAATCTGGAAACTATATTTGAAACGGGAAACGAAGTAGGCAATCTTGCGCGCTCCTATTTCGGCGAATATGCCTTGATGGATTTCAGTTTTGACAAAAAACAGATGATCGAGGACACGGAAAAATACATTTACAGCGGCGCAAAGAATATTGCGGAAGCGAGTTTTATGTGGAACGATCTGTTTTGCAGTGTCGATATCCTGCACAAGAATCCATATGGCTGGGATATAATTGAAGTGAAAAGTTCAACGCATATTACGCCGGTTTACATAGAGGATATGGCGTTTCAGTATTATGTTTTAAAAAAATCGGGGCTCAGCATAACCGGGATTTACAATATGCATCTGAACTCTGAGTATGTGCGCCGGGGCAGACTGGAACTCGGCAGACTTTTCAGCATTGAAGACTGCACGGACATTGTTTTAAGTAAACAGGAATATGTTAGAACAAACATTGATAATATAAGAAAATTCATGGCAGTGGCTGATGATATGGAGCCGGAAACCATCCTTGGCTTGCACTGCGATAAACCGTATAACTGCGCTTATACAGATTACTGCCGCAGGAATCTGCCTCACCCGAATGTTTTTGATATACGCTCAAACATGAAGGGAAAACGAAAATACGATCTGTTTGATAGCGGAATCGTAAGTTTTGAGGATGTTATCAAGAGCGGCGCACGCTTAAGCGTAAACCAGCAATTACAGGTAGAGGCCGAATATTATGAAAAACCTCCGAAAATAAATAAAAAGAAGATAAAAGAATGCCTTGACGAATTTTCTTATCCTTTGTATTTTCTTGACTTTGAAACCTTTCAGCCTGCCATACCGAAATTTGACGGCACAAAACCTTATATGCAGATACCGTTTCAGTACTCACTGCACATCCAAGACTGCAAAGGCGCAGAACCGGAACACCGCGAATTTCTGGCAAAGGAAGGCACGGACCCGCGCCGATCGCTCGCGGAAAAACTATGCGAAGACATACCGCGTGATGTTTGCACCCTTGCTTACAATATGAAGTTTGAAAAAATGATCATAAAATCGCTTGCCGAGGAATTTGCCGATCTTGCGCCGCACCTGATGAATATTTACGAAAACATCAAAGACCTGATGGTGCCGTTCGAAAAGAAATATTATTATGACCGGGCTTTTGAAGGCTCGTATTCCATAAAATATGTTCTGCCGGCAATGTGCCCGAACGACCCGGAACTGAATTATCATAATCTTGACGGAATACACAATGGGGGCGAAGCAATGGCGGCGTTTGACGGGCTTGAAAAACGCTCGCCGGAGGAAGTGGCTCAGATACGCAAAAATCTGCTTGCCTATTGCCGTCTGGACACGCTTGCCATGGTGAAGATTCTGGAAAAGTTGGATGATATATGTTAAAATCAACATGTGTTATAATTTAAATACTATTTTTTGGTACTGTGGAGGTTTAATATGCCGAATTATTATGTTTTAAGAATAAAAACAAATGAAAATGAATATGTAAAAAATGGGCGCGTAGCCTTCGGATGGAGCAAAGTGGATTTTTCAAAATTCGACGATGCTGAACTACTGGCTAAAACTGTTGAGAACAATTATTATGCAGGTGATTTTTCCGCTACGCTAAGAGGCAGAAAAAAATCCGAAGTTAAACGGATATTTAATATAAAAGAAGGAGATATAATTCTTGTGCCTTGTTATAAAGGATTCTACATTGGCACAGCCACCGGAAAACGCATATATGATCCGGACAGCATTGATAATGACCTTGCTAACCAAATTGAAGTTGATTTTATAAAAGATAAAAAGAATAATAATGATCCATTTTACTTTTCGCGAGGAGGAAAGAAAACTTCACTTACAACTAAATTAAGTGTTAGAGGTTTTACTGTTCTAAGTATTTACACAAAAGATATCATCAGCGAGATTGATTCGTTGATTAATTCATCAATTAAATATGACAAAGACTTCGCTGAAACTGAAAGAGTAGCAAACTTTGAAAATGCGGAACTAGAAGATTTTAAAAAGAAAATAAAAGATGTTTTGTCAGATTATAATAAAACATCTTTAGAACCTCACGGAAATGGTTTTGAAAAACTTTTGCAAGAACTTTTTCAGCATGATGGATATAAAACCATTAATCTGCCTACAGCAATATCCTCAACTTCAGCAGATGCAGACATCTTAGCGATAAAAGAATCAAAACTTGGTGACGAGTTTTCATCGATCCTTTATATTCAAGCAAAACATTACAGCGGAAAAAGCGATGCTGGAATAGACCAAATAATAAAGTTTAAAGAAGAAATAAAATCTGATGAAATCAATAATATTCCGGAAATTGTTCGGGCTAACAAGAACAATATAAAATATGTATTAATCTCAAGCGGAGATTTTACAAATTATGTATATGAGAAAGCCGAAAACGACGATGACGGTATAATATTAATTAACGGAAACCGTCTTGCTGAAATGCTTTATGATGTGATTGATGAAATTCCGGAAATCAGATATAAACTCGGTTTTGTAAAATCATATACACATATAGATACAATCGAATCTTAAAGCGATCCCCCGCAGTGCAAAACTGCGGGGGGTGTTGTTTTATGCTGCCGTTTGACCGGCAAGGCGTTTTTTAATTTTTTGAATATCTATTTTTGTGATGGTTACTTTTTCGGCAAGGGCGTGGGCAATTGCCTCAAACAATTCCTTATTCTGTGTGATGATCTCTTTTGCCTTACGGTAATACTTTTCCATCTGAGAAGCGGCTATGACTTCCAGTTCATGCTTTTTATGCTCTGAATCATCAAATCCATATGAATAATTTGAAAATCCGCATACACATTCATCTCCGACTAATTTATTAATGTTCTGATAAACTATATTCAGATCCACGCTTGAGCCGCAATTGGAAATTCCAAACTTACATTCAACCCCGGCAATTCCGCCGAGCCCGGAAATAATGCGCTGCTTTCGGATAATGAGCGGATCTTTATTATTACTGTTGTGATCCGAGTAAACGGTCATACCGCCGACTGAGCGCTCTCCGCCGAGGACTGAAACGATCGTTACGCTGCCGGGATTAAGGACCTCTGAAACAACTGCGTGACCGGCCTCGTGATATACTCTTTGCGCGGAGCAGTTGTTTGCATCATTTAAAGATTTACACAGATCGGCATTATTTGAATAACAGTTTTCATGCACATTAAAAACAATATACATTGCCGCGCGAATAAAATGTTCTGTTGTGATAATATCAGAACGCTCTGACCCGGCATAGATACCCGCCTCGTTTATAACGGTTTCAAGTTTGGCGCAGGAACAGCCGCCCAGCACATCGGCAATAAACTGCGGATCCGGCTCTACCCTGAATTTCTTTTTACTGAGGTAATAATTAATTAATTTCGCGGCGTCCTCACCCGTCGGCGAAGTTATTTTAATGATACGGTCAAACCTGCCCGCGCGGTATAATGATCTTGGCAGTTTTCTAATATCGTTTACCGTTGCCAAAACGAAAACATTTTTTCCTTTTACCTCGTCAATGCAGGACTGCACCGTAACATATTCCTCTGTATCTCGGCGCCTGTCATCACTGTTTGAGAACTTATCCAGATCATCAAGCAACAGTATGGACGGGGCGTTTTCCGCCGCCTTTTTAAAACAGTCTTTAATATGCTTTGTGAAATCGCCGTCCGGCTTATCTTTACGGCAGGTAACGGTATATCTGCCGCAGGCGTTGATGAGGCATTGCGCCATAAGCGTTTTGCCGAGTCCCGGCTCGCCGTACAGCAATAACCCCGCCGGCGGAGCAACGCCGAGTTTGGAATATACATCTGGATTTGTAAGCACATCCGTGATCTGCATGAGTTCTTCTTTAATATTTTCGTAACCGATAATTTTGTCAAAAGCGTTTGTTTTCATAAAATTTTCTCCTTTTCTTTTTGTGATTTGATTATACCGCAGGTTATGTGCACTTTGTGGGACATCACCCTGCGCGCTATAATCGTTTTTGAAAAGGAATTCAGTCCGTTTTTATACAATTTTTTATTATAATGAGATAAAATTTACTCACCGGCTGTAATATAATATCTTTACACATAAAGGTTTTGCTTTACATTGAAAGCGGAGCCGAATAGTGATATTATTAAAACAGAATTGTGATTAAAGGAGATAAATATGATTGAATTAACGGATTTTTCAAAAAACAACTTTGAAAAAGTAAAAAGCATTATTAAAGATATGGGAAAAAGCAAATTGATTTTTCAGAGTGAAGCGCAATTTCAGCATATTCTTGCAATGAGATTGGAAAAGGAAATTGCCGAAAATGAAGACTTGAAAATCTATTTGGAAGCATATACGAATGATTATACATATGAGTGTAACGAAAAAACAAAAAGATGCTATACGGATATTGTTATATTAGATAATAAGAACATGCAGTATATTGCTATTGAACTAAAATACAAGACTGATAAATTAGAATACAACAAAGGCAACTTTTTTATCAGCCTTACCGAACACAGCGCGTGCGATACAGGTTGTTATGACTATCTTTGGGATATTGAAAGAATTAATAAATTAACAAAAAACACAACCAGAGGCAATCTGAAATCTTTTAAATGCATAGGCGGCTGCGCGATATTCCTGACAAATGAAAACTATTATTGGAAATATTCAAGACTTCCAGAACCAGAAAATGAAGATGATGATTGTACTAAACATAATGCATTTTTAATTGGCGATGGATCGGATATTAAAAAAACAGATAAATTAAATTGGTATGAAGATAACAAAGATAATAAAAACAATAAAAATAATAAAAATGATAATGATTTAAGACATAAAACGTCTATTACGCTCGAGGGGGTAAAAGAAAGTAAATTCGAATGGCAGGAGTATTGCATTTTAAATCCGGCGGACTGCAATTTGGAAAATTCAAAAGCGAAAAAACAGCGCAACATATTTAAATACCTGTTTCTCACTGTTTAATCCTATAAAAAGCACTCTGATATTGTGAATGATGTGTTCACTAATATCAGGGCGCTTTTTTATTTAGCAAATTGAATTTTAATTTTGATCCAGAAATGCGCAGAGGGTCCTCCTATAGCATAGAGAATTCGGGAGTAGAGTTTTGAACAATTCCGAATCATCTTTGCCGAAGGCTTTAAGTATGCCTGCCGCGATGCCGGCACTTCTTGAAGCACCGGCATCGCAGTGTATCCACAATTCCCGCACTTCATCTTTCCATTTTAAAACAAAGTCCTTCACTTTTTGCGCATCCTCGGCTGTCATGCCCGCATAACCGGCGTAAATATCCGAATTTTCAAAACTGACATCATAAAAAGCAAGATACAGCACATCTTTTATAGATTTATTTTCATCATCAAACTCTGCCTTTTCATCTCCCGGTGTTCGTATTGATATAATCACTTTACTGCCTGAGGTTTCCGAAAAACTCTTTCTGACCGCAGTGTTTTTATTCATAACAGAGATTTTCATATTAAGCGGTTCGCAAGGTATACGCATATCTTTAACGGATTCTAAAAAATCTTTTATATTTCACATTAAACATTTCACACCAACGGACGATGGCGGAATATACAGCGGAATCTTTTTCAATATCCGCATTTCCCTTTTCATAAGCCTGAGCAATTTCATAGCCGCCTTTATAATGCGGCCGTATTTCCAAAGCGGCGATCAACGCCGTTGAGTGAAACATACCTGCCACCGCGCCGCGGGTCTTATCCCAGTCCGCCAAACAATTTTGAAGTTTTTCACCTGCGCGCCAGCAACTGTGCAGATTGCTGAACCATTTGAATGAAAAACCGTTTACCGTTTTTTCCGGAATGCGGCTGATTATATCTGAACAGGGATAGGATATTTTAAGCATACTAAAATAATTAACACGCATAAAATCCTCATAAGTGTATTTTTTTAAAGAAGACCGCACGATCGATTTATATTCCGGCAGTAAAGCGCTGTAGCAGCAAGCGATCTGAAAATGGTCATAAAAAGGCAAAGAAAAAAATTTACACATAAAGCCGATACCTTTTGCTTCAAACAGCGCTTTGATAAATTCTATCGCTTGCGGGCTTTTATGTAAAATCAGCAGTATTGTATAAATGCAATCTGATTTTAAAACAGATGATAAATAATTAATATCATTTAAAACAGAATACAGCAATTCGCAATCTTTTATATAGAAAAACAACCCCTGATTATTTACGAAAATCCTTTTAACCGATTTTGTAAAAGGCAGTGCGGAATCCTTAAGAGCCTGCATTGCCGATTCGGGCGTTTTCAGCCGTGAAACGATAGAATCAAAAGTGAAATCGAGCCGAAACGGATCTGCCGAAAAGGGCGCTGCGTCATAAAATCCCCTGTTAAAGCCTTGAAATCTTGTAAACAAAACGAAATATTCCATATTAAGTTCAGTGCAGGAAAAAGGCATTTTTCTGCCCGTTGCCGTTTCAATCGCGCGGCGCAGATTTCTTTTTACAACTCGGTTTTCGTTAATAAGTTTTATCAGGGTATCATTTTCAAGGTCAACTTTTGTATTTTCAATATTTTCAGATATAACGATCTGACCGTTATTATCTTTGATACAGATCTGCGTATTGCCTGAAGAAAAATCAAAACAAATATTTTCCGTTATGCCCAAAACTGAACCAAGGTCGATCTCATCAGCCCATTGGCAATTCATTAGATCCTGTAGGCGGTTTAAGAATCTTGAAACGATAATTTCGGACTCCGTGCTTTCGATTTTAATTCTTATCAAGTCATTGCCGATTTGGGTTTCCGTACCGCAGCGGGCGCATATGCAAAAAACGCCGTCATCCACATCATCCTGAAGAACAATATTTTTATTTTCCTTCACCAGCAGGCGCATCTGAGGCTCGATCAGGTCTTTCATCTGCATCTTTAAATATTCGGTACTTTCATTTGAATTATATCTAAATTTGTTCGGCACAACATATTCCCTGCCGCAGTTCGGGCAGCGCACGGTTTTTTTATATAAAATCAGACTGCCGCCTGTTCTTTCGATTTTTGAATATTTGCGAAGATATTTAAATTTCAAAAGATCGTCTGCGTTATATATACTTCGCTTTTCTGCTTTTTCAACAACGCTGAAACACAAAGGTACATTTAATTCTTTTTCAAAACAAGTCACAATGCTCTCCCCTTTCCATCCGCATACTGATTATAAAAAAACAGATGTACCTTAATCGGAACATCTGTCAGTAATAAGCGCATATTCTGTTTTGCACGTGTAAAATTTTTATGCATTGATAAGGGAACCGAAACAACATGCTTTAACTTCTTTGCAAAATATAAATTGAAGATTTGTACCAATTTTTTATGTAATCATCATGCAACAGTTCCGGAGTATTTTCAACCATACTGACAAACCGATTTGTTAAACCGTCCCACTCATTAAAATCGCCGGCTTCATAAAGCGTCCATCTCATCTGCTCCAGAGTCCAGTTACTTTTGATGGAATTGTTTAACATGGAAGTGGTTGCCCAGTTTTCAGGCTCATCCCTGCCGCCCATTGCTATAGGATAAATATGATCTATTGTTGGAAATAACTCCCAATACGCAAAGTGCCCTTCATTCATTTTGCCATTTTTATGGTATGGAAAAGCCGCCGGCAAATAATATGATAGAACTTTCAAAACACCCGGATTTATTAATTTCTCACCGGAATATCTGTCAATAAAGCCGTCTTTTTTAAACTGGATCATTTTTTGATTCATTGTATAACTTCTTGTGTATCTGATGAACGGTTTGAACGGGTATTCATTTGATATGATTTTTTCTGCTTCTTTGATTTCCCCGTTTTCCAAAGCGCACAAGGCTTTTTCCACTGCCGTGATATGTTCGTTCATAAAAGTAACTCCTGATTTAAATCATATCTTCATTAATCAATGCACAAATTGCTAACCTTTAACATTACTTTGCTGGGAGGTCAACAAGTATTTTCCAATATCCGTTTCGCCTGCCGTTTACTCTTTCAATCAACCCTTTTTCCTGCATTTCAACGGTCTTTGTTTTTATTGTTCTCTCAGATCTGCCGGTTATTTTCGCCAATGTTTTTTGTGTTACGAAAGGATTTTCTCTAATTTCGTTTAAGATTGAAAGTTCTTCCAAAGTGCAATTATTGCACTTTGAAGCATCCAAATTTGCACTTTGAACTTCACTTTGAAAATCAATGTGCAAATACCGGTTCTTTAATTCGTTGTGTTTATCAAGTAATAAGTTTTCAAAAAACTGCTCAAGATATTTATAAGCAGCCGTTATACCGATCTTCAAATTATTGTAGTTTGCTCTGACAAGTGCGTTTCTAAAATACCACGAATTTTTTGAAAACAGATCATTGTTTACATTAAAGCCGAATGATTTTAAATACTTAATGATAAAAACCGCGGTTGCTCTTGTATTGCCCTCGCAAAAAGGATGAATCTGCCATATCCCGGCAGTAAATTTTGCAATGTGCTTTATTGCCTCGGAAGCAGGCAAATCTTTATATGAAAATGCTTTTTCCATGGCAAAATCATAATCAAGTGTATCATTTATACTATCAAACGAAGCGTATAGAACCGTATCGCCTTTAAGTACCCATTCTTTTTTTGTTATATTATAAGTCCTGATTTCACCGGCATGCTTAAACACATCGGAAAATAGCCTTCTATGAATCGCCTTGAACTCAGCAGGAGAAAACTGAAAAGTATTTTCACTTAAAATCTCTGCAATTCTTGCAGCGACCTTATCTGCTTCCTCAGTACCTTCTTCTGTGGCTTTTCTTACATTCTGCTGTTCATAGTAACTGTGCAACCGTTTTTGAACAGTTTCTATATTGATTTTCCCCTCAATATGTTCTTTAGCAGTATCCAAAAGATATTCGGAAGTTTTAAGCCCATCCACATCCTGAAGACCAATTGCGGCTTTCCAAGACTCGCTGCGCTGCGCTTTATCAGGCTCTCCCTGTTTTATATATTCACTTAATTCAAAATTCCAGTTTCTTGAATTTTCCATATAACCACGCCTTATAATTTCTGTATATATTGTACCACACTTTTACAACGGAGTAAAATATAAATACACTTAGTCAGACATCAAATATCATATGACCGTTACAATATACAGAACTCATATTCTGTTTGATTTGGTATATAATCTATAATTTTTATTTAAAACAATTTATGCTGTATTTTAACGAATTACCTTTTATTATTTTTTGCGAACCGGTTTACTTCTGTGAAACGCCCTCGTTATTTTTTAGAATATCTAATCATATTCGCACTTCTGTTTCGGAATAGATTCAAAAAATTCAAATTAAAATATAAAAAATATAGTTAAAACACTGTATAGGAATCCC
>ENA-ORVG01001274-ORVG01001274.1-human-gut-metagenome-genome-assembly--contig:-NODE-1274-length-30599-cov-3.208617_pt1 | contig 30599 bp, 20 predicted proteins | sample MGYA00242091_ERZ509233 | MGnify/ENA primary metagenome ERZ509233 (study PRJEB26280, sample SAMEA2338840) | human gut metagenome | biome: human gut; feature: human-associated habitat; material: faeces... | reverse complement strand
CCGGCGGTGCCGGACCTTCTGCGGATCGACGAGTATCCCGATGAAGAACCCGCCGTGGTGGGCACCGAGCGCTTTGCGCCCAAGCCCCTGCATCTGGACGAAGCCCTGATGCAGCTGGAATCCATCGGCAGTGAGTTCCTGGTCTTCATCAATGCCGAGACCGACCGCGTCAATGTGGTGTACCGCCGTCGCATCGGCGGCTATGCCGTCATCGACCCCGTCCTGTAAAGACTTCGGGGCCCCCGCAAGGGGGCCCCTTCGAGATTGCCATGAGCCAGACACCATCCGAGGGCGCGGCAGCGCCTGTCCAGGTCTGTATAGTCACCGGCCTTTCGGGGGCCGGTAAAAGTACGGCGCTGCGGGTCTTTGAAGACCTGCGCTATTTCACTGTGGACGGGTTGCCTGCCGGGCTGGCCGTCGAGATGGTGGAGATGATGCGGCGCGGATCCATGGAACGCTTCCGGGGCATGGCCCTGGGCATGGACATGCGCCAGCAGGACTTTCTGGAAGAGCTCAACGTGGCCCTTGCCCAGCTTTCCGAGCACGGGGTCCGGCCCATACTGCTTTTTCTGGAAGCCGGAGCGCAGGAGCTCATGCGCCGTTATGCCACCACCCGCCGGCCCCATCCGCTGGAGCGTGAGGGCATGGGCCTTGAGGATGCCCTGCACGAGGAACGCACGCGTCTGGCCCCCGTGCGCGAGATGGCGGATCTGGTCATAGATACCAGCCGTTTTTCCATCCATGACCTGCGCCGCGCCATCCAGAAGCGCTGGAGCAGGACGTCGGGCAAGCTGCGGGCCATCCGGGTCAACGTCATCTCGTTCGGCTTCAAGTACGGCGTCCCGCGCGAGGCGGATTTCGTCTTTGACCTGCGCTTTTTGCCCAATCCCTATTTTGTAGAAAAATTGCGTCCCCTCAGCGGCAAGGACAAGGCTGTCCGTGACTATGTCTTTGCCTCCGAGGCCGCGCAGGAATTCGAGAAGAAGCTTTTTGACCTGGTGCGCTTCATGCTGCCGCAGATGGAAGCGGAAGGCCGCTACCGGGTCGCCATCGCCGTGGGCTGTACCGGTGGCCGCCACCGTTCCGTCGCCACGGCCGAGGCCCTGTTCCAGATGCTGCGCCAGGCGGATTATCCGGCCAGTATCGAGCACAGGCACCTTGAACTTGGCTAGGAAAGCTGGCACTCTTGGCCTTACGTGCTGCATTTTGCAGAAATTTCAGTTCCAGCGCGAGGTATGTCATGTCGGAACAGCAATCTTCCACCCAGGTCGGCATCATCGTTGTCGCCCATGCCGACTATGGCTCTGCCATGCTGCGCACGGCGGAGTTCATCCTTGGTACCCTGAGCGACTGCACCTCCATCAGCGTGGACATCGCCCAGGAAGTGCCCGAGACCGTGCGCCGTCTGGATGATGCCGCCCAGCGGCTGGACAAGGGCGCCGGGGTCATCATCCTCACCGACATGTTCGGCGGCACCCCCACCAATCTGGCCCTCTCCCTGCTGGGGAGCCATAATGTGGAAGTCGTCACCGGCGTCAACCTGCCCATGCTGCTCAAGGTCTTCACCTGTCGCGAAAAGCCCCTGGCCGAGCTGGCCAAGCTGGCCGGAGAGGCCGGAACCAAGGGCATCGTCGTGGCCGGCAGCATGCTGCGTTCCCGGAACAAAGAAAAAACAGGCGATTGATCCGTATGCTCTGGTTCAGAGTGGACAACCGTCTGGTGCACGGGCAGGTCATCGAAGGCTGGCTGCCCTATGTGGCCGCCCGGCACCTGATAGTTGCCAATGACGCCATGTCGGCGGACCTTCTGCAGCAGCAGATCGTCTCCTTGGCCGTGCCGGAGCAGGTGGCCATCCACTTCGTACCGGTGGACGCCCTGCTTGAGACCCTGGCCTGCTGTGGCGAGAGCAGCCTCGTCCTCTTTGCCGACTGTCAGGATGCCCGCAGGGCCCTGGAGAGCGGCGTCGACATCCGGGCCCTCAATATCGGCAATCTGCACTACGCACCGGGCAAGATCCAGGTCTTTCCGCATGTGGCCCTTTCCGAACAGGACAGGGAGGACTTGCGGGCCATGCTGCAACAGCAGGTAGAGCTGGATTTCCGCTGTGTGCCTTCCGACAAAATCCGGGATGCTTATGAGCAGCTTCTCTGATGCCCTCTGGCTGGGCGTGCAATACGCTTTTTTTTTTGTCCTCGCGGGGGTAGCCCGTTCCTCTTTTGTCTTCAGGCTGGCTGACAGGCCCCTGTTCTGGGCCTTGTTGCTGGGCGGCCTTTCCGGCCAGTGGCAGCCCGCGCTCTCGCTGGGGATCGTGGTGGAGCTGCTCTGGCTCGATGTCATCGCCCTGGGCAGTGTGGTCCCGCCTTTCGGGACCCTGGCCTTCCTGCTGCTTTTCCCCCTGTCCATCATCCCGGGCTGGTCTGAGGCCCATCAGTTCCTGGCCCCCCTGATGTTCGCGGTATTCGCGGCTTACGGCGCCAGCTATGCGGAGCGCTACCAGCGGGTGGCCCTCAATCCATTGGTGGACTTGGTCACGGCCTGGTTCTCTTCCGGTCGCGGCTGTACGCCGGGGCAGGCCGTGGCGCTGGGGGCCGTGGTACGCGCTGCCTGGCAGTTCTCGCTCTACATGCTGTGCTATGTGGCCTTGTGGCTGGCCTGTGATCTGCTGGGAGAGGCGATATTCCTTTTTGAAGGGCAGATGGGCTGGCCCATACTGTTTGCTGCCAGCATGGTGGGCGGCATCCTTTCTTTGCGCACCCGTCGGGCGTATGCCTGCCTTACGGGGATGTTCGTGGCTGTCTGCGGCTTTTTGGCCGTGACCAGACTGGACATGTTTTAGGAGCTGCCGGGCGCTTCCGGGGAACAGATTCTTCATCACCTTGCCATAAAAAAGCTGCGTCCTGCACGGCATTGCCATGCGGACGCAGCTTTTTTCGGTCGCCATCCGTGGTGGCGGACAGTGCCGGAGGGAGACGGTTTCGCCGTCATCCCTGTTGAAAAGCCTGTATCCAGGCCAGCACGGGCAAGAGCAGGGCCAGCAGGGCGGACAGCCATTGCGGCAGGCCCGGCCAGCGCCGTCTGGTACGCAGAGCCTCCCAGAAACCGAGGGCCATGCCGGCCACCAGGCCGCAGATGTGGGCCAGATAGTCCACGTTCCCTTCGCCCATGCCCCACATGGCCAGAATGCCTACGCCGGCCGCCAGCGGCAGGTAGCGCTTGCTTTCATGATGCAGGACCATATACCCGGCCAGGGCCCCGATGGCCGCGAAGACAGCCGTGGAAAAGCCCAGGCTGAGGACGAATTCCCGTCGCAGCGCCACGGTGAGCAGATTGCCGAGCCCGCCGCCCAGCACGGTCAGCAGCAGGGCCCGTCCCGGACCTGTCAGCCGGGCCAGCAGGGGCAGCATGATGCCGCCCAGCAGGACATTGCCGCCCAGGTGGGCGGCGTCGGCATGCAGGGTCAGGGCCGTGAACAGGCGTTGCCATTCTCCGTAGATGCGCAGGCGGACGTTGTCCAGCGCTCCGGCCTGTTCCCAGCCCATTGGGAGGGGCAGCCCGTCGGGCAGCGGCCACCAGCCGCTGCGCAGGCCGTGCCAGAGGACGAGCAGGAGCAGGGGCAGGGCAGCCAGCCAGCAGCGGGCATGGAGCGCGGGCGGCAGGCCGCGGGGCGCCGGATGGCGCTGCTTTTCCGCATGGAAGTGCTGCAACTCCTGCCGGGCCAGACCTTCCAGCAGGGCAGGTACATAGATGTATTCTTTTTGGCGGAAGCGCCATAGCTGATGGGGCAGACCGCAGGCGCTGAGCACGAGGATCATTTCCTGGCGCTGGCTGTAGGAGGTGATGCCCTCGGGGCCGGTGAGGGAACGCCAGTGGAACGGCAGGGGACGCGGGCGGCGCTGGGCGTACCAGTACCCCGCAAAAGGGGCAGGCAGACGCAGAAGGCGGGGCTTCATAGCAAAAAAGCCCCGATTGCAGTGGCAACCGGGGCTTTGCGGACAAAAAACAAGTTAGTCCTGCTTGGCGCGGGCGGCGGGCTTGGTCACCACACCGGAGCGCAGGCAACGGGTGCACACGGTCAGGGTGCGCACGGTGCCGTCAGCGAACTGATGACGCACGCGCTGCAGGTTGGGGTTGAAGCGGCGCTTGGTCTTGATGTTGGAATGGCTGACAAGATTGCCGACCTGGGGCTTTTTGCCGCAGAAATCGCATTCTTTGCTCATGATGTCCTCCGTATATGCAGAAAACTGTGTGTATCGTTTATGCGGCAAAGCCGGGTAACAGCGGCCGCGCATTGCGCAGGCAATGAGCCATGCATCCAGCATGGCCGCGCAAGCAGTTCCTTTACCCAAGCTTTGCCAAAAAGGCAAGCCTTTTTCCGGGAAAAGCCCAAATTTCTTTGCTGCGGGCTATTTTTCGGGCGTCAGGCATGGGCAGAGCATCTGGCGCCGGGGCAGGGCGGCCCCTTCCGGAGGGCGACATCCTGCCTGTCCGGCTTCCGTATGCGACAGCAGGCGGGCATGGACGCGGCAGCCGATGGCGTAGGGGGGCAGCCACTGCCGCCACTGTGGTGTCGCGGCGTCGATGGCAAGCCGTGTCAGATCCGGGCAGGCGGTGCAGGAAGCACAGGGGGCATCCGGCAGTTCCAGAACGCAGCAGGCATCCGGGGATTGCTCCAGCGTGGCCATGAGGCTGACGGTGCGGTGGCGCAGATCCAGCTCGGCATCCATGACCGTGGCGCAGGCCTCGGCATCATAGCCCAGTTCTTCATAAGCCATCCAGATCACTTCGCCGTTCATGCGCCCGTACAGGGGATGGCTGTTCCGCAGGCGTTTTTTTTTCAGCATCGGGCAGCGTGGCGCTGTCCACCAGGGGAAAGGTGTCGTCCATGGTCCTCCAGAGGCAAAAAAAGGGGCCGGCCCTGCCGGCCCCAGGATGATGGATGAGGCGGGTGTTACTTCAGCAGGCCCTGCAGGGTCTGCTTGCCCTTGCTGATGGTCTGGTCGAATTCCTGCTGCAGGGATTCCATCAGTTCCTTGACGGAAACGATGCTGTTGACCCGGGCCACGTTGGCGCCGCAGAAGGCGAAGCCGCGTTCCAGGTTACCCTTCATGGCGCTGATGAGGGCCTGGGCGATGCAGTAGGGCGTCTTTTCCTGGTCGCAGGTATGCACGCAGTGGAAGACGCATTTGAAGGGCTTTTTGTTGCCCTGGCGGGCGGCCTCGATGAAGTCGTTCTGCAGGGCGCGGCCGGGCATGCCCACCGGGCTCTTGATGATGGTGATGTCTTCTTCGCGGGCAGCAATGTAGCTCTGCTTGAAGCGGTCATCGGCATCACATTCCTTGGTGGCCACGAAGCGGGTCCCCATCTGGACGCCGGAAGCGCCGAGGTCGAGGAATTTTTTGATGTCTTCGCCGGTGTAGATGCCGCCGGCGGCGATGACGGGCACGGCGCGGCCTTTCTGGTCTTCAAGGCGCTTGGCGGCTTCGACCACCTGGGGGACCAGGACTTCCAGGGCGAAGTTCGGGTCGTTGATCTCTTCACGCTTGAAGCCGAGGTGGCCGCCGGCCTTGGGGCCTTCCACCACGAAGGCGTCGGGCAGATAGTCGAAGCGGGAGAGCCATTTGCGGGCGATCAGGGTCGCCGCGCGGGCGGAAGAGACGATGGGGACCAGCTTGGTCTTGAACTCTTCCTTTTTTTCTTCGCAGGCCTGCAGGAGATGCTTGGGCATCTCCAGGGGCAGACCGGCACCGGAAAAGATGATGTCGGCACGGTTTTCGATGGCCGTGCGCACCATCTGGCTGAACGTGGTCAGCGCCACCATGATGTTGACGCCGATGATGCCCTGGGTCTTTTCCCGGGCCTTGGTCAGCTCCTGGCGCAGGGCGCGCAGGTTGGCTTCGATGGGGTTCTTGGCCACGTCGGGCTCTTTCATCCCGATCATGGCTCCGGCGATGACGCCGATGCCGCCCTGATTGGCAACAGCAGAGGCGAGGCCGGAAAGGGAAATGCCAACACCCATGCCGCCTTGGACGATGGGCATTTTAGCGGTCAGGTCTCCAATGGACAAAGAAGGAAAAGCCATGATGCAACCTCCAACATGGCGCTATAAGGTAAAGCCCTCGAGGGGCGGTATTGAAATCAATTTTCGGAAAGCATTACCAGAAAAACCTTATTTTCACAAGGCCGCTGTCTCTGTCAGGCATGGCAAAGTGCCTGATAGTCGCACCAGCGGCAACCTTCGCCCGGACGGCCGGTGAAATCAGGGCCGTGCTCCATATGCCAGAGCAGCAGGGAGAGGACGTCAAAGCATTGACGGATGCGTTCGCCATTGTCCAGATCCAGCCTGGGCCCGAACAGCCAGTATTCCCGCCCCTTGTCGCGCAGTTCCACCAGGGCGGCGTCGTGCAGATCCTTGAAACCGGCGGCGTGCAGCATGCACAGGTAGGCGGGCAGCTGGATCATGCGCAGCTTCTCGGCCAGCTGGTCGAAAGCCCCGGCGGCCAGCCGGCGGCGTTCCTCAAGAGGGATCCCTGCGTCCCGGACCTGCGCCATGTGGACGAACAGGGCTTCGTCATCCCATAAGGCACCGGCAGGACTGTTGATGGTACCGGTCTTGTAATCCACGATGCAGAGGCCGTCCTCACGCCTGTCCAGTCTGTCCAGGCGTCCTTTGAAGGTATATTCCCGGCCGTTGCAGCTGATGACCTGGGTCAGGGGGTATTCCAGTTCCAGGATGGTGGCTTCCGGCTGATTGCAAAGATATTCCTCCAGACGGCGCGGGGCCGCCATGGAGAACATCATCAGGCTGTCGGGCGGCAGCTGGGTCCGCAGGTCGTGTCTTTCCATCTGGCGCTGCAGTTCGGCACGCATGACGGCCATGTCGAAGGTCCCGGCATCCACCAGCTTGCCGCGATACGGACGGTAGAGCTGCTGCAGCACGTCGTGCAGCACGGAGCCCACTTCTGCCGGATTGTCTCTCTCGTTGACCTCCTGGACGGGCCGGAAGCGGCACAGATGTTTCCAGACGAAGGACAGCGGGCAATGCAGATAGGTATCCAGGGCCGTGGGAGAGATGGGCGCGGCCAGAAAGGCCCGCATGGCATCCTGCAAGGCCTGGTTGCGCTTCAGGGACAGCTCGCGGGGCGGCATGGGGGCCACGGCACAGGTGGCCACAGCCAGCGGCGGCGTGCCCGGCTTGAGGATGGCCCCGGTGCGCTGCTCGTGCGCCCAGATGAGCTGCTCCACAAAACGGCTGCGGGCCTTCTTGCTGTCCATGAGTCCGGAACGGCCCTGGCTCTCCTGCCAGTAAAAATGTACCTCGCGGGCGCAGGCACACAGGCGGTAGAGGGTGTGGGAGGCCGCCCGTTCCCGGCGGCGGGCATCAGGCAGGCCGAGGATGCGGCGCAGGCTGTCCGGCAGCAGGGGATCCTGGCCTGGGGTACCGGGCAGGACGTCGTCGGTGGCATCGATGATGAAGATGCGGTCGAACTGGAGCAGACGGCTTTCCAGCATGCCCAGCACCTGCACACCACCCAGCGGATCGGCCTCGAAGGGGATGCGCTGCTGTTGCAGCAGCTGGCGGGCCAGACCGTGCAGAAGGCGGGAGTCCATCTCCTCGCCGGACAGGGCATTGTGCTGCAGTTCCGGCACGCAGTGGCGTACGAGCCGGTACAGGGCCTCGGCATCCAGGGGGAAGCGTTCCCAGACGGCCTGTCCGTGGCGGGTCAGGAAGTCGCTCAGGCGCAGCAGGGCGCCGGCCAGGCCGGACAGCGTGGAAACGGCGCCGAAATCCTCCAGCAGCAGGTGCAGCAGTTCTTCCAGCAGCGCGCGCTCGGGACTGGGGGCGGGGAGGGCACCGTCCGTGGCGTCCTCTCCGGCGGGAGCATCCATGCTTTCTTCGCCTTCGGCCAGGGTGGCCAGCAGATCCTCATGGGCCACCAGTCGCCTGCCGCTGCGGATGCGGCGCTCCAGACGGCGGAGCAGGGGCCGCAGGGACTGCCCCGTGCCGGGCTCTTCCCCGGGCGCGACGGCCTGGAGCATGCCCAGATAGGGGTGGCGCAGGCAGGCCAGCAGATAGCGCCAGTAGAAAAGCCCGTCCTTGTCCCGTCCTTCATGCAGGCGGAACAGGCTGTCCAGCAGGTGGAAGAGGGGCGAACGATCCAGCGGATAGCCCATGGAGATGTTGACTTCCTTGTCCGGCAGATGGTGCAGCACGGGCAGCAGAAGGTCGCCGTGGGTCAGGAGGATGGCCGTGGAAGCCTCCGAAGGGGCATCCAGATCCTGTTGCAGGGCCTTGAGCTGGGAGTGGAGGTCATAACCCGCGAAATAGTGCCATTTTTGCGCGTCTTCCACCGGAGAGGGCGCGTCCGCCTCCCAGGGGCGGGCCGTGGCCTGCCAGCGTTGCAGCCACTGGACGTGTTCCTGACAGGCCCAGTGCACAGGCGGCCGCTCTTCCTCACCATGCCGGGCCAGGGCCGGATCCGTGTGCAGGCAGACGCGGGCACCGGCCTGCCAGAGACTGCGGAGCAGGATGTCCTCGGTCTCGGTGAGCAGGGAAAAACCGGCCAGCAGCACGGGATGCCCGTCAGCCGGGCGCAGCAGGTCGGGGATGTCCTCCGCATGGCGGGCGGCCAGCCAGAAGTCATGGCCCGGCGTGGTCCAGCCCTTTTGAGCCAGTGCCGCCACATAGGCATCGCGGATGCGCCCCAGGGCCCCCAGCAGGGCCGCGGCCGGGGGGCTCACCTCGTCGATGAAGGGCAGGTCGTCCGTGACCATGTTCTGGCCCAGCAGTTCTTCCAGCAGATTGGCCAAACGGATGCCCCAGGGCAGGAAGGCGTCCGGGGACAGTTTGCCGAAGCGCTTTTCCAGCTCGTGGTCTTCGTCGGCCAGATCGAGGACGCAGTCCCGCAGCAGGGCCACCCTGTCCAGCAGGCAGGCCGTACGCAGCGGCACGGGGCTGGCATGCATGCGCCACAGGCGCACCATGTCCGGCAGGGAAAGGACCTTGGGCAGCAGGCCAGTGGTCCCGGCAGCGGCATAGATGTCCACAAGATAGCGCCACGGACGGTTGTGGGGGACGATGATGACGGCATCACCCGGCCGTCCGTCGCTCCAGAGATCGGTGGCCTGTTTCAGGGCAGGCAGGAAGGGCTGCTGCCAGGAAAAGATATGGAAGGGGCTGCTCATGCCTCGTCCTCACAGAAGTAGCGGGGATAGGCCCCAAGATCCGTAAACAGTTCCGAAGCGCTGTCGGGTTCCACCAGGCGGAAAGACTGCCTGTCCAGATAGATGAGCAGGCCGCGGGCCACGGTGGTGCCGCTCTGTTCCAGACAGCGCAGATAGCGCTGCACCTGCCGGACATGCTCGTCCATGACCCTGCCGCTCTTGTAGTCCACCACCAGGGTCCCCCAGGACAGGGGGACGATGAGGTCGGCACGCAAAAGGTCCCGGCGGGAACCGTCGGCGGCCAGCATGGATTGCTCCGGCACACCGCGCCGCTGCCACAGGCCGAACTGGGGCAGGCGCAACAACCAGAGCAGGCAGGATTCCATGTCGGCGGCGACGCTTTCCCTGTCGGGGGCGTCCTGTCCGTCGGCAAGGGGGATGGTGGCGAGCACTTCCCGCACGGCAGCCCTGATGTTGTCCTCGCTGAGGCCGCCCAGAGGCAGCTGCTCCAGACAGGCATGGAGCAGGGTGCCGCGATCCCGTGCGGAAAAGTACATCCGTTCCAGCGGGTTGCGGTAGATTTTGAGCCGGGGCAACCATTGCATGGGACGCCAGTCTTCCTCCGGGTCATGCGGTACTGCCGTCTGTCCGCCGGAGAGCTGGTCGGAGGCGCTATCGTCTCCTGCGGTTTCTGCTGCCGGGGGCGTATCGTCTTCTCCTTCCTCCGCCACAGCGGGCTGGACCGGATGCAGCACGTCGTCCCCGCCTTCCAGCAGGTAGGGGACCTCGAGTCCGGCCTGCTGCCAGAGGACATCCAGGGCGTGGCTGCCGCAGCCCTTGCGCACGGTGGCGGCGCTGGTACGGAAGACGAGGAGCTCTTCCCGTGCCCGGGTAAAGGCCACATAGAACTGGTTGAGCAGTTCCATGGCCTGCCGCAACAGGGCTTCGTAGTAGACCCTGCCGCAATGCGGGCCGTTCTTGCAGACCATGCGCAGGCCGTCTTCCTCCATGAGCACCGGGTCGCTCGCCTTCAGGGTGGCATCGGTCCAGGGCAGGAGGACCACAGGAGCCTCGAGGCCCTTGGATTTGTGGACGGTCATGATGCGAACGGCGTCGATGCCCTCAGGCATGGGGACTTTTTCCTCCTCGCCCTTTTCCTGCCAGTGGGCCAGGAAGTCAGGCAGGGTGGCCAGGCCCTGATCCTCGGCATTCTTGAGCACTTCGAGGAAGCAGCGCAGGAAAACATCGGCATCGGGATAGCGTTCGAAGACCTGCAGGCGGTCATACCATTCCATGACCGTGTCGTAGGGCGTCATGAGCCCGGCCTGATTGTGGAAAGGCGCCAGGACGGAGGCCCAGAAGCCGGGGAAGTTCCGTTGCAGATGCTGCACCAGGGGGATGCTGCCCCTGTCCACGCAACTGTCGTGCAAAGCCTGAAGGTCGGGGACAGGCAGGGGGCCCTGCTGCACCAGACTGCCCGTGACCACGGTCCAGAGGGCCAGCTCGTCTTCCGCGTTGCACAGGAACTGCAGCAGGGCCACGCTCTGGATCACCAGAGGATGGGTGGACAGCAGCAGGCTGTTCTCCGTGACGATGGGGATGTCGGCCGCTGCCAGATCCTCGGCCACCAGTGCGGCCTGGGCATTGCTGCGCACCAGCACCATGATCTCCTGCCAGCGACGGCGCGGGGCCAGTTCCTGCCGGAGCACATGGCGCAGGCGCGCCAATACGGCGGTGTTGAGTTCTTCGCTGCTGTCACCGTCGATGGCTTCCACGCGCACAAGGCCGCCGGGAGGCGAGCTGGGCGAAAAATCCTGGGCCGTCCCGGCATAGCCCGCGGCCACACGTTCCGCATAGCTGTCCAGCAGATCGTCCGGCGTGTCTTGCGGCATCAGGGCGGCAAGGGCCTGCCGGGCTACGGCGGCATCCTCCAGAGGCGAGAACAGGGCATTGTTGTGCGCGATGACCTGACGGCAGCTGCGCCAGTTGGCCGTGAGCGTCTCGTGGCGCACATCCGGGGCCAGAAGGCGCAAGGGAGCTTCGATGCCGTCAAAAAGGGCGGCATCCCCGCCACGCCAGCCGTAGATGGCCTGCTTGACGTCGCCCACCCAGGTCAGGGAACCGCCCCGGGAAAGGGCCTCTTCCACCAGCGGGCTCAGGGCCTGCCACTGTTCGCGGCTGGTGTCCTGGAATTCGTCCAGCAGGAAATACTGCAGGCGGCTGCCCAGACGGCACAGGGCCTCGGAGACGCCAAAGCTGCCGCTGAGCACCAAGGCGGCCATCTCCGGCACCAGGACGGCTGGCAGGGTGCCTTCCTGCTGCTGGTTGGCCCGCATGGCGTGGACCAGCAACGTGGCCAGCTGGACGGCCGGGGCAAAATTGCGGGCCGAACGCAGCAGGGCATGACGGCGGCTGAAATCCGGCAGCCAGGACGTCAGTGCCTCCAGTGCCGACAGCAGTTCTTCCGTACGCTTCGTTTTGGCCGTGAGGAATTTGTCGACCTCGGGCTCGGCGATGGACTTGAGCTTGAAGGCCCCTTCGTCCCGCTCCTGAAGGCGCACCAGGGCCTTGCGGCTCGTGGCATGGAGCTTGGTCTTGGCCTGCTCCTCCGCGTCGAGGACAGCCCGGATCAGGCCGCGCGTCCTGTTCCAGAGCTGCTGGTGGCGGCTTTCCAGCTCTTCCGGGCTGGCGATATCCGTGAATTCGTCGCGCAGGATGCCGTCCAGCAGGGGGCGGATGATGTCGCCCAGCTTTTCCCCCGCATTGAAGCCCTTGCTCTGCTGCACATGGACGATGGCCCAGTAAAGGTCGCGCAGCAGTTTTTCCATCTTCTCGTTGCCCTGGGAGGCCTGGTTGAGCAGGGTATCGAGATAGGGCGTCACGGCATCCATGCTCACGAAGGCGGGCTGGAAATCCGGGGGCAGATCCAGCTGCAGGGCGGCCGAACGCACGATGGCGTGGAGCAGGCTGTCGATGGTGCGGATGTTGAGGCTGGCCAGATCTCGCAGGATGACGTCCAGCCAGCGGGCGGCCATGTCGGGCGTCAGGGGGATGCCTTTTTCCGGCGTGCCCAGGGCGATGGCCTTGAGGCGGCCGATGACGCGGTCGCGCATCTCGCCGGCGGCGGCATTGGTGAAGGTGATGGCCAGGATCTCGTCCCAGCCCGAGGGGCCGGTGCCCAGCCCGCAGGAGGCGGCAGCGGCCGGTGCCGGGGCCCCGCAGGCCGCCAGCAGACACAAAAAACGCCGGGTCAGGTCATAGGTCTTGCCTGACCCGGCAGATGCCTTGACTTGATACAGACTAGCCATGCGTCTCCTGCTGCGGCAGCATACCGGCCAGCATGCCCTGCCCCGTGGATTCCAGGGCGGCGCGCCAGAGATCGGAATAGATGTTGAGCTTGCGGCGGCGGCGCGTCACCAGCTCCAGCGGCAGATGCACGTAGCGGTCCTGGATCTTGCCCACCACCATGTCGGTGCGTCCGGCCATGGCCGCATGGACGGCGTACTGGCCCAGGAAACCGCAGTAGACCTTGTCGTTGGCCGTGGCCGGCACGGAGCGGATGATGTAGCTGGGGTCGATGTACTTGAGCGCGTGGGGGATGCCGCGGGCGTCCATATAACGCTTGATCTCGGAGCGCAACAGGTCGGCCACGTCGCCCAGCAGCAGGTTGCCCGAGGCGTCGGTGGCGCCGGAACGGTCCAGCAGATGCTGGCCGGCGCCCTCGGCCGCCACGATGACGGCGTGATGGCGGCTTTTCAGGCGTTCTTCCAGCGCGGGCAGCAGGCCGCCTTCCCCTTCGAGGGTGAAGGGCGCTTCCGGCACCAGGACAAAGTTCACTTCCTTCATGGCCAGCGTGGCCTGGGCGGCGATGAAGCCCGATTCCCGGCCCATGAGCTTGACCAGGCCGATGCCGTTGGGCATGCCCCGGGCCTCGGTGTGGGCGCATTCGATGGCCTCGGTGGCCTTGTAGACGGCGGTCTCGAAGCCGAAGGACTGGGGGATGAAGTTGATGTCGTTGTCGATGGTCTTGGGGATGCCGATGACGGCGATCTTGAGGTTGCGCGCCTGCACTTCGCGGCTGATGCTCAGGGCGGCCTTCATGCTGCCGTCACCACCGATGACGAACAGGATGCTGACGTTGGAGCGTTCCAGGCTGTCCACGATCTCTTCCGCGGACTGGGGACCGCGCGACGAGCCCAGGATGGTGCCGCCGAAGCGGTGGATGTCGGCCACGCGTTCGGGCGTCAGTTCCATGGGCTGATGCCCGCAGGCCGGGATGAAGCCTTCCAGCCCGTAGCGGATGCCCATGATGGAGGGCACATGGTAGGCGTGGTGCGCCTCCATGACGATGGCGCGGATGACGTCATTGAGCCCCGGGCAAAGGCCACCGCAGGTCACGATGGCGCATTTTGCCCGGCTGGGATCGAAGTAAAGTTTTTTCCGGGGGCCGGCAGCCTCGAAATCCAGACATACGGGTTCGGTGAACTCGTCGCAGAGTTCCCTGTCCACCTGTATGGGCAGGCGCACGTCATCCACCCAGGTACGGTAGGGCAGCCTGGACGTGAGTTTGGGGGTGCCGAGAGTACGGATGCTGGTATCGATGGCGCCGGTTTTGGTCATGCTTCACCTCGTGGTGGGATGCTCGGTTCAGGCAGGCTGCGAAAAGCAGTCGCGCATGGCGGCGATGGAAAGGGCCAGGAAGGCATCCAGCGGCAGGCCCGCCTGTTCGCACTGGCGGATGTTGTCGCGGCAGACGCTGGCGGCAAAGGCCTTGTCCTTCATCTTTTTCTTGATGCTCTTGACTTCCATGCCTTCATAGCCCGTGGGCCGCATCAGGGCGGCGGCGCTGATAAGGCCGGTGATGGTCTCGCCGCAGCGCAGGGCGAAGTCGAAACGGGTCTGGGGCGCACAGCCGGTCATCTCGCCGTTGTGGGCGCGGATGGCGGTCAGGGCCTCTTCGGGCAGTTTGCCTTCCAGCAGGCGGGCGCCTTCCAGACCGTGCTTTTCCGGTGTGGCTTCCGTGGCGGGATAGTCCACATCGTGCAGCAGGCCGGTCAGGCCCCACAGTTCTTCATCTTCACCAAATTCACGGGCCAGGGCCCGCATGACGGCCTCGGAAGCAATGGAGTGCTGCAACAGGCCCGCCTGGACATGGTTCTCCGCCAGCAGGGCCAGCGCTTCTTCTCGTGAGATCATGATGGTATTCTCCTTGTCACGATTCTAAAACAGGCAGAACTGCATAGCAAGGGAAAGCCCCGCTGTTCAGGAAAGGAAGCATGACGGAGACAACAGGGTGAGTGATGCCGTCCCGTTGAGGTTCTTCCTTATTATATGGATACTGCCGGATGGCGGCAGGGCAGGGATTTGATGGACGGAGCAGGAAGGAGAAGACTTTTTCCGGTCCGTGCCGGTCGCGGGGCTGCCTGTTGACAGCGGCCCGGATATGCCCGATGTAAAGGGATTCAGATAATCCCCGCAACAAAGATTGGGAACTATGCCAATATACGGTTTGCGCTTTCGCGCTTTGGGACAGACCCTGTACCATACGGGCCCTGCCGATCTGGCCGTGGGCGATCATGTGCTGATCGCGGCCGATCAGGGGCAGGCCCTGGCGCAGGTGGTCTCCGGTCCCTATGATTATGTGGCCGGTGTGGAGCCGGAGAGCCTGACGCCCATCGAGCGCCGGGCCACGGAAGAAGACCTGGCCGAGGGCCGCACCAACGAGAAACTGGCCCGCGAGGCCACGGAGTTCTGCCGCCAGTGCATCCGTGACCGCCGCCTGGACATGAAGCTCGTGGACGTTGAGGTCTTTTTTGACCGCAGCAAGCTCATCTTCTATTTCACGGCGCCGGCCCGCATCGACTTTCGCGAGCTGGTCAAGGATCTGGTGCGCGAATATCGCGCCCGCATCGAACTGCGCCAGATAGGGGTGCGCCACGAGACCCAGATGGTGGGGGCCGTGGGCAACTGCGGCATGGTCTGCTGCTGCCGCCGGTACCTGCGCAAGTTCGCTCCCGTGACCATCCGCATGGCCAAGGAGCAGAACCTGTTCCTCAACCCTGCCAAGATCTCGGGCATCTGCGGCCGCCTGCTCTGCTGCCTTTCCTACGAGCAGGAGAACTACGACCGCTTCCACCACAACTGCCCGCGTCTGGGCAAGAAATACCAGACGACGCAAGGCACCATGAAGGTGCTGCGGGCCAACATGTTCCGCAATTCGCTGTCCGTGCTCAACGAGAACAACGAAGAACAGGAACTGACGCTGGAAGAATGGCAGGCCCTGGATCCGCATCGTCCCGAGCCCCATCCCAACAATGCCCAGCCCAAACAGGCGCAGCAGCCCCAGAAGGCGGCACAGGGGGATGGCCTGCTGGTGGTCTCCGTCACACCGGAGAACGTGGACGATCCCAACCTGTTCGCCGATGTGCTGCCGCCCGACGCGCCCCTGACCGCCGGGCCGGAAGTCCAGCCGCAGCAGGCCGAGGCCGCCCCCGCAGAGAACAGCAAAAGTCGCCGCCGCCGTCGCCGCAAGTCGCAGCAACGGCAGGACGGCGCCGCCGAATAAACGGAGTCAGACGTGAAGAACTTTTATATCACCACCCCCATTTACTATGTGAATGCCAAGCCCCATCTGGGACATGCCTATACCACCATCGTGGCCGACTCCCTGTCGCGCTTCCACAAGACCCTGGGCGACAACACCATGTTCCTGACCGGTACGGACGAACACGGTGACAAGATCGTCAAGGCCGCCGAAAAGCAGGGCGTCTCCCCCAAGGAATTCGTGGACGGCATCAGCGGCCTGTTCCAGCAGCTGTGGCCGCATCTGGGCATCGAGAACGACGCCTTCGTGCGTACCACCGACGAAGACCACAAGGCCCGCGTGCAGCGCTTCCTGCAGCAGGTCTATGATGCCGGCGACATCTATTTCGGCGAGTTCGGCGGCCACTACTGCTACGGCTGCGAACGCTTCTATACGGAAAAGGAGCTGGAGAACGGCCTGTGCCCCCAGCATCTGACCAAGCCTGAATTCATCAGCGAGAAGAACTACTTCTTCCGCATGTCCAAGTACCTGCCCTGGCTGCGGGAATACATCGAGAGCCATCCCGACTTCATCCGCCCCGAGCGCTACCGCAACGAAGTGCTGTCCATGCTGGAGTCGGGCGCGCTGGAAGACCTGTGCATCTCCCGTCCCAAGTCCCGCCTGACCTGGGGTATCGAACTGCCCTTCGACAAGGATTATGTCTGCTATGTGTGGTTCGACGCCCTGCTGAACTACATCAGCGCCCTGGGCTGGCCTGACGGTGAAAAGTACAAGACCTTCTGGCCCGGCGAACATCTGGTGGCCAAGGACATCCTCAAGCCCCATGCCGTGTTCTGGCCCACCATGCTCAAGGCCGCGGGCCTGCCCGTGTACCAGCACCTGAACGTGCACGGTTACTGGCTGGTGCGCGATACCAAGATGTCCAAATCCCTGGGCAACGTTGTGGAACCGCTGGAGATGCGCCAGAAGTACGGTCTGGACGCCTTCCGCTATTTCCTGCTGCGCGAGATGCATTTCGGTTCCGATGCCTCCTTCAGTGAAGAAGGCATGGTGACCCGCATCAACGCCGACCTGGCCAACGACCTGGGCAACCTGTTCAGCCGCGTGCTGTCCATGACGGCCAAGTATTTTGAGAGCAAGGTGCCCCAGCCCGGCGAATTCAGCGAAGACGACAAGGCCATCGTCGAGCTGTGCGCCACGGCCATGACCAATTACATCCAGCTGTTCGGCAACACCCAGTTCGCCCAGGGCCTGGATTCCCTGTGGGATCTGGTGCGCGCGCTCAACAAATACGTGGATTCGCAGGCGCCGTGGACCCTGTTCAAGCAGGGCGACACCACGCGTCTGGGCACGGTCATGTACGTGCTGCTGTCGGCCATGCGCAAGGTGGCCCTGTGTCTGTGGGCCGTCATGCCCGATGCCTCCCGCACCCTGCTGGAGCAGCTGGGCCAGCAGCCCGGCGAAGGCCCTGTGACCACCTCGCTGGAAGCCGAGGCCGGCAACTTTGACGGTCTGCAGCCCGGCACCGAAGTGGCGGCCAGCTCCAACCTTTTCCCGCGCATCGACGTCAAGGCCCTGCAGCAGGAAGCTCCGGCCGAAAAGGCCCCCAAGGCCAAGAAGGAAAAGAAGCAGGAAGCCCCCAAGGCCGCTCCTGCCGCCGAAGGCCAGAGCGGTGAGATCAGCTTCGACCAGTTCAAGGCCGTGGAGATGCGCGCCGGGACCGTGGTCGTGGCGGAAAAGCATCCCAATGCCGACCGCATCCTGCGTCTGGAGATCGACTTTGACGAAGGCCAGCCGCGCCAGATCCTGTCCGGCCTGGCCGACTACTACAAGCCCGAGGAGCTGGTGGGCAAGCAGGTCATCGCCGTGCTCAACCTGGCGCCGCGCAAGATCCGTGGCCTCATGTCCAACGGCATGGTGCTGACCGCGGAAAAGGACGGCAAGCTCTCCATCCTGACGCCTGCCGCGCCTGTGCCCAACGGCAGCCAGATCGCCTAGGACAAACGATTCTCGACAAGGGTGGGGGGCTTTTTTGCCGGCGGCAAGGAGGACCTCCCTTCCCCAACTCTCTTCCTTTTTCGGCGCCCCTCAGAGGGAACAGGGGAGAGCAGCGGGGAGCCCCCGGGCAGAGACAAAAAACTCCCCCGTCCGCAAGGGATGGGGGAGACTGGAACAAGGGGAGTACGACCATCAGGCCGCCTTCCCTTTTTTCATACCTCGCGGCATGATGCACACGGCGGGGATTGCAATGCCCGGCATTTCCGTCTATAGGCTGGCCGCAGACGCTGCGACCGGGGCGGCAGCCGGGGATGGATTGCTGCCATCCGGGAAGCGCGGCCCCTGCGGGACCGGGTTCCCGGGGAGGGCGGCGATGCCCACCTGTGCGGGCTCCGGCCGCTGGTCAGAAAGACGATACCTATTCGCTCTTTTCCTGCGTTTCAGGATCGAACAGGCGGCCCAGTGCCGCCGCGTCCAGCGGGTTGAGGTTGAAGCGCATCCCGGCTTCGTCCAGAAGGGCGGCCAGGGATTTTTCGGGATACAGGGCGCGCTGTTCCGCCAGCCAGGCGGCGGCTCGCCGTACCAGTTCCGAAGCGGGCATGATGGTGGCCATGGAGTTCTCCTTTTTGTGGATCACTCTAGCCGAGTCCGTTTCGGGAAACAACGGGTCTTCGGATCCAAAGGACGGTATATATGGATAATTTGTGGGTTGCGTTCATCCTCAGCATCGTGGAAGGGCTGACGGAATACCTGCCGGTCTCGTCCTCGGGCCATCTGGTGCTGGTGGGCGATCTGCTCAATTTCAGCGGTGAAAAAGCTGCCACTTTTCAGGTGGTCATCCAGCTGGGCGCCATCATGGCGGTGGTCGTCCTCTACTGGGGACGCTTCTGGGGCCTGCTGCGGCCGCAACAGGGCGTGCCCTTTGCCGGTCTGCGCGGCATCTGGATGCTCTTCCTCACCTGCGTGCCCGCCTGTGTGCTGGGCCTGTTGCTGCACTCCCAGATTAAGAGCCTGTTCACGCCGAGCATGGTGCTGATCCCCTTCGTCATCGGCGCCCTGCTGATGATCTTTGTGGAGCGCCGCCAGTTCCATCCCCGCTATGAGACCCTGGACGACATGACGCCCGGCCTGGCCTTCGGCATCGGCTGCTTCCAGTGCCTGGCCCTGTTCCCCGGCTTTTCCCGTTCGGCGGCCACCATCATGGGCGGCATGATCCTGGGGGCCCGCCGTCCGCTGGCGGCCGAATATTCGTTCATCGCCGCCGTGCCCATCATGGTGGCGGCCACGGGGTTTGACCTGCTCAAGAGCCTGCATCTGTTCACCGCGGCGGACATCCCCTTCTTTGCCGTGGGCATGATCGGCTCCTTTATTTCCGCCCTGATCGCGGTCAAGGCCTTCGTGAGGCTGGTGGGCCATATGACCCTGGTGCCCTTTGCCGTGTACCGCCTGCTGCTGGCTCCCTTTATCTGGTATTTCATGGTGCATTAAAAAAAATGGGAAAATCCCCAAAAAATGCTTGCCAAAGGGGAGCAACTTCTGTAGATACATCCCTGCGTTGAGTGGGACACGAAACGCCATCACGGCAAGGTAGCTCAGTTGGTCAGAGCATGCGGTTCATACCCGCAGTGTCGGGGGTTCAAATCCCTCCCTTGCTACCAGAATATGACAGGAAGCCCGGAAATTTTCCGGGCTTCTTTTGTTATGGACTTTTTTGCCGCGTGTCCCGAGATGTGGGACAGCGCCCGGCGCGTCCTGCCGGTCCTTCATGGAAGGGCGGGGCGACGGGTGAGGGGATGTCCCGGCCGGAATCGCCTGCTGGAGGACTTCCGCATACGGCCATCGTTTGGGGGATTGCTGCGGTCCCGGGATGGGAAGTCTCCAGAGCCATTTCGCCAGGAGAAACAGCCACGGCCTAGATCCTTCAGGCCGGGCCCTTTGCGGGAGTTTTTCTCCTTGCCGGGAGAAAATACAGAAAAAGCTTGCCAAAGGAGAGCAAGTTCTGTAGATGCATCTCTGCGCTGTGGAAAATCCACAAAGCCTTATGGCAAGGTAGCTCAGTTGGTCAGAGCATGCGGTTCATACCCGCAGTGTCGGGGGTTCAAATCCCTCCCTTGCTACCAGAAACTCACAAGCGGTTCGGGTCTGTCCCGGACCGCTTTTTTGTTATGGCTGTATCTGTGAACACTGCGGTGCGAAATGCAGCATCCTCCGCTCTGTGGGAATTTTCCATTTTATGCACCTCCCGCGCATCCGGGGGGGCAGGCAGTTGCCGGTAAGGACATCCGCATGCGGCTGTTCTGACCCGGATCGGACCGGAAACAGGGATGGGCAGCCCGCACAGGCAAGGCTTATGGGCCCTAGCCGGAAGACAGGGGGGATTCCCTGCAAAAGGGCCCTCCATCCCTGAGCATCCCGGGAGGATTTTGAGCCATATCCGGGCAAATCCTGCAAAAAAGAGGCATTCCTTGAAGCCATCAGGGCAAGGCGGTAAGGGAAAACGGACGCTTGTCACCAAAATGTCACCAAAGCGCCACAGTTCGACAGATCTTTTGAGGAGGAAACATGAAAAAGATCCTTGCTTTCCTGGTCATGGCCCTGCTGGCCATGCCGCTGGCAGCTTCTGCGTGGACCCCTGACGGCGATGTGACCGTCATCGTGGCTTACAAGGCCGGTTCCGGCACGGATACCGGTGCGCGCCTGCTGGCTTCTCAGGCCGAGAAGTATGTGGGCAAGACCCTGATCATCAACAACCTGCCCGGCGGCGACGGCAAGATCGGCTGGACCGAGCTGGTCAACTCCAAGCCCGACGGCCGCACCATCGGCTTCATCAACCTGCCCACCTTCACCACCCTGGCCGTGCAGCCCGGCTCCACCTTCGCCGTCAGCGACGTGGTGCCCGTCTGCAACCAGCTGAGCGAGACCGGCGTGGTGGTCGTGCGTGCCAACAGCCCCTGGAAGAGCCTCAAGGAACTGGTGGATGCCTGTAAGGCCAAGGGCAACCTGCGCTGCTCCACCAACGGTGTGGAAGCTTCCAACCATACCGCCGCCCAGCTGCTGGCCACTTCCGCCGGCTTCGATTACAAGGCCATCCCCTACGGCGGTACCGCCGACCAGCTGCTGGCCCTGCGCCAGGGTGAAGTGCACTTCTCCTGCGCCAAGGTGGCCGACGTGGCCGCCCTGTGCAGCGGTGACAAGCCCGAACTGCGCATCCTGGGCGTGTTCAACACCGCCCGTCTGCCCGAATACCCCGACGTGCCCACCCTGGGCGAGCTGGGCTACTACAAGGAATGGTACGGTTCCGCCCGTGCGCTGGTGCTGCCCAAGGGCACCCCGCAGGAGATCGTGGACTTCTATGTGGAAGCCTTCCGCAAGACCATGCAGGATCCCGCCTGCATCGAGGCTCACCAGAAGGCCGGCATGAGCCTTGATTTCAAGGACAACAAGCAGCTGGCCGAACTCATCGCCGCGCAGGAGATCTTCTGCCGCGACGTGGTCTCCAAGCTGTACAAGAAGTAATCTCTGTCATGTCCCGGCGGGGAAGGGCGACCTTTCCCGCCGTTTTCCATTCAGGCGGTCCGTATGAAACGATCCGATATCGGCGTGACGGCACTGGTGTATGCCTTCACGCTCTTTTTTCTGTACATGACCCTGGAACTGCCGCCGGACGCGCAGACCTATCCCCTCTGCCTCATCGCCGGCCTGCTGATCCTGAATACCTGCTATCTGGTGCGCTGCCTGTGGCAGCTGCGCCGCCAGGCGGGCATCCACAATGATCTGCCCGATCTGTTCGCGGGCTTCCAGTGGAAGCAGTTCGCCTTCATCTGCCTGGGCTGCGTGGGCTACATGCTGCTCATGCATGTGGCGGGCTTTTATATCGCCAGTATCTGCTATCTTGTGGGCACGCTGGCCTTTTTGCGTGTCCCGCGCTGGCATATCGTACTGACGGTAGTGGTCATGGCCGCGCTCATCTACGCGGTGTTCACGCTTTTCCTCAAGGTCCCGCTGCCTGTGGGCCTGCTGTTCAAGTAAGGGGATCGTCATGACGGATACTCTGGCTCTCATGGCTGCAGGCTTCATGCATGCCATCTCGCCCATCAATCTGCTGGCTATGCTGGCGTCCACCATCGTGGGCATCACCATCGGCTGCCTGCCCGGCCTTTCCGCCGCCATGGGCGTGGCCCTGCTGCTGCCCGTCACCTTCGGCATGGATCCGGCCACGGGCCTGATCGTGCTGGGCGGCATCTACTGCGGTGCCATCTTCGGCGGCTCCATCAGCGCCATCCTCATCCATACGCCCGGCACGCCCGCTTCGGCGGCCACCGCCATCGAAGGCTATCAGCTCACCCTGCGCGGCAAGGCGGCCAAGGCCCTGTTCACGGCCTGCTTCGCTTCCTTCTGCGGCGGTCTTCTGAGCTGCATCTCGCTGTACTTCTTCTCCCCGCTGCTGGCGCAGCTGGCCATGAAGTTCAAGAGCCCGGAATATTTCTGGCTCTCGCTCTTCGGCCTGACCATCATCGCGGGCGTATCGTCCAAGTCCATCCTCAAGGGCCTCATCTCCGGCGGCATCGGCCTGCTCATCTCCACCATCGGCATGGACCCCATGGAAGGGGTGCCGCGTTTCATGTTCGGACAGACGACCCTGTATAACGGCGTCAACACCACCTGCGCCCTCATCGGCCTGTTCTCCATGTCGCAGGTGCTCATCCTGGCGGAAAAGCGCATCGTGCAGCGGCCCAAGGCTTCGGCCATGACCGACCGTTTCGGCCTGAGCAAGGCGGAATACAAGCGCATCACGCCCACCATCATCCGGTCGTGGCTCATCGGCAACATCGTGGGCATCCTGCCCGGTGCGGGTGCCTCCATCGCCTGCTTCATGGGCTATAACGAGGCCCGCCGCTTCTCCAAGCACAAGGATGAATTCGGCAAGGGCTCCATCGAAGGCGTAGCGGGTTCCGAGGCGGCCAACAACGCCGTGACCGGCGGCTCGCTCATCCCCACCCTGACCCTGGGCATCCCCGGCGAGTCCGTGACCGCAGTGCTCATGGGCGGCCTCATCATTCACGGCCTGCAGCCCGGACCGGAGCTGTTCACCACCTATGCCGGCATGACCTACACCTTCTTTGCCGGTTTCGTGCTGGTGCAGTTCTTCATGCTGGGCGTGGGCATGCTGGGCTGCAAGGGCTTTGCCCAGATCTCCCGCCTGTCCGATGCCATCCTCATCCCGTCCATCTTCCTGCTGTGCGTGGTCGGTTCCTACGCCATCCACAACAACGTAGTGGAAGTGGCCATCATGCTCATCTTTGGTGTCATCGGCTATCTGGCGCGCAAGTTCGACTTCAATGCCGCCGCCATCGTGCTGGGCCTGATCCTCGGCCCCATCGGCGAACGCGGCCTGCGCCGCTCGCTGCTCATCAGCGACGGGGACCCGTCCATCCTCTTCTCCACGTCCCTGTGCTGGATCCTGATCGCTTTGTGCGTGCTGGGCGTGCTGTCGCCCCTGCTCATGGAGCGCATGGAGCGCCGTATGCGCGAAAGCGCCGAAAGCTAGCGGACGGATGCTTCCCGGCTGTGAAGCCGTGGTGGCGACATGCTGACGATGAAGGCCGGCAGATACCGAAAAGGTGTCTGCCGGCCTTTTTTGCAGGGTGGGGAAGGCTCAGACGTTGCGGCTGAGTCCGTACTTGCGGATCTTGGCGTACAGGGCGGAGCGGCTGATCTTGAGGATGGTGAGCGCGCCGCCCTTGCCGTCGATGCGCCAGGCCGTATGCTCCAGGACTGCCGCGATATGGGCCTTTTCCATCTCTTCCAGAGAGGAGAGCCGCGCCGGTACGGCGGGCGGTACGGCAGAAGGCACTTCCTGCGGGACGGCCGGAGGATCGTCGTCCAGGATGTTCTCGTGGAAGAACAAGGTGCGGCCGCCGCTCAGGATCACGGACTGTTCCACCACGTTGCGCAGTTCCCGGATATTGCCCGGCCAGGGCCATTGTTCCAGCAGCCGACGGTTCTCGTCGGAAAAATCCTGCACGCAGGGGCGGGCATGACGGTTGGCGAAGTAATGCAGATAATAGCGGGCCAGCGGCAGGATGTCCTGCCGTCGTTCCCGGAGGGGCGGGATCTTCAGGTAGATGACGGCGACCCGGTAATAGAGGTCCGCCCGGAACCTGCCCTGGCGCACGGCCTCCTTCATATGGCGGTTGGATGCCGCCACGAGGCGGAAATTGATGTTGATGGGACGCGTCCCGCCCACCCGCAGGAACGTCCGCTCCTGCAGGACCCGCAAAAGTTTGGCCTGGACCCGCGGGCTGGCTTCCGTCAGCTCGTCGAGGAAAAGCGTGCCGTTTTCCGCCAGTTCCACCAGGCCGATCTTGCTGCTGATGGCGCCGGTGAACGAGCCTTTTTCATGGCCGAAGAATTCGCTCTCGAACAGATCGTCCTGAAGGCTGGCCATGTTGATGGTGACAAGCCGCCCGCTGCGCCCGCTTTTTTCGTGGATGCGGCGGGCCAGCATCTCCTTGCCTACCCCGGATTCCCCGTTGAGCAGGATGGAGGCATCCGTCCCGGCCACGGTATCTATGTCTTCAAGAAAACGCCGCATCTCCGGTGAAGCGCAGACCAGTTCCTGATGGCCTTCCGGCAGGGGGGCATTGCGCAGCACGCTTTGTTCCGTCTCCAGGACCGTGGTGCAGGACCAGGCCAGGATCCTGCCGATGTCCCGCAGAAGATCCTCACTGAGCATGGGGCGGGTCTCTTCCCGGAACGACCCCATGTGACACAGGACGTAGATACCGTAGGGGCGGCAGTCCACGGGGATGCCCGCCAGGATGACACGGGCACCGCTGCCGCCGCCCAGATTGTCCAGCAGGAGCGGGGAGCCTTCGGCCACGATGCCTGCGATCTCGTCCAGGGTGGAGGGGATGGAGAGCTCCGGCCCGACGGCGGAGCTGTCCTGGCTTGCCAGCTGGCGCAGGGGTGCCGAAGGATGGGATTGCAGAAAAAGGCAGCTGTGCTCCGCTCCCAGGATCTGGGCGGATTCCGTCAGGAGGATGGGCAGGAAGGATTCGAACGAGGTCCGCAACCGCTGCGGGGCAAAATGCTCACGATAGGCCGCCAGCAGGGAACGCTCGGAGACGGCCTGGTCCTGGCCTTCCCGCAGGTAGCGGGGGATGAGCGGGAGCAGGGATTCCGGCCAGAAGTGATGCTTCAGGTAAGGGTAGACCGCCCAGGCTTCATGGAGCAGCAGGCGGGCCTTGCCTTCATCTTCCGGCAGCAGCAGCTGGGCCAGCAGCAGGCGGCTCTTGCCTGCTTCCAGCGCGTCATGCAGGGCGTCCAGCAGGGTGATGCTGTGGCGGCAGGCCTCGATGGCCTGGGCCGTCTGTCCCGCCGCGGCCAGCTGCTTGCCGTGCAGGCGCAGGGCCACGCCCCGCAGCAGTCGGTTGGGGCCGTTGAGGCAGCGTTGCAGCTCCTGGGGAAAATCATAGCAGGGCAGGGGAGGAAAGCCCCGGTCATGGAGGGCCTCGAGCAGTTCGAGCACCATGCCGTTCAGATAGGTGGGACGCTGGAAACCGCGCTGGGCCGCCTTGTGCAAGACGTTCTGCAACACATGGTAGGCAGCGTCGGCGTGGCCTTCCCGCATGTGGTAGCAGGCCAGATGACGCACCGTGGTGACCATGCTCGTGATGTCCGTCTGCTCCGTGATGTCGGAAAGAGCGATATCCAGCTGCTCCAGGGCCTTGTCGCTTTTTCCTGTCCGCAGGTACAGGGAGGCCAGCTGGCTGCGGAGGCTGCGGGTCAGGGACATGTCGTTACGGATGGACGACTGGCGCAGGCGGGAGAGCAGCAGGCTGGCCGCCAGATCGAAGTCGCCGCGGTTGGCCGCGGCAAAACTCCAGTGGCGGACATAGAAAAGTTCGAACAGATGGCGTTCCTGGGCACGCAGCTTGCGGCTGACGCGGGTAAAGATGCTCATGGCCTGATCGTAATCCCCTTCCAGGAAGGCAAGGATGCCCAGGTAGGGGGCCGCGGTCTCGAACAGGTCGGGCTTGCGCAGGGATTCCAGCTGGCGGCGGCCGCGCAGCATGATGGCATGCAGGCGCGGATCGTTGTGCCGCGGGGTGTTGCAGACATTGAGCGTCCCGAGCAGCAGGTCGAAGAGCGCCATCTCTTCCCTGTCGGCGATGCGGAAGGCCTGTGCCCTGGCCCGGAAGCAGAGGGCGGGAAGTTTCGGGATGAAGTTGCCCGAACAGGTGATGGTCATATGGAGTTCCCGGCAGAGCCGGAGATAGGGGCGCACGGCATCAGCGGAAGACAGGGGCAGGCGGAGCAGACGTTCCGACAGGCAGAGCAGCAGGCCCTTGATGACCCCGGGCCGCAGGCTGTCGATGCGGCGCAGGCAGAGGGCCAGCAGGGCCTCCAGCGCTTCGAGCTCGCGTTCCTGCCCCAGCAGGGCAAGGATCGGGGGCAGGCCATCCGGCTCCGGCAACCGGCGGAATATCGTCCCGGCGGCAGGGTATGCGTCCAGCAGGTCTTTCAGGGGAACGAAGTCCGGCTGCGGAGACGCAGCAGGACAGAAAGCCGTTGCTGCCGTTTCCGGGGGCAGGCCCCCCAGTTGTACCAGCAGCTCGGGCTGCCAGCATTCCCCCAGCAGGGCATGCAGGAAATTCCCGCAGTCGTGATGTCGGTACCAGTCGTTTCTGTACATAGCTCGGACCCCTCCACCACGCAGGCTACCTGTCTTTTTTTCGGAATACAAGATACAAAAATGTATTTTTTAAGCACAAAAAATCACAAGTTAATATCTATTGTAAAAAATATTCAGTAAAAACAATAAAATATATTTTGGTACGCTCCTTGCTAATAAAAGGGAAAATTCAGGGGCAGCCCCGTGCTGCACATCCCATGCAAAGGAGCGGTTATGATTCAAAGTATCGATCCCGCAGCCTGTACCGGTTGCGGCAGCTGCACGAAAACCTGCCCGCTTGACGTATTTCGCCTTGAGACAGCACAGGAGCAGATATCCCCGTGCATGGCGGCCTGTCCTGCGGGTGTGGATATTCGCGGCAACCATTATCTGATCCAGCAGGGCAACCTGGACGAAGCCGCGCGCAATTATCTGGCTGTCCAGCCGTTCCCGGCCATCACCGGCCGTGTCTGCTTCCATCCCTGTGAATCCGCATGCGCCCGTGCCCGTGTGGACAGCGCTGTCAATATCAATGCCGTGGAGCATGTGCTCGGCGACTGGGCCGCGCAGATGCCGCTAAAGCCCGTGCGACGTCACATCAGCAAGGTGGCCGTGGTGGGTTCCGTCCGGCCGGTCTTTCCTGCGCCTGGTTCCTGGCCCTCATGGGCTATCCTGTCACGGTCTTCGAAGCCCGTCCGTTCCCCGGCGGCATGCTGCGTTACGGCATCCCCGCCTACCGTCTGCCCGATGACGTGGTAGCCACCCAGGTCCGCCGTCTTGAAGAGATCGGCGTGCGTTTCTGCTGCAATACCCGTGTGGGCAAGGGCGCGGACGTCAGCCTGGCCGAACTGAAGCGCCGCGGCTACAAGGCCATCATGCTGGCCCCCGGTACCTCCGCCAGCCGCCGTCTGGAACTGGAAGGCAGCGACCTGCCCGGCGTGCACTGGGGGCTGGATTTCCTGAGCGCCTGCCGCAGCGATGAAAAGCCTGTCATCAGCGGTGACGTGGTGGTCGTGGGCGGCGGTGACGTGGCCGTGGATGCGGCCATCACGGCCCGTCGTCTCGGTGCCGCCCGAGTCCACATGGCCTGCCTGGAAAGCCGGGAAGAGATGCCCGCCTATCCCCACAACCAGAAGGATGCCGAAGACGAAGGGATCGAGTTCCATTGCGGCTTCGGGCCGGCCCGCCTGCTGCAGGAAGATGGCCGTCTGGTGGGCCTGGAACTGCATGCCTGCACCAGCCTCAAGGACGAGGAAGGCCGCTTCGCCCCCCGTTTCGACACTTCGTCCACCCTGCGCCTGGCCGCGTCGCACGTTATCTTCGCCATCGGCCAGGTCTCGGAACTGGACGGTTTTGCCGGTGATGTGAACGTGGAACGCGGCCGCATCGTGGTGGAGGACATCACCCTGGCCACCAGCCAGTGGGGCGTGTTCGCCGCCGGTGACGCGGCCACGGGCCCGGCCTCTGTGGTGGCGGCCATCGCCGGTGGCCGTGAGTGCGCCATCTCCATCGACCGCATGCTTAAAGGGGCCGACATCCAGGGCGAGCGCGGCCGCAAACGTCCCCAGGTTCCCGAAGACCGCCTGCCCGGCCAGGGCATCGGCCAGGAGCCCCGCCATGAGCGCGGCCGTGTGCCCGCCGATCCGCAGGATCCCATGGCGGAGAACGTGCGCCCCCTCGATATGGAAGCCTGCTTTGCCGAAGCCCTGCGCTGCATGACCTGCGGCAGCCGTTCGCGTATCGCCTACAATGACGACTGTATGACCTGTTTCACCTGTGAGCTGCGTTGTCCTTCCGGGGCCATCTTCGTGCATCCGTTCAAGGAACGGTTTGCCCGGACCCTTGATCAGGTTGACGTCGTAAAGAGCTAACTGCCGGAGGACATCATGAAAGAACCCAGAGGATACGAATACACGACGGACCTGCTCGTGGTCGGGTGTGGTTTCAGTGGCATGTGGGCGGCCATGCGCGCCAAGGATTTTCTTGACGACGTGCTGGTGGTGGACAAGGGCCCCCGTGACTGGGGCGGCCTTGGCGGCCTTTCGGGCGGCGACATGATCGTTAAGCAGCCCGACATGAACCTTGATGACCTGCTGGACGATCTGGTCTATTACTACGATGGCCTGGCCGACCAGAAGCTGCTGGGGCAGATCCTGACCCAGTCCTATGACCGCTTCATGGATTTTGATAACTGGGGCCACAAGTTCGTCCGCAACGACAAGGGCGAGCTGTGCTTCATCCCCCAGCGTGCGCTGGATTACATGCGCTTCTATTACTACCATCCCTACGGCATGGGCGGCATCGACAAGGCCCGCCTGCTCAAGCGGGAGTGCGAAAAGCGCGGCGTGCGCCGTCTGGGCCGTGTGGTCATTACCGACGTCATCACCGACGGCGAGCGCGTCACCGGTGCCGTGGGCTTCCACGCCCAGAGCGGCAAGCCCGTCTACATCCGGGCCCGTGCCGTGCTGCTGGCCACCAATACCGGCGGCTGGAAGCCTTCCTACCATCAGAACACCCCTGCCAGCGAAGGCGTGAGCATCGCCTGGAACGCCGGCTGCGCCATGCGCAACTTCGAGTTCTGGAAGGTCTGGAACGTGCCGGTGGACTTTGCCTGGGAGGGACAGACCGGTCTGTTGCCCAAGGGGGCCCGCTTCCTCAACAACAAGGGCGAAGACTTCATGCTCAAGTATTCCCCCAAGTTCGGCGCCAAGGCCGACCCGCATTACAATACGCGCGGCATGATCTGCGAAGTGCGCGCCGGTAACGGCCCCATCCTTTTCGACTGCAGCAAGATGTCGGCCGAAGACGTGGAGACCATGCGCCCGCGTGCGGGCTGGATGGGCCTTAACGACAAGAAGCTGCGGGCCATGGGCATGGACTTTTTCGCCCAGAAGTTGGAGTGGATGCCGCAGGTGCGCCATACCTACGGCGGCATCGTGGCCGATCTGGACGGCGCCACGGCCATCAAGGGCCTGTACGCCGCCGGTCTGGCCCGCAACCCCGACCCCGGTGTCTACATGGGCGGCTGGGCCACCTGCATCACGGCCACCACGGGCTATTCCGCCGGTGAGGCCGCGGCCCGTTTCGTGGAAGGCCATGACGCCGTCCCCTTCGACAAGGCCTATGCCGCTGACCGCCTGAACGGCATCCTGCGTTATCTGGGACGTGACGGCATCGCGCCCAAGGACGTCATCGCCGACATGCGCGAAGTCATGAGCGCGCCCGACGTGGCCCTGATGAAGACGGGGCGCGGCCTGAGCCGTGGCTTGGATCGCGTGGCCGAAGTGCGGGAAGAGTTCCTGCCCGAGCTGGGGGCCCGCGATGCCCACGAGCTGGCCAAGCTCTTTGAAGCGACCTCCACCGTGCTGCTGACGGATCTGTGCCTGACCGCGGCCCTGGCCCGCAAGGAATCCCGTGCCGGTCATTACCGCGAGGATGACCCCCAGCGTGACAATGCCAACTGGCTCAAGTGGATCGAACAGCGGCAGGTGGACGGACGGCATGAGCTGCACACCGTGCCCGTGCCCCTGGATGACTATCCTGTGAAGCCGTACCGCTATTACATGGACAACTTCACCTGGCCCGAACCTCCGCGTGCGGACTAGGCCGACGGCCCGGTGACTGGCCGGTGCCATCCCTTGCGGCATGAGCCGTGAGTGGTTCCTTCTGTGAGCCGGGGGCGTCTTCTCCCTGCCTCCGGCTCATTCCGTCCGCAACTTCATCCCCGCGCAGGGCCCCGTGCCCGCGCGATTTACAGGAAACGATATGTCAGCAACGACCCCGGAGAAGAAAGCTCCCCTGTCTCTTGCCTATTATGTCCACAGCCTCGTCTGTCTGTGCATCATGTTCGGCTTCGGCCTGCTGGACCCTGTGGAACCCCTGACCCCGCTGGGGATGCGCCTGGTGGGCGTGTTCCTGGGGGTGCTGTACGGCTGGGTGTTCATCGAGATCGTCTGGCCCAGCCTGGCCGGTCTGCTGGCCCTGATGCTGGTGGGCGGCATGAAGCCCGTGACCCTGCTGAACAACAGTTTCGGCCACCCCATCGTGCAGATGATGTTCTTCATCTTCGTCTTCTGCGCCACCATCAACCACTACGGTCTGTCGCGCTTCATCTCCCTCTGGTTCATCACGCGCAAATTCGTGGCGGGCAGGCCGTGGCTGTTCAGCTTCACCTTCCTGGCCTCCATCTTCATCCTGGGGGCGCTGACCAGTGCCTCT
>ENA-ORVG01001258-ORVG01001258.1-human-gut-metagenome-genome-assembly--contig:-NODE-1258-length-30829-cov-5.710210_pt1 | contig 30829 bp, 19 predicted proteins | sample MGYA00242091_ERZ509233 | MGnify/ENA primary metagenome ERZ509233 (study PRJEB26280, sample SAMEA2338840) | human gut metagenome | biome: human gut; feature: human-associated habitat; material: faeces... | reverse complement strand
TCTCTCCCCCACCGCCTGCGGGCGGAGCCCCCTCGCAGAGGGGGCCAAGGGATGAGCACACCTTTTTCGACAGTCCGGGGCAAACTGCGTTCGCCCCGGCAGAGCCATCCTCCCTAATAAAGAACACCGCCGATCCGGGTCACGGGTCGGCGGTGCTTTTTTGAACAAATCATTGATTACTGTGCGTTTTCACGCAGAGCGGCACGCATTTCCTTCTGGATGGCAGGGGTCGTTTCCACCTTCTGCATCAGGGCCGCGATCAGCTCGGGCAGCTGCTTTGCGGGCAGCTGCTCTGCAACGACCGAGGCCAGGTACTCAGCGTGGGACATGGCAGGCTCAAACGTGCGGGCGTAGGTCTTACCGCTGCGCACGAAGCCAACCTCCCGCAGAACACCCTTCTCCATCAGGCTGTTCAGCATCGAGAAAATCGAGCGTTCCTTCCATTTACGGTCAACACAGGTTTTCACGACTTCCGTCTGTGCCATCGCGTGATCCGCCTGCCAAAAAATTTCCATGATCTGTTGTTCGCTTTTTGTCAGATGCACGTTGGTATACCTCGCTTTAAAAATTGTCTACACTTCTATAGTATCCGCTTGTCAGCAAAATGTCAATGAGTTTCCGAAAATTTTTTCAAGTTTTTCTGGTTATTTCATAACATTTTGCAAATCTGACACATTTAGCGGGCAGCTTCGTGCATTTCTCGATTTATGTCATAGATTCGACAGTTTACAAATGTGTGGCATATATGTGGCGCATTTTGCCGCATCATGCCGCACTTTTGCCGCAAATGATATTTCGTGTCCCCCCCCCCGTCATTTTTTAGTTGATTTCATCCTCTTTGCGCCGTTCCTGTCATTCCGCCGGCCACCGGCCGCGCAGGTACTCGAGCGCGCGCTTTTCCAGCCGCGAAACATAACTGCGGCTGATGTGCAGCGCCTGCGCCGTCTGCTGCTGGGTCTTGGGCGCACCGTCAAATCCATACCGCTGCCGCATAATAGCGCGTTCCCGGGCAGGCAGAGCGTCCACCAGCGCGCGCAGCCGGGCAGCGTCGGCGCGGCTCTCGCAGCCGGCCTCCATGTCGGCTTCATCGGGCAGAGTGTCCGCCAGCGTCAACTGCCCGTCCGCCTCGAGCGGCTCCTGCAGCGACAGCGTCACCCCCGTCCGCCGCCCCCGCCGCAGGTCCATGCGGAGCTCATTCTCAATACATCTGCTCGCATAGCTGGCAAAGCGCTTGCCCTTGGCGGGGTCGAAGGTATCCACCGCCTTGATAAGCCCAATCGTGCCGATGGAGATCATGTCGTCCTGTGCGCTGTTCCCGGCATAGTATTTTTTGCAGATATGCGCGACGAGCCGCAGATTGTGGCGGATCAGCGTATCCCGCGCCTGTGCGGCGGCTGCCCCGCCCTTTTGCAGATCGGCAAAGGCCGCGCGCTCCCTGTCCGGCGGGAGCGGACGCGGGAAGGACCCGCTTTCGAGATGCAGCGCCAGATACAGAATATGCCCTGCCGCCGCCTGCAAAAACAAACCAAAAATGCCCAGCATACACACCACCTCGCGGAAGTGTATGCCGGGCATGGAAATTCTATTCTGTCTTTTGGGTGGCAAACGCCGGGTTGGCGGCGCACGTCGGCGGGGACGTCCATATGGGCGATGAGGCCTTTTTCTTTACAGCGCAAACTGCACCGCGCAGAAGGCGGCGTAGATCGCCAGAAGCAGGATACCCTGGGCGCGGTTCAGCTTGCCCTTGACGAGGGCGGGAACCGTCAGGATCAGCATGACGGCCAGCATGACCGGCAGATCCAGCACAAGGCTGGAATTGATGCCGAACAGCGTGGCGCTCTGCGGGATGGTGAAGGGTGCCAGCGTGATCGACACGCCGCTGACCAGCACAAGGTTAAAGACATTCGCACCGACGATGTTGCCCAGCGACAGGTCGCTGTGGCCCTTGACCAGCGAGGTGATGGCCGTGACCAGCTCGGGCAGCGAGGTGCCGAGCGCGACAAACGTCAGGGCGATGACGCTCTCGGGCACGCCGAGGGCCTGCGCGATCAGGGTGCCGTTGTCCACGAGCAGGTTTGCGCCGACGGCGATCAGCACCGCGCCCAGCACAAGCAGGATCAGCGTCTTGGCGAGGGGCATTTCCTCCTCGGACGCCTCTTGCTCACCGGCGGGGGTGTTTTTCATCTGCAGCACGTTGACGGCCATGTACGCCACAAACATTGCCAGCATGATGATGCCCATGACGCGGGTGAATCTGCCGAAAACATAGGCCGCAATGCAGTAGATGGCCGCCGCCGCGAAGAAGAAGGCGACGGGGGTTTTCAGCGTTTTGGGGTCTACCCTGCCGGGGCGCACCGCAATCGTGATGGCCGCGATCAGTGCCGCATTGCAGATGACCGAGCCGATGGCGTTGCCGTAGGCGATCTCGCCATGGCCGGACAGCGCGGACATCGTGGAGACCATGACCTCCGGCAGCGTCGTGCCGATGGAGACCACCGTCGCGCCGATGAGCAGCTCCGGCAGGTGGAAGCGGCGGGCCAGTGCGGACGCGCCGTCAACAAACCAGTCGCCGCCCTTGATCAGGAACAACAGGCCGACAATAAAAAGCAGCACAGGGATGAGCATATTGATTCCTCCGTTAAAAATGCACGTTATGTGTCGGAAATTATATTATACCACGGCAGTCCGGGTGCCGTCAAACGGGGCGGGGTTTAAAATGTAAAAATGCAGCCTTTCGCGCGCATGGCTTCCCCCCGGAGGGGGAAGCCGTCAGTGGCCCCGACCACTGACTGATGAGGGTCGACCTTGCAGATGCTGCCCGTTTACAAGCTGTTGCCGTGCACACGCCCCTCATCCGGCCCTGCGGGCCACCTTCCCCCGCGGGGGAAGGCAAAAAGCCCCCAATTCTTGCACACTTTCCCGCATTGTGTCCTGCCAACACAAACACAAAACCCCGCAGGGGATACCTGCGGGGCTTTGTGCATAGAGGGGTGGGAAAGTATATAAAGGTCAGTGAATGTCTTGATTGATTACAAATATTATTATAGCAAGTTTTCTTAAAATGTCAAATGTCAGACTTGCATTTTGGTTTTCAAAAGATTATAATAAAGTCATTCCCACTTAATTTTATTTAGCAAGCGCACAAAAAAGCATACTTTTCCAATTTTGTTAAAGATAACAGTGATTGTATACTTCACTTTATTTTTTTGTGCGCATTACACAAAACAACAACAAGGAGTCAATCCATGGACGATTTGGACCACAAAATCCTACAACTGCTGGCGGAAAATGCGCGTATGCCCGTTAAGGACATCGCCCAGCGGGTCAGCCTGACCAGTCCCGCCGTATCCAGCCGCATCCACCGCCTGGAGCAGGAGGGCGTCATCGGCGGGTACACTGTCGTGCTGTGCCACCCCGACGCGCCCGCCCGGGTCGAGGCGCTGATCTCGGTACTGGTGGACGCAGCGACCCGCGCGAGCTTTCTGACCATGATCGAGCAGGAGCCGCAGGTCTTGCAGTGTTTCCGCGTGACAGGCAGCTACAACTTTATAATTAAGGTAAGCTGCACCGACATTGACGCGCTGGAGCACCTGCTGACCAAGATGCAGAAGATGGGCTCCACCAACACCCAGATCATCCTGAACACCCAGCTGGACCGCGGTCTGGCATTCGACGAATAAGCGAGGTTTTTATGGCACATTTTTGCAAAAACTGCGGTCTGCTGACTGCCCCGTACGACGAGCGGTGCCCCAAGTGCGGCGCACCGCTGCCGCATATCCCGATGGGCGAGGCTCTGTTGGAGTCCATGCGTCAGTCCCCGGAGGGTACCGTTGAGACCGGCGAGCCGCTGTACGAGCAGGACTTGGAGGAGGACCGCATCGACGCCATGAGCCAGGGCGCGACGACGGCGGCCATGCTGCTGTTCGCCATCCCCATCGCCGGGTTCGTGCTGGCGGCGGTGTGGAGCTTTGGCGGCACGCAGGACCCTGCCCGCAGGCGGCTGGCCCGGGCGTACCTGATCCGTGCGCTGGTCGTGGCGGGGCTGTTCATCCTGTTTGTGGCTGTGGCCGCGATGGTGTTTACCGCCGCGCTGCACAGCCAGCTGGCCTACTACTATTACCGTTGAGGAGGCGCCATGAAAGCATCTGTCATCATCCCGAACCTGAACGGCGCGGGCTGGCTGCGGGATTCCATCGAGTCCGTCTGGGCGCAGACCGAGCAGGATTTTGAGCTGATCGTCATTGACAACGGCTCCACCGACGAGAGCCTGGACATCGCCCGCAGCTACTGCGGGCGGGACCGCTACACTTTAATTGAAAACGCCGGGAACACCGGCTTTTCCCATGCGGTGAACCAGGGCATTGCGATTGCCAAAGGCGAGTACATGGCGCTGTTCAACAACGACGCCTTTGCGGAGCCGGATTGGCTGGCAGAGCTGATCAAAACCGCCGACGCCGACCCGAAAATTTTTGCGGTCAGCAGCCTGATGCTGCGCTACTATGAGCCGGAGCTGGCCGACGACGCGGGCGACTACGTGACGATCCTGGGCTTTGCCTGCAAGCGCGGCGACGGCTTAAAGGCCAGCCGCTATACAAAGCCCTGCCGTGTGTTCAGCGCGTGCGGCGGCGCGGCGCTCTACCGCAAGTCGATTCTGGACGAGATCGGCGTGTTTGACGAGCTGTTCTTCGCGTATTACGAGGACGTCGATTTGAGCTGGCGTGCGAACAATTTCGGCTACAGGAACGTCTACTGCCCCACAGCCCGCTGCCGCCACATCTGCGGCGCGACCACCGGCGCGGTGCGCTACAACCCGTTTAAGAGCATCCAAAGCGGGCGCAACAGCATTCTGCTGCCCTACAAGAACCAGCCGATTTTGATGTTGGTCTTGAATTTTATCCCGATGCTGCTGGGGTATCTGCTCAAAGTGCTCATGTTCCGGCTGCGCGGCTTCGGCGGGGATTACGCGAAGGGCTTCCGCGAGGCGCGGGCGGCGCTGCCGAAGATAAACAAACCCAAATTCAAGTGGCGGAACCTGCCCAATTATGTCTGGGTGGAGTTCAGTCTGATCGCCGGGCTGTTCAAGTACATTGTGTACCGCGTGCAGCGGGCGTTGAAGATCACGTGATGGGGGGCCTTGCCTTTCATTTTGCTGCGCTGTAGGGGCTTTGGACCTTTCCGCAGACTCCCTTTTCTCTTACTTTCTTCGAGAAGAAAGTAAGCAAAGAAGCTTTCAATGTCTCAACCAAAAAGCACCTGCTGGCCGGTCACACGCATACCGGTCAGCAGGTGCTTTTATTTTACTTGTTTAGAATTTCTTTGGTTCTTTCTTTGCAAAGAAAGAACATCTCTCGTTTAATCCTCATCCGCAAAGTTGCCCAATGCCTTTGCCTGCTCGATGACCTTGTTCTCGAGCATCTGCGGCAGGGTCTCATACCGGACGAACTCGAACGTGAAGTAGCCGCGGCCCTGGGTCAACTGGCGCAGGAAGGTGGTGAAGTCCTGCATCTCGGCCACGGGGACCTCGGCCTCGACGACCTGCAGACCGTCGTCATCGGGGTTCATGCCCAGCACGCGGCCGCGGCGCTTCGTGACCTCGCCCATAATATCGCCGGTGTTGTCGGCGGGGACGTGGGCTTTCAATGCGCCGATGGGCTCAAGCAGGACGGGGCCGGCCTCGGGGATGGCGGCCTTATACGCGAGTTTGGCGGCCATAATGAACGCCATTTCGCTGGAATCAACAGGGTGGTAGCTGCCGTCCAGCAGCGTGGCCTTCATGCCGACCATCGGGTAACCGGCCAGCACGCCGTGCTCGGCGGCCTGACGGACGCCCTTCTCGACTGCCGGGAAGAAGTTCTTCGGCACGCTGCCGCCGAACACGTTCTCGGCAAACTCGATGCTCTCGCCCTCGACGGGTTCGAACTGGATCCAGACGTCGCCGAACTGGCCGTGGCCGCCGGTCTGCTTCTTGTGGCGGCCCTGCGCCTTGCAGCTCTTGCGGATGGACTCACGGTACGGCACGCGCGGATTCTCGAGCGTGATCTCGACGCCGAACTTATTCTTCAGCTTGGCGAGCGCGACCTCCAGATGCTGGGTGCCCAGACCGCTGATGATCTGCTGCTTCGTCTCGGGGTCGACCACGAACCGGATGGCGGGGTCCTCCTCGATCAGGCGGGCCAGCGCGCTGCCGACCTTACCCTCGTCACCCTTCTTGGCGACCTTGACGGCCATGCGGTAGCTGCTGATGGGGTACACAGGTGCGGGCAGCGCCACGACGCGGGCGGGGTCACACAGGGTATCGCCGGTCTTGGCGGTGGCCAGCTTGGCAACTGCGCCGATGTCACCGACGGCGATTTCGGGCGTGTCGGTCTGCTTTTTGCCGCAGACGGTCAGCGTCTTGCCCAGGCGCTCCGGCTGGCCGGTGCGGGCGTTGACGGCGTTGCTCGTCGCGGTCAGCCTGCCGGACAGCACCTTAATAAAGCTCAGCTTGCCGACAAACGGGTCGGCCACAGTCTTAAAGACGTAGGCGCACAGCGGGGCGGCGGGGTCGGCGGTGATCTCCACCGGCTCGCCGCCAGACTCGCCCACGGCGGACGCGGTGTCCGCGCCGGGCAGCAGCACGTTCATGTTGTAGAGCAGCATATCCAGCGCCTGCGCGTTGACGGCGGAGCCGCAGAACACAGGCGTGATCTGGCCGCTGCGCACGCCGGAGGCCATGCCCTGGACGATCTCCTCTGTGGTGAAAGCCTCACCCTCGAAGAACTTCTCCATCAAAGCCTCGTCGGTCTCGGCGATGGCCTCGCTCATGGCCTGGATCAGGCCCTCAAAGCGGTGGCCGATGTCGGGCAGGTCGATCTGGACCTGCTTGCCGCCTTCGTATTTGAAGGCCTTCTGGCTGAACAGGTTGATGTAGGCGACGGTGCCGTCGTCCAGACGGACGGGCACGACGCAGGGGCAGACACTGGGGCCGAACTTGATCTTCATCTGCTCCAGGATCTTAAAGTAGTCGGCGTTTTCCAAATCAGCCTTGGTGACAAAGATCATCCGCGCCTTGTTGTTTTTCAGCGCCAGCTGGTACGCCTTCTCGGCACCGACGGTCACGCCGGAACGCCCGGACACACAGATCAGCACGCTCTCGGCGGCCATGATGCCCTCGGCAGCGCCGGTCTCAAAATCAAACAGACCCGGTGCGTCGATCAGGTTGTACTTGATGCCCTCGTACTCGACGGGGACAACGCTCGAGTTGAGCGATGCCTTGCGGCGGATCTCCTCGGGGTCAAAGTCGCTGGCGGTGGTGCCGTCCTCGACACGGCCCATACGCTCGGAAGCGCCGCTCATGTACAGCAGTGCCTCGGTCAGCGTCGTTTTGCCGCAGCCGGCGTGGCCGGCCACCAGAATGTTGCGGATGTCTTTGCTTGCGTAGCCCATGGATCGTCAAACCTCTTTTCGCGCCGGGGCTGCTTCCGGCAGCCCTGCGGCGTAGAATTTCATTGCGGCGCAGTGATTTTTGAACACTCCCGCCTGTTTGATACTACTTTACCACATTGTTGTGGAAATTTAAACAGTTTTTTCGGATTTTTTGTAAAAATTTTTAGGCAAAAGATTGTGGAAAGTGTAAAAAATCGTTCCTCGACATACAGCAAGTGTAGGGGCGAGCATTGCTCGCCCGCCAACTTGGCGCAGCATCGTCTTTTCTGGAAAATTTATCACAGGGCAAACGGGCACGGGCGGGCAATGCTCGCCCCTACCAATCGTTTCTTTGCCGGTCCGTGCAGCAAAAAAGCCGCACAGCTTTCACTGTACGGCTTAACGGCTCACTTATTTTTCCTTCTTCGCCGTCTTTTTGCGGCGGCGGGCGCGCCCGTTGTCGGCCTTGGCCTCGGGAACATAGAGGCTATAGCTCAACAGGTAGCGGCCATGGGCAGGGATGCGGTAGAACGCGGCCTTGATGCGCTCCATCGGGCCGGTGCCGCTCTCGGCGGTGCTGCCGCTCAGCATAACAACATACTGCATATCGGTGTAGCGGGCGGCCACATCGCACTGGCGCAGATTCATGTGGATCAGATCACCCAGCTGCTCCACCATCAGAGCGGTCTCGGCAGCATCGGTGTTCTGGCTGGGAGCCATGGTCAGGATCGCCAGGAATACCTGCAGACCGTAGCGGGCCTGCACGCCGCGCTGTACGCGGTAAATTTCCTTGAACGTCTCAAAGTCGCAGATACAGGCCCCCGTGTTCTCGGTATCCGGCAGAGCAGAGATCAGCTTGGAGACATCGCTCTCCATATTGCGGTCTGCCTGGCGCATCTGGCGGTAGGCAGAGCCTGCGCGGCCCGGCTCGATGGTATGATGCAGGCAGCCCATGGCGCTGCCGCGGCGTGCCAGATCCTGCGCCTCCTCGTGGCGGCCCAGCGTCTCCAGCGCGACGATCTTTTCCAGATAAAGGCGCTCCTCGTAGGGGTCCAGCTCCAGCGCGCGGGTACACAGCGCAACGATGCGGGTGCTCTCGCCCCATTTTTTGCAGAGCTCCAGCAGGTTTAAAATGGCTGTGCGGTACTGCCCGTGCAGACGCACGCTGACGCTTTCGACCCACGGCTCGGACGCAGACCGCGGCAGCAGGCGCCCGTCATACAGGTTGACGATCTGTTCATAAATGCGGCTGCGCTTCTCGGCGTCGCCCTCCTTGCGGGCCAGCTCCGACAGGTCGTTGACCTCAAACACATCCACGCTGCAGTCCAGATGGGGGTTCCACTGGTAGTAGCCGCGGCTGGTCACGATGCAGCCCTTCATCTCATCCAGACCCTCCGCGTCGATCATATTGCGGAAGCGATGCAAGATGGCGCGCAGGGCCATGTCCGGGTTGGTGGACCGCTCCCCTGCCCACAGGGTATCGGTCAGTACCTTGTGGGAGACGCGCTCCCCGCGCCGCAAAACGAGATACTGCACCAGCGCCGTTGCCTTGCGGGACTGCGCCAGCTGTGCCAGCACGGGCTTGCCGTTCACACGGATCTCAAAGCCGCCCAGCATTTTGATTTCAATTGTTGTCATCCTAGTCATCCTCTCTGCTCTGATGCCCATGGCGTTCCTGCATTTTTGTCCGGCACACAGGTATTCATGTTTTAAAGTATAACTAGTCCATTTGAATTTGTCCAGTACATCCGCCGGGATTGTAATAAACTTTTCAAAAATAGTCCCGGAGGGCACCGCTCACGACTCCGACGATGCCTTGCCGTCCCAGGTGCCGGGTTCATACAGGATGACCGGCTCACCGGGCAGCTGCACAATGGCTTTTTGGGTGCACAGCGGCACGATCTGGTCGTTGGCGTCCCGCTTGGCCACAGTCAGCACCACCGTCATAGCCGTAATGCGCGGGGTCTTGGTTTCGTCGCCGTCCTGCGTCCAGCTGCGGGCGTAGAAATGCAGATCGCTGATGAACAGCCCCATATAGGCATCCCGGGGATAGGCCGTTGTGTAGCCGTAGGCAACATAGGGCCGTGTGACTGTCACGGTACCGTCCTCGGCCTTGTTCTCTTTTGTGTGCTGCGGGTTGCCGTAGTGCCCGGCGTCATTCAGTTCATCGCGGTAAAAGCGCATGTGCAGGTAGCCGTTCAGCGCATTGGCCTGATCCGCTGTCAGCAGTGGTGTGCCGTCTGTCTTTGTCAGCATCGGCACACAGTCCTTGTCGATCAGCTCAATGTGGTTGGGGTAGACGCTGAATTCCAATGCCGTGCCCTCGCTGTAGTCGTCACCCTTGGACGCAAAAACGCTGTCCAAATCATTAAGGTCCGTTGCGCCGTCGGTGAAGCGGATATAGCCGTTCGCCTCGAGCACCTCGCCGCGGATCGTCTCAATGAGCGCATCGGCCAGATTTTGCGCGCGGGTCTGCTGCTGGATGTCCATGTACGCCTGTGCGCTGGGCTGTATCAGCGTGACCGCCGCCAGCGTAAAGATCGCCAGCAGCACCATGCAGACGATCAGCTCCACCAGCGTTGTGCCGTTCTGGTTTTTCAAACGCTGCTTCATGGGTTGGTCGTCCCTTCTGCCGTGCTCTTGCTGTAGCGGTAAAACTTGTGCTGTTCCGTCGTTTCTTGGCCGTTTTCCGTAACTTTTGCGCTTGTCTCCACGCTGTCCAGCTCGACGCCTTTCACCGTAAATTCACCGTAATCGCCAAAGGAGAAATCCAGCCCATCCCGCTCCTTCACCCAGTGGGGGTCCGCGTTATTGGCCGGGTACAGCCCGGCGCAGAAGGCATAGGCTGTCTCCCGCAGCGACTCGGCCTTTTGGGACATAGCGCGGGCGTACCGCAGCGAAACGACGAACATCGACGTAAAAATCATCAGCAGCAGGAACGACACCAGCACTTCCACAATGGTCTCGCCGCGCTGACTTTGTAAAGTATGTTTCATAGCGGGTCACTCCTGTGTTGTGCCGGTGCTCTGTTTGGCACCGCGGGTGTAGGTGATGGAATCGGGTTGCTGGCTGGTGTCGCAGTGGAACGTCAAGCGGTAGCTGCCAATGTTGTCGTCAGTAATGGTCAGGTCAGGACTGCCGGGGGCGTAGAACGTCAGGGCTTTAATGCGGTAATACTTTGTTGGACCGTCGTTTATTGTGTAGTACACCTTTGGTAATTTTTTGCTTTTTGCCTGGCTGCCGTCGCTGTCGTACTTCACTGTGCGGTCATAGGTCCGCGTGAAGGCAAAGCTCTCGCCGTTTTTCGTGACTGTCACTGTAATATCCAGCTGTAAATCGACGATCTCCATGCCCTTGCGGTTTTCGCCTTCCAATGTGTCGAGCAGGTTGCGCAGGTCTGTGGCACTGGTGCTGTTCGCCGTCTGGTTCAGCTTGTCGGCGCACCGTCGCCCGGGCGGCGGCGCAGTGTTACCGTGATGGCCTCGGCGCCGCCATCAGGCTGGCTGCCGTTCGGTTTCCAGGCGAACTCCTTGGGCTGGGATTCCAAATCATAGATGTCCTTGCCGTAGCTTTGGGAGAACATGAACTGCCCATTGACGAACTTGGCAAAGCTGCTGTCCTTCTTGTTCAGCTCCCCTTCCAGCACGTCGGAAAAGCTGGTTGCCAACTGGTAGGCTTCCTGTTCCAGCAGCTGGCGGTTGGCATTGGCCGTCAGCACAGAGGCCGCATAGACCAGCGCTGCCGACAGCGCCACAAACAGCGCGCCGATGCAGAGGACCAGTATCATCGAAAGCCCCTGCTCCCCGCGCAGAATGCTGCGTGCCCTGCGGTGCATAATGCCACCTTCTTTCCTGAAATAAAATTACGATGCGTCGCTTGTTTCCGTCTGTTTCGGGGGCGCGGTTTCCGCCGCGTCCGTCTCATCCGGGGCAGCGGCGGTCTCCGGGGTCGCCATGGGCAGTGCCGCACGGGCCCGCATCAGGACCGGGGGCACGCTTGCGGGGGCGCTTTCCGCCGCCGTGCTTTCTGCAGTCTCGGCAGGCGCGACGCTCTCCGTGGAGTCCATGCTCTGGGCATCCTCCGCCGCATCGGCGGTGTTCGCCTCGTTGACGGGGACCTTGACCGTGCCGGATTCGACGGTCTTACCTTTGTTATCCGAGTGCGCCAACGTCTGCAGCGTCACACTTGCGGTGAACTTTTGCAGATCGAGCGAGTCGTCCTGCACCTTTTCCTGCAGCTCGGGCAGGGTGATGCGGTAAACAGGCTCGGCGCCGTCCTCCTGCACCAGCTCCAGCATGGGAACCGTCTTTGCCTTGTAGTACAGCGTACCGCCGTCCTTTTCCACCGTGCCGGTGACGTCATAGGGTTGCGATTCCCAGTCTGTCACTTTGCCGTTCTCGTCGTACACAGGCTCAACGCTCAGGTCGTACCAGATGCGGGTCTCTTTGGTCTCCGCGTCCACAACGGTGGTCTGCTTGTCAAGCTCCGTCGTTTTGCCGTCATAGGTCTTGGTAACGGTTTTGATTTCCCCGCGCTTATGCATGGTGCCGTCTGCGTCCGTCTTGTCCCTGTCGTAGGTCGTCACCGTAATGCTGTAGGGCGTTTTGTCCTCGCCCAGCGGCGTGACGGTAAAGGTATAGCTGTCGGTCAGGTTGCGCACCGTACCGTCGGCCTGGGTGTGCTTATTCACCGCGGTCCACTCCACCGTAAAGCGGCGCAGCTCCAGCGGGGCCGTACCGCGACTGGTCTTACACTCGGGGTCGTTGTACAGGTTGACTTCCTGCTTGTAAACGGCATTGCCAAGCGCGCGTTCCGGTTCGGCAGCGTCCACGGGGGCGTCCAGCGTGATGGCCGGCAGCTGTGCCGCTTCGGTATCCTGCTGCAGGATGTAGAACCAGTTCGACGCTGTCGTGCCGTCGGTGGGCATAACGCGCACCGCGGGCAGCAGGTATTGTTTTGCATGGTCTGGCGTCAGCGTAAAGCCGTTGCCGTCGGGCACAAAGGTATAGCTGGCGGTGGTGCCGTTGACGCTGGCGCTCCCGCCCACCGTGCGGCTGTCCTTCGGGATGACCAGCTCGGCGTCGCCGCTGTCCAGCATCTCGTCCAGTGCTTTGGTCAACTCCTGCTGGGCCGTGTACTTATCCTGTCCGGTGGGGGTATTCTGCCAAACCTCGGCCAGTTTGGCAATTTCTGTATACTTCGCCTCATCGCTGAAGATATAGCCGGTAAAGTAGACATTGCCCTGTGCGGCTTCCGTCAGCGTCATGTTGAGCTTGAGGTCGTTCAGGAACGTCTCCTGATTCGGGCTGTTGTTGTCAAAAGCGACGTTTTCAACCACAGGCGCAGCGGCGCGGCGGACGATGGTCTCGGACTGGCTCAACGCGCCGTCCGGGCCGTCAAAGCAGGTATCGCTACCAGCCTTGCGGCGGGCAATGACGCGGAAGCGCAATGCCTTGCCCTGATACTGCTCCAGATCCAGCGTCAGGCTGCCGACGTTGCCCGCGGTGCGCAGCGTCAGCACAGTTTTGCCGCTGGCATCGACGGCGCACAGGTCATAGTGGTCAATGCGCTCGTCGTCGGACTGCGACCAGCTGACCGTGTAGAGCAGGGCATCCGCGTTGTCGGTCTCGCCGTTGACGCGGGTGATGGAGCTCGGCGCGCTGATGCCGGGCAGGCGCTGCTTAACGCTGTAATCCGCCACAGCGGACGCGCCGATTTCATCGGTGCCAGCTGCCGCCACGCGGGTGACCTCGAGCCGGACCTTGTCATAGCGCCAGCTGTCGCTGCCGTTGGCCAGCATGGTATCCACGTTGACAGGCAGGGTAAAGCTGTTGCCACTGCGCTGAACCTTATCGGCCAGATTTACGCCATCCTTCAGCGCAATTTGCTCCTGACCGGTCACATTGCCGTCCGCGTCCGTCAGCAGGCCGTAGAGCTTGATCTGGTAGTCGGGGGCTTTCGTGCCTGTCATGCCGTCCTGTGTCCATTTGAACGTGTAGGTCAGCTGATTGTTGTCCGGGTTCACCTTGCCGCCGTCGGTATCTTCCGCCAGCGTCGGGGCTTTCAGGACATTCAGGTTCAGCTGCTTGAAGATGATCTGCGGGGTCGTTACCGTGGCCTGTTCTGCCCATTTCGGGTCATCGGTGCGGTTCACGTCGGAGAAGCAGAGCGGCGTCAGATGGGCATAGGTATAGCTGTGCTCGCCCGTGCGGACGATCTCATAGCCGTTCTTCCACCAGATTTCTTTGTCGGTGTCGTTCGCATGGCTGGCGATGGCTGCGGACACTTCGTCCGCCGTGGCATCCCAGCGATACTTCATATCGCCCTTGCCGCTGGTGACGGGCACCGCGACAACGAGGAAGTCGGTGTAGTTCGTCATAGCATCCGACGGCAGGCTGTTCAGGTTGAAGGTGACGGGAGACCCTGTCACAATGCTTTCCCGCGCGGCCAGCGTGATGTACTGGCCGTTCAAAGATACGCCGTTGACTTCGTCATTGCCCAGATATTTTGCCAGCAGCATGACGCGGTAGGTCGGGCTGCCGTGCTCGCTGCTGTCGCTCTTGACCCCCGGGGTAAAGCTGAACTTCACGGTTGCTTCAAAGCTCTCCGCTGTCTGGCCGGTGTAGGTCACAAACTCCGTGTTGCCGTCCTGTTTCAGCGTGCCCAGCGGCAGACCGTCCTCGTCCTTGCCGTTATCGCCGTTGTGGTCACGCCACTGGGACGGGAGATAGGTCTCTGACTTGTACTGGGCCGAGCGCAGATACTTTGTACTGCTGCTGTTGTCCGGGGTTGCCAGCGCCGTAAGCGTCAAAGTGCGTTCCAAATTTTGGGTCAGGCGGATGTACTGCTTGCCATCCTGTCTGCTGAAATAATAAGTATGCCTTCCATCGGTCAGCTTGACGGTCCAAGCCTCGTCTGTCGGGTATTCGGTGTAGTTTTTCAGCACCGCGACAACCTCATACTTGAATGCGGCCCACTCGTCATGCGGCGTCTTGCACTGATTCCAGTCAAAGCCGCCGTTATTCCGCTTTACCAGCCGGAACTCAATCTCAGGTGTCGGCAAGGCGTGCATAAAGGTCTGCACGCCGCTGGTGTTGGGGTTATCAGGCTGCTTCGGGTCGTTGTTGGTGTTGTAGGGCGTTACACGCACGACGAAGTTGCCCGTCCACGCTTTATCAGCCACAAAGGTATAGCTGCGCTGGTAGACGTCCGCTTTCAGATAGGGAACTGCATCCGATGCGACTTTACCCGCAGCATCGCAGGGCAGAATTTCAACACGGTAGTAAGCGGCGGGGCTGGCATTCTTGTCGCTGTCGCTCGGCTCGGCCCACGTCACTTCATAACGGCCATAGACGTTGTTGTCCGCGTCCTGCACCTGGCTGGCCTTGACGTCGATTTTTCCCGGCTTGGCGGGCTTGGTGCTGTCCAGCACGTACTTATAGTAGTTCTGGATGACCTCATCGGTGATGTCGGTAATATCAACGTCCGATTTCGTACTGTTCGCGGCTTCGCCGAATTGCAGCATCACAGTCGCTCTCTGGTTGCCGGGATTGGTATCATCGCCCGCGCCGGTATCATCGAAAATGTAGGCTTTGTTACCGTCGGTCTTGATATAGGCAGAGTTTCGTTCGGCAGGCCAGCCCGCAGATGTAAGACCGCTAATCCACCACAGACTGTACGCTGCGCCGTTCTCATCCTTTGCCAAAGTGGGCAGGAACGCAATATAAGGATCTGTCTTACTATCGACGTTATAGCCTATGTACAGACGATGTGCTTTTACTTTTTCCGAGGACGGATTCCACGCTGTTTCCTTGTAGGCCGGTTCATAGTTAGGATTATTCCAGTTACGTGTTTTTTTGTCTGGTTTTGTCGTGGTCAGTTTACGGGAGTCTTTCTTAAAGAAGCTCTTGCCTGCATCGCCGGAATCTTCAATATAATAGTTGCCGTGGCCGGTGACATTCTCGCCACTCAGGCGCAAATAGGCAATCGGGAACCAATCTGTACCAACCGTCGCAAAGCAGTTTGTGACATTGGTTGCTTTATTCGACCCAGAGCCATTACCGCGGCTGCCAACAATGCCGATTTTTCTGCTACACGTAAAGTCTGTATTAAGGTTTCGGCAGCGGTCAATATTTACCGTAACGTTGTCAATTGTTCCATTTTTCCACGGGCCGATCCATGCCAGAATGCCGACTGCCTGCGACGCTGCCTTGATTGCACCGCTATTGACGCAGTCGATGATGTTCAGTGTCATAATATCGGTGGGCTTCTTCATCTCGATTTTGCCGATAATGCCCGCACAGTCATTTGCGCCTGCGGCGTTTGAATCATACCAAATCTGACCGTAGTTACGGCAGGAAAGCACATTTGTGGTACCGCCGGAAATAGGCTGGTCAATAATGCCGACAACACCGCCGACTGCACCGTAACCGCCTAAATCAGGGTCATGGTCGTTCGTGTTTGTAGTCATTTTGCCAAAATTGAAGCATTTCTGCACGGTTCCGCCGTAGTCCAGCCAATAGGCGATCACGCCGCCCACATTGGCCGAGCGGCTGTTGAACACACTGCCGCAGTTGACTACCTTGCTGACAGACCACCGGTCATCGCTGCGGTTCTGCTGCTGGCCAATGACACCGCCCACATGGACAACTACACGGCTGCCGTTCTTGAAAATGTTTTCATTGTCTGTATCGTCCTTGTTCTTAGACCCATTAAACACGCGCGTAAACCGACGCACAGCGGCACAGTTTACCACAGTGTCCAGCACGCTTTTGTCTGTGACGTTGGATTCGTTCTGGCCGACAATACCGCCGACGGTGGATGCCGTTGTCGCATTGTCAGAATAGACAAACCACTGGCCGGTGGCGGAAGTGTCGATTGTACCGCGGAGAGAGTTAAAGCCTGCCAGACCGCCCAGATAACCTTCGGCACGGACAGTCTCGCTGTTGTTGCTGCCGCGCAGGGCGACAAGCAGATCATTGGCGGCAAGACCGTTTTTGCTATAGACGTTCCCATAGCCTTGTGCAGACACAGTGTCAACGCCCATAAGACCCGCGTAGGTCGTGCCTGTGGTCAGCTCTGCCGCCATGCTGTTGATGCCGGCATTGGCATCTGCCGCATCCAGCCAATTATCAACCTGTGTAACAAGGGCGGGTTTTGTTGTGTCGCCGCTGACCAGCGCTTTTTTGCTGCCGCTGCCCGTGATAGTGCCGTTGTTGGAGCCCGCGACGCCGCCCACAAAGCCGTAACGCGCCGTGATGATGCTGCCCGCGCTGCCGCTGCGCTCGGTGGCGACATAGCTGTTGGCGATTTCGTCATTGTTGCGGCCCGCAATGCCGCCCACATGGCTGGCACTGGCGAGCTTTTCGTCTGCGGTCTGGGTCGTGGTGATGTTGCTGATACCGCTGGCCTGCAGTTTGATGTATTTGACCTCACAGCCGGTGATTGTGCTGTTGTTCAGACCGGCAATGCCGCCCACCGTGCTGCCGGTGCTGCGCGCACCGACGGAGACAAGGCCGTCCGCGCCTGCCTCGCCGCCCATCGTGCCGGAATAGGTACACTGCTTCAGGGTACCGTCGTTCTGGCCTGCGACGCCGCCCAAATTTGTATATTTATCAAGATTTTGTGTAAGGTCCAGCAGAACGTCGGTGCTGCTGACCGTGCCGTCCTCCGTGGTGCGGCCCACCGCGCCGCCCAGCGTGACGGTGTTGGTGCCCGCGCGCAGGCCGGCATCCAGCGTCAGCGCGCCGTTTTCGACCTGACAGCCGGTGACGGTGCCCTCGTTCATGCCCGCAAGGCCGCCGATGGTGACTGCCGGGGTGCTGAACCGCACGTTGGCGTTTGCCGCCAGCTTCACATTGCGGATGGTCGCGTTCGCGCTGTTGTACGCCGCAATGGCGCCGATGCTCTCCGACGTGCCGGTGATCGTGCAGTTGCTTACGCTGCTGTTGTTTTCCAGCCCGCTGTCTTGGCCGATGGTGCCGAAGTTCGTGGCCGTGACGCCGCCCGCCGTGCCGTTGGCCGCGGTGACGGCGGCGCGGACCTGCACATTCTCAATGGACGCACCGCTGTTATTATTGCCCGCGATGCCGCCCGCCTCGCCGTTGGTGGCGTAGACCTGATTCTGGGCATGGACGCAGGCGCTGATTTTGCCGCCCGCGTTGTTCTCGCCCGCAATACCGCCCGCATATTTTGTGCTGGCGCGCACCGAGGCGTAGTTCTCCACACGGGTGATTTCGGCGCTGTTCGTACCGGCCACGCCGCCCGCGTAGTTGGCGGCAGTAACGCTGCCGCTGACCGCGCCGTTGGCGTTTTCAGTGCCGTAGATGCGGCCTGTATATATGCCGTTCTTCGTATTGATACCGGCCACGCCGCCCGCATAGCCGGTGGCGGTGACACTGCTTTGCAGCTGGCCAGGCAGCGAAATGTTGCCGACGTTGGCACCGGCCACGCCGCCCGCATACCGGTTGGCCTCCACCGTGCCAGTGCTGTCGTTCTCTGTGCAGATGATGAGGCCCTTGCTTGCCGCAGCGTCACCGCCCAGGTTGACGCCCGCAATGCCGCCGACATAGCTGTCACCGCGCACAGCGCAGTCTTTAGCCGGGTAGGCAGACTGAATAAGACCGCCGTTGACGCCCGCAACGCCGCCCAGATAGGTATACCCGGTTTCACGGTTGCCGAGGGACGCCGCCATGCTGCCGTCGGTGATCGTGCCCTCGTTCCAGCCCGCAAAGCCGCCCGCGGCGCACTTGTGAGCCACTGTGCCGTAGTTTGTGCAGCTTTCCAGCTTCGTGTTGGGTGTGGCATAGCCGATGATACCGCCCGCCAGTGCGCCGCGCGGGGTGTCAAAGTCATAGCGGCCACCGGCCAGCGCGTTCAGCAATACGCCGTCTTTAAACGCGCCGTTGGACGGGTTCAGGCCGCCGACGGACAGGGCGTTCTGCGTTGCGCCGTTGGTTGCATTTTGAATCGTCAGCTTCGTGTCGGCGTCGTTTGCGCCGACGATGCCGCCGACGTAGATGTCGGCCTGCAGGTTGAACTTGTTCTGAAAGTTGGCAAGGATGACCTCGTCGTCTGCCGTTTTCACGTCGGTGCTGTCGGTCAGCACGCCGGTGCTCTTGTCAATCTTCGGCAGCAGCGCCGCCAGCGTGACGTCCGCGGGCTTGGCCGCCAGCAGACGGTTGTAGCCGATGATGCCGCCCGCGACGGCGTCGGCTTCGACGCGGCCCGAGGCCACATCTGTGTTAAACGCGCCACCCGTCACGGTGAAGCCGCCCACCGGCAGGTTGGCGCCGATGACGCCGCCGACAAACTGCTGACCCGCCACGCGGCTGACCGCCACAGTGGCGGAGGGCAGCGTGGAGGCGCAGTTCAGGCCGACCATGCCGCCGACAGCCTTGCCCGCCGCCACGATCTGGCCGCTGATGGTCAGGTTCCGGCCGGAGGTGTTGGAGATTTTCGCCTTTTCATCGTTATAACCGGCCACGCCGCCCACGTAGTTGTTGCCGTACAGGATGGCACCCAGCGTCGGGGTGCCGCTCTTATCCCACGTCACAACGCCGTTTTTACCATTGCAGCCCGCAATGCCGCCGACGTAGTCGGCGTAGTCGCCCGCGGAGCTGCTCAGCTCCTTTAACAGGTTGATGCGGCGGGTGTCGGTGGCGTTGTCACCGGACATACGGTTGGCGCAGTTCTGCACGGTGGCTGTGGCAGTCTTGTCTTGACTGCCGCCCCAATCGGCATCATTGACGCCGACGATGCCGCCGACGTAGGCCGCGTTCTTTCCAAAGGCCGCGACCAGACCCGTATTGGTCATGCCGCTGATTTGGCTGTTGCTGCCGTTGACCGACACGATGCCGCCGACGTAGCGGTTGCCAAAGACGTCACTGCTGTTCGTATCGTTCTGTTGTACGCCGCTGTCGGTAAAGCCACCGGCCAGACCGCCCACAAACCGGCTGCCGAGCACGTAGCCCTTGCCGGTCTTGCAGCCGTTCAGCACAATTTCCTTGCCGTAGCCGACAAGGCCGCCGACGAAATCACCCTTGAGGGGGCTGGCGTCGGTCAATGTGCCGGTTTTGTCGAAGCCCGCCTTGACCTGCTCCTTGAGCTGGGTCTCGGTCAGGTCGCTGCGGGTCACGCTGTTGCAGTCTTGCAGGGTCACGCCCCTGCCGTAGCCCGCAATGCCGCCGAAGAACTGCCCCAGCACCAGGCTGCGCGCATCGCCCACGGTATCGCCTTTATAGTTGGCACCCGCGCTGACCGTGCCGTTGTTCCTCAGGCCCGTCAGGCTCGGGGCGCTGGTATTTGCGCCTGTCGTAAACAAGTTGCCGACGATGCCGCCCGTAAAGCCGTTGCCGGTCACAAAGCCGTTGTTGACGATGTCCGTTTTACTGTCTGTTTTCATCTGGGCCGCGTCCATCGTACCGAACACGCCGCCCACGCCGACGCTGCGCCAGAGAGAGTTCTCGTCATTCGGCCCGGCTGCCGCGGCAGCGTAGCGGGCCTTCTCGGCCTGCTGGTCTGCCGCTGTGGTCTTTGTAACGGATTGCGTGCCCTTGTCCACAAGCAGACCCGCTACCGTCACGTCCGACGCAACGGTCAGGTCCTGCATGACGGAATCAGCTTTGGGTATGGCAACGCCGACGAGACCGCCAATGCCGCGCGGCTCGTCTGTATAATAGGTATAGCTTTTGCTGCCAGCGTCCAGCGTCTGCGCTTTGCGCTGCATTGCGGTGGTAGTGTTGTTAAACGCCAGCGCCGCGGCCACCAGCGCACTCGCCGAGGAGTTCGTGCCGCGGGTCAGGGCGCAGTTTTCCAGCGTGCCGGTGTTGACGCCGCAGAGTGCGCCGACAGCACGCACATCGCGCCAGTTCTCGTCGTCCTCCTCCAGCGCCGTGACGAATTTGGTTGCAGTCAGCTTGAGCTGGTTTTCGTTCGGCAGCGCATCGGCGGCGACGGTCTCGGTCTTGACGTTGACCTGAATGTCCGGGTCGCGCAGTGTGATGTAAGAAATGTCGCCCTTGTTCTCGCCGATAAGGCCGACATAGTGGTCGGCCAGCTTGTCCTGCTTTGCCCTGCCGATTTTTGCAACGGACTTGCTGCTCAATTGCAGATTGAGGATGGGCACACGGGTCGTCTTGTTGTTGGCAAGGCCCGTTGTTTTGCTCGTAAGTACGATTTTTCCACCCAGTTCCGGGATCGTCGGCCAGGCGACAGGGTCATTGAGGGACGGCACCTTGGCCGCCGGGTACTTCTCACCCGCGGCGCAGTAGACCGTGACGCCGCCGCCCGTCCAGTTCAGGCCGGTGCTGTTGCCGGCCTGTGGGGTCAGCGTGTAGGTGCCCTTGTTGGTGATGTCCCAGCCGGCAGACCAGCGCAGGTTGTACAGATGGCGGAAATATTTCAGGTCTGCTTTATCCGCCGTGCCGCCCTTGGCCAGCAGGGTGTTTTCCTCGTTCGTCGTTTCCTCTTTGCTGGCTGTGTAGGTGTCGCTGTAGTTCTCCCGCGGCTCGGCGCGCATGGCAATGTAGATGTCCTTCGGGTCGTTCAGCAGGCGGGTGATGCTGTACAGGCTCGTGGCGGCAACGTCAGCGTCGTTCTCACACGCACGCAGCAGCGCCGCGTCCGCCATGGCGTCCAGCGTCAGCACAAAGCTGCCCTTGTTGTAGCTTAACGGGAAGTATAGTTTCTTTTCCTCGGTGCCGGTCTGCTGGCCTTCGTCGTCGTATTGGTAGATAACAACAGGCATCTCTGTGATGACCTGCTTGTTATCATCTGCCGCACCCGCGGTGTCGCGCTTGATCGTGATGGTAAACAGCGGCTTCGTCTTGCCGGTATCCTTGGCATCGTAGGCCGTGGCCGTGTAGGAGGTGTCCAGATCGCCGAGGCTGGAGTTGCCGCTCCAGCTCAGGGTCAGCGTCTCGCCGTTCGTCAGGCGGGGATTCTTGACCTTCAGCTTCGTCTGCACCAGCTGCACAACGTTGACACGGTCCTCGGCAGAGTAGTAGCCGACAAGGCTGTCATTGCGGCGGTGGTCATAGCTGCGGTCATAAATATTCGTAGCACCGTCCTGATTGAAGCGGAGCTTATCGGATTTGGTATCGTAAAAGACCGAGTAGACCTGCCCGCTCTGCACGTCGATCTCGACGCAGATCGAGGCATTCAGCAGCGAGGCGTCGTAGATGTAATCGCCCAGCAGCCGCTCCACCAGCGCGTTATGGTTGCCCGCGGCAGCGCCCGTGCGGTCATAGTAGAGCGCGGCCACGTTCTGGTCCAGTTCGGTCTTGGTGCGGCTCACAAGGGTATTGCCGCCCGCGTCGGTCACGGTGACGTCGTTCTGGAAGTGGTCGCCCGTGCTGCCCTCCTCCATGACCTGCCGGCGGAACGCATCCAGCTCCCCCGCCGTCTCCATCCGGGTCAGGGAGATCTGCGCCGTCTGAAACAGCGTGCGGGCGTTGGCCTCGTTCTTTTCAAACCGGGCCAGCCGCGTGTAGGCGATCAGCCCGCCGCCGACCAGCACCGCCAGAATGGCCGTGATAGCCAGAACGACCATCAGCTCCACCAGCGTAAAGCCTTTCTTTTTGTTTTTTATATTTTTATTGTACTGCACCATAGATGCTCCCGTCGTTTCTCCGGTGAAAGGTTACAATTAGACACAATACCAGATTATATATATTGTCATTATACTCGGAATGTGACGTTTTCGCAAGAAACTCCGCGAGATTTCAGCAAATTTACACCAAATATAGTGGGTCAGCGGCAGGTTGTGCACGATTTCGCCATAGTTTCCGTTAGCTTTGAACAAAAAACAGAGTTTTTTTCGCGAAATTTCTTGCAAATACAGGCCCGGCACGGTATACTAAACAGTGCGTTATTATATGGTAGAGGATGTGTAACAATGCTGGCAGCACGACTGGGCGCATGGCTGCGCCATACCGGGGAACGCTGGGCCAAAGCTGCGTTTGCGGAAAAGCTCGCCGTACTGCTGGCGCTGGGCGCTGTCCTGTATACTATTGTGACCGGCGCGGCGGAGCTGCGCTATCAGGCCCGTGCGCGGGAGGCCCTGGCTCAGGTCAAGGCTGCGCGGCTGGCGGCCAGTGCCGTGTCTGCCCAGTGCTACTCCGCCGGGCAGACGTTCGCCGACCAGACAAGCGCGGACGGCTTTGCGGACGGCATCGCCGAGGAAATCCGCACGCTGGGCTCACTGCCCGGCACAGTGACGCTTTTGCAGATCGACCCGAACGGCTACACCGTGCAGCGGCTCCTGTATCAGGAGAACGGCATGTACGCCATCTATGATGCCGACGGCGGTTACCGCGTTTTCCGCGCGGAGGACCGGCTGCAATACGGCGCGGGGGTGGGCCATGCTGCTGCTTGAGCTTCTGTTGGGACTCATTCGTTTTCTGCTGGGCGCGGCGCTGTTCAGCTTTATGAACGTCGTCGCGTGGCGGCTGCCGCGGGGCATGGACCCGCTGAAGGGCCGCAGCGTATGCCCGCAGTGCGGCCACACGCTGGGTGCGCCGGACTTAGTGCCTGTGTTCAGCTGGTTATTCTTGCGCGGGCGGTGCCGCCACTGCGGTGCGCACATTCCGGTGTGGTACCTGCTGGTGGAGCTTCTGGGCGGCGTGCTGGCGCTGGGCTGCACTTGGCGGTACGGCGCTGCCTACGCCCTGCCGGGCGGGCTGTTCGGCATGAGCTGGGCCGCGCTGCTGGCGCTGGCGGTCTGCGGGATCTTGCTGAGCGTTTCGCTCATTGATGCCGAAACGCAGACCATCCCGGATCGGCTGAATCTGGCGCTGGCGGTCTGCGGCGCGGTGAGCGTGCTGCTCTCCCCTGCCGACTGGCTGCCGCACGTCATCGGTGCGTTCTGCGTCAGTGTGCCGATGTTTCTGCTCTGCCTTGTCATCGACGGCGCGTTCGGCGGCGGCGACATCAAGCTGATGGCAGCCGCCGGGCTGTTCCTGGGCTGGCAGAATACGCTGCTGGCGATGTTTTTCGGCATTGTTTTGGGCGGTATGTACGGCATATACCTGCTAGCCGCCAAAAAGGCAGGGAAGAAGGACCACTTCGCCTTCGGCCCGTTTCTGTGTGCGGGCATCGTGATCGCGATGCTGTTTGGCGGGCCCGTTTTGGAATGGTACTGCGCGTTTTTGTGACTGTGCTCTCCTGCCAATGCAAAATCGGCATCCGTCGCGGGGTTCTCTCCCTCCGGCGCTTCGCGCCACCTCCCTCGCAGAGGGAGGCAAGGCGCCTTGGCCCCCTCTGCGAGGGGGCTCCGCCCGCAGGCGGTGGGGGAGAGAACCTCCCGGACAGATGCCGTTTTCCCCGCGCATCAGACCAGTTTCCTCGCCTCCTCCAGCGTCAGCAGGATCTTCTCATCCGCCGCGGTGAAGCCGCGCAGGACGAAGCTCTGCACGGTGACGGCACGGGCGAAATGGAAGGGGAGGCAGAAGTTCAGCACCTCGCTGGGCATCGTGCGCTCCAAGATGACTGCATCGGGGAACAGGGCGGCGTAATCCGTCGTGTCCCGCGGGTGTGTCTTGATAAAGAGCGGCCCAACGGCGTATTTTTCCGCCACCGCTTTAAACATCGCGTCCTGCTCCGCTTGGGTCATCAGCCCGTCGGCCACAAAGCTGCGTGGCAGCAAAAGCGTCGCGCCGTCTGCCTTCTCGGGCAGGGGCTGCGTCAAAAATACGCGGCGCACCATCGCTTTTTCGTCGTCGGTCAGGCTCTCTAACAGTTTGGCCTTGCTGTCCGTCACCATGCGGTCCGCCGAAAACAGCGTACACCGCGCGGCGTCCTCACTCTCGATGCGGACGCACCACGGACTGTCGCCCCAGTACAGGTAGCCTTTTCCGCGCTGCTTCGCGGCAAAATCCGCCGCGGCGCGCTGGTCGGTCACAAGATGCTGGTCAGGGCCGAGCGTGCTGCCGAACGTGTCCTCGCACAGAATATACCCGGCACGGCAATCCTGCAAATAGCGGCCCAGCACACTCCAATCGTTGTGGATATAGACATTTTCAAACGCTGCACGGTTCAATTTCCAGCCGCACAGCTTCTCAAAGGCGCGGGCCGCACGCCGGTGGGCAAACAGCCCCGTCACGGTCCCGGGCCAGTGCGTCTCGTCCACGAGGACAGTCTTGACCACGCCCGTCGCGTCCAGACGTGCCGCCAGCGCGGCGGTGTCGGGCACGGAGGCGGAGAGCACCATTGTGTGGGGCTTGCCGGCGCAGCGCCCGGCCCGCAGCAGATCGACCAAGACCTGATACGCGGTGTGGCAGATGTACAAATTCGGTTTCATGCGTTACTCCTGCACGAGCTTGACGGGCGGGAAGTGGATGCGGCCCCAGCCGGACGCCCACTCTGGCATCGTCAGGTCGCTGTTCGTCACCTCAAAGGCGAACTCGGTCACGGGCTTGTCCAGGCAGACCGCGTGGGCCAGCGCGCCGTCAAAAATGTCGAGATAGAAGAAATACTGTCCCTCGCCCAGCAGACTCGGGTCAAATTCAAACACAGAGGTGTAGATTTTGCCCGGCTCGGCGGGGCCGAGGTCGACGGGATGGGTGATGCCGACGGGCGTCGAATCCCGCGCGTGGAGGTTCATCTTCATGTGGATGCCCGCGAACGGCTCCGAAACGCGCCAGGTGATTTTCACCCGCATCTTTTCGGTATCGGCAAACACGCTCGACTCCTTGCCGACGAAATCCAGCGTTTCCAGCCGGAACCGCTTGCCCGCGCTGCCCGTCATGCGGGCGACGTCGGCCAGGTCGTAGTGGACAACGTTGACGTCGGTGGTGTCCATGTAGACCGCAATAGCCTGCTCCACGTCGCCGTCAAAGATGACCCTGCCCTTGTCCAGCACGACGCAGCGGGTGCAAAGCTGACGAATGGTCGACATATTATGGCTGACATACAGCACCGTGCGCCCGTCCTGATTGGCGACGTCGCTCATTTTCCCTAAGCATTTCTGCTGGAATTTCATATCGCCGACGGCCAGAACTTCATCCATGACCATGATCTCGCTGTCGAGATGCGCGGCCACGGCGAAGGCCAGCTTGACGAACATGCCGCTGGAATAGCGCTTGACGGGTGTGTCGATAAAGTCGCCGCACTCGGAAAATTCAATGATCTGCGGCAGCTTTGCGTCGATCTCGGCGCGGGTCATGCCCAGAATCGCGCCGTTCATATAAATGTTCTCGCGGCCCGTCATCTCGTTGTTGAAGCCGGTGCCGACCTCGAGCATCGAGGCCACGCGGCCACGAATTTTGATTTCGCCCTCGGTGGGGGCGGTGATGCGGGAGAGCAGCTTGAGCAGCGTGGATTTGCCCGCGCCGTTGCGGCCAATGATGCCCAGTGCCTCACCCTGATAGACGGTCAGGTCAACGCCGTTCAGCGCCATAAACGTCTGGCCGAACAGCCGCTGGTCGGTGCCGATGACGGTGTTCGGGTCCTCCTTGCCGCGCACACGGGCCCACCAGCTTTGCAGGTCGTGGGTCAGCGTGCCGCCGCCGATCTGGCCGAGCTTGTATTGCTTTTTCAGCCCCGTGACCTCGATGACAGGGCGTTTTTCATTTGCAGACATAGTTACGCGCCCCTTTCTTACACGGTATCCATGAAGGTCTTTTCAATGCGGCTGAACAGCACGACGCCCAAAACCAGCGCCGCAGCGGTAAAAATCAGGCTGTACACAATGCCGAACGTCGTGACCGTGCCGGTGCCCAAGGTAGCCATGCGGAAAATCTCAATCGGCGACGTCATAGGGTTAAGCTGAACGAGCACCCGCAGGCGCGGGGAGTTGTCCAGCATCGACAGCGGATAGACGACGGGGGAGGCGTACATCCAGAGCTGCACGCCGAAGCCGACGGCAATCGCCAGATCGCGGTACTTCGTCGTTAAGGACGACACGATGATGCCGACGCCGAGACCCAGCAGCATGACCTCCAGCACGACGAACGGCACAGCCAGCACCCACAGCGTAAAGGTGACGCCGCTGCCCGTGGCAAAGAAGTACACCCAGAAGATCAGGTACATGACCGCTTGAATGCCGAAGTTGATTAGGCTTGTCAGCACCTGGCTGACCGGCATCGTCAGGCGCGGGAAGTACACCTTGCCAAAAACCTGTGAGTTTGTCACAAACGTATTGGCTGTATTGTTGACGCAGTTGGCAAAGAAGGTCCACACCGTATTGCCGGCCATGTAGAACAAAAAGCCGGGCACGCCGTCGGTGGGCATGTTGGCCATGCCGCCGAACACAACGTTGAAAATCACGGTGGTGATGAGCGGGTTCAGAATGATCCACGCGGGGCCCAGGATCGTCTGCTTGTACAGCACGGTAAAGTTGCGCTTGACGAACATCACAATTAAGTCGCGGTAGCGCCAGAGCTCCTGCAGGTCGATGTCGAACCAGCCGGTCTTGGGCCGGATGACCGTAGTCCAGCCCTCGTCAGCCGGGTGGGTGGTTTGCAGATTTTCAGCCATAAAAATACCTGTTCCTTATGTGTAAAATCGTGGTTGCATAGTTATCCATAGTAATAGTGCTATTTTACCACATTTTGCGCAAAGAATCAACTTGCCGGGGCGTATATAATAGTAGCAGAATATCGTGTGCGGTGAAAGCGTAGGGGCGGATCCCATATCCGCCCGGGAGCGTCCCCGCAGGCAAAAAAGCGGTCTGCCGAAAATCCATCGGCAGACCGCTTTCTATACAAATTTACAGCACCTTTGACAAAAATGCCTTCAAACGCTCATTTTCGGGGTTGGCGAAGAACTCCTTCGGCGGCTTATCGACCTTGACGATGCCCTCATCGATGAAGATGATGCGGTTTGCGACCTCGCGGGCAAAGCCCATCTCGTGGGTGACGCAGACCATCGTCATGCCGCCGCGGGCCAGCTCCTTCATCAGCTCCAAAACCTCTCCGACCATCTCGGGGTCAAGGGCGGAGGTCGGCTCGTCAAACAGCAGCACGTCGGGGTTCATGGCCAGCGCGCGCACAATCGCAATGCGCTGCTTCTGCCCGCCGGACAGCATGTTGGGGTAGGTGTCGGCCTTGTCGGCCAGACCGATGCGCTCCAGCAGCTCCATGGCTTTCTTGTCGGCCTCGGGCTGCTTCATCAGGCCCAGACGCACGGGGGCCAGCGTGATGTTCTTCTTCACCGTCAGGTGGGGGAACAGGTTGAAATGCTGGAACACCATGCCCATCTTCTGGCGCACATGGTCAATGTCGTGGTCGGTGACTTCCTTGCCGTTGAAGATGACATGGCCGCCGTCCGGCTCCTCCAGACGGTTCAGGCAGCGCAGGAACGTGGATTTTCCGCAGCCCGAGGGGCCGACCAGCACAACGCAGTCGCCCTTGTTGATGGTCAGGTCCACGCCCTTGAGCACCTGCAGGCCGCCGTAGTTCTTCTGCAGTCCTTTAACGTCTATCACTTTGCGCCAGCCTCCTCTCAAATTTTGCAAGCAGCGCGCTGAACAGCATGACCAGCACCAGATAGGTCGCGGCCACGCCGAGCAGCGGGAACATCGGCTCATAGGTACGGTTCATGATGCCCTGCGCAGCATACAGCAGCTCCTTGCCGCCGATGACCGTGATCAGCGAGGAATCCTTCAGCAGCATGATGAACTCATTGCCCAGCGCAGGCAGGATGGAGCGGATGGCCTGGGGGATGATGATCTCGAACATCGTGGTCATGTAGTTGAGTCCGAGGCTGCGTCCCGCCTCCATCTGGCCCGGGTCAACGGCCATGAGACCGCCGCGGATGATCTCCGACACATAGGCGCCCGAGTTGATGCCCAGCGCCAGCGCACCGACCATCGTGAAGTTGCGGCTGCTGGCGAAGATGACCATGCTCATGATGAGCAGCTGGACCATCATAGGCGTGCCGCGGATGACTGTGACATACACCTGCGCCACTGCGTTGAAGATGCCCAGGATCGGGTTGCGGTGGTGGGGCTTCTGCTGCGCGTAACCCACGCGGACCATAGCGACGATGGCACCCAGCACAACGCCCAGCACCAGTGCAATGGCCGTGACCAGCAGGGTCGTGCCCACGCCCTTGATGTACTGCTGCCAGCGGTCCGAGTAGAGAAATGCCTGGTAAAATTTTACGAAGAAGTCCTGCCCGAAGTTCAGCTTCTGGCCGTTCTTGACCAGCTCCGAAAGCGCTTCAAACTGTGCTTCCATCCGCAACACAACCTTTCTTTCTGTTTGAATTCAGCACACCTGTAGGGGCTGGGCATGCCCGGCCCGCGGCTTTCCGGCAAACTCTTGCCTGCGGGAAGGTTGCGGGCCGCATATATGCGGCCCCTACAGCGCGATATTTGTATTATATCATATTTCCGGGAAAAGTCACACTAAATAAAAGAAAAGCGCGCCGGGGTACCGGCGTGCCTTTCCGCTTGCTGCAAAGCGCTTATTCAGCGGTGATGTACTTGTCCACGATGGCCTGCAGGGTGCCGTCGTCCTGCAGCTCCTCCAGAGCGCCGTTGATGGCGTCCAGCAGCTGGGTGTTGCCCTTGGCAACGCCGATGGCGTAATCTTCCTGGGCGTAAGCGGTGTCAAGGATCTTCAGGCCGGGGTTGGCCGCAACGAACTCCTGGGCGGGGGCGTTGTCGATGACGACGGCATCGACCTGGCCGTTGTTCAGGGCCTGCACAGCGGTCAGACCGTTATCATAGGCGATGACATTTTCCTCACCGAAGTCATCGGTGCAGTAGAGGTAGCCGGTGGTGCCGCGCTGGGTGCCGATGGTCTTACCGGACAGGTCGTCAGCGGTGGCAATGTCGGAGTCCTCAGGCACAATGATGGACTGGATGCCCTCGGCGTAGGTGTCGGAGAAGTCCATGACCTTCAGGCGCTCGTCGGTGACGGTGACACCGGCCATGACCATGTCGCTCTTGCCGTTCTGGGCGGCCAGCAGGGCGGCGTCAAAGTCCATGTCGTCGACCTGCAGCTCCAGGCCGAGCTTCTTGGCGATGGCACCCGCAACCTCAATGTCGATGCCCTCGAAATCACCAGTGTCGGTGGTCATCTCATACGGGGGAAAGGCGGCGTTGGTGGACATCGTCAGCTTGCCGGCGTTGACGGTGGTCAGCGCGGCAGCGTCGGCAGAAGCGGCCTCCTCGGTGGAAACGGCCTCGGAAGAAGCAGCCTCAGAAGAAGCAGCCTCGCTGGAAACAGTCTCGGTGGAAGCGGAACCGCCGCAGGCGGCCAGGCTCAGCATCATAGCGGAGCTGAGCATCAGAGCAGTGAGCTTTTTCATGTGATTTTCCCTCTAATTCTTTGTAAAATAAAATAAAATAAGTACGCAGCTAAGCCCTCACTTAGTTGATACACACAGTATAATTGCATAAATATGTAAAGTCAATGTATATTTAATAACTTCGTCGTTTTACATGGGCAGGGCAGGGGAGGGGAAAGTTTTTTGTGCAAACTGGCGGGAGGGGCAATACCTCCCAAAAATTCCCTCTTGACTTCTCCGGCCACTTGTGCTATAAATAATTTAACTTCATCCTGTACAAAGCCATGAGGCAGACAAACGGGATGCGAGGTCCTGCACAAGAGAAAACCGCCGCGGTACGCCGCGTGGTGCAAGCGGTTTTGCAGCGGCCCGCAGCCTTACCACTGCCGAGCGCGGGGGCGAACCTCCGCCGGGTACGGCCCGTTACAGCCGGTACGAGCGGCGCTTACCTTTTTTATATAAGATATAAGCGCAATTTGGGTGGAACCGTGGAGCTATATGCTTCATCCCTTTTGTAAGCGAGGGATGGAGCATTTTTTATTTGCATTTTTGTGCAATTGCAAAAGGAGCGTACAATTATGAAGATCATCTACAAGGACGGTACCGTCGCCGAGTGCCCGCAGGAGGAAGAACTGCACGTTCTGCGCCACACGGCTGCCCATATCATGGCGCAGGCCATCAAGCGCCTCTACCCGCAGGCGGACTTTGCCTTCGGCCCTGCCACCGAGAACGGCTTCTACTATGACGTCGACCTCGGCGACACCAAGCTGACCGACGAGGACCTGGCCGCCATCGAAAAAGAGATGAAGAAGATCTGCAAGGAGAATCTTCCCATCAAGCCGTTCATCCTGCCCCGTGACGAGGCCGTCAAGCTGATGGAGGAGCGTCAGGAGCACTACAAGATCGAGCATATCGCCGACCTGGCCGACGAGACCGAGTTCAGCTTCTACCAGCAGGGCGAGTACGTCGATATGTGCATCGGACCCCACCTGTGCTACACCAAGGCGCTGAAGGCGTTCAAGATCACCCAGCAGTCCGGCGCTTACTGGAAGAACGACAAAGAGAACAAGATGCTGACCCGCATCAACGGCGTTGCCTTCCACAATCAGGAGGAGCTGGACGCCTGGGAGCAGCAGCAGCAGGAGGCCCGTGAGCGCGACCACCGCAAGATCGGCAAGGAGATGGGCCT
>ENA-ORVG01001252-ORVG01001252.1-human-gut-metagenome-genome-assembly--contig:-NODE-1252-length-30924-cov-10.219994_pt1 | contig 30924 bp, 20 predicted proteins | sample MGYA00242091_ERZ509233 | MGnify/ENA primary metagenome ERZ509233 (study PRJEB26280, sample SAMEA2338840) | human gut metagenome | biome: human gut; feature: human-associated habitat; material: faeces... | reverse complement strand
TGATGCTTTCGAGCGAGGACAGCACCTCGGAACGCATCCGCCTGCTGGAAGAGGGTGCGGAAGACTATATCGTCAAACCGTTCAACCCGCAGGAACTCAAAATAAGGATTAAAAAGATTTTGGATTGAAGTACCCCGTCATCTACATCAAAGGCAGAGGCAACCACACGGCCCGTTTCACGGAGCTGACCGAGGGACAGATGCGTATCGCAGGGGATATCGGCGCAGCCATGGGCAAGCTCATGCCGCTCAAGGACGACCACGCCTTCATCCTCTACGAACAGCAGGGCGAGGAGGACATCCGCAGCATCCGCTTCCTGCGCTCCTGGTTCCCGGGTGCCGGCATCATCCTCATCATCTCGGGGCAACTGACCGGGGAGGAGCGGCGCGCATACCTCGGAGCCGGTGTGAACAGCGCCGTGCCGGGCGACATATCGCGCGCAGATTTCCTCCGCATACTGCAATTCATGACCGACTATACGTTCGTCCACAAACCCGTCGCAGGTAGCGGGAACGACGTAGAGTTGTTCCGCATGCCGCTCTGGAAACGGGCGTTCGACATCGCGGCATCGCTCTCGGCGATCCTCCTGCTCTCGCCCCTGCTTATAGCCGTGGCCGTGGCCGTCAGACTCGACAGCCCGGGGCCGGTCATCTATAAGTCGAAACGCGTGGGGAGCAACTACCGGATCTTCGATTTCCTGAAGTTCCGCTCGATGCACTCCGACGCAGATCAGCGGCTCAAGGAGCTGGAGGATCTGAACCAGTATGCCTCGGAACCCGTCGCCGAAGACGATGCGAAGATGGCGCTCAACGACGACGAGATTCGCAAACTGCTGGCGGACACCGAAAACGGCATGCTCTATGCGGACGATTTCGTGATCCCCGAGGAGGCCCATCACCACCAGCTGGAAACCGAACAGGAAAACGCGTTCGTGAAGATCGAGAACGATCCCCGCATCACGCGCCTGGGGCGTTTCCTGCGCAAATACAGCATCGATGAACTCCCGCAGCTCTTCAACATCCTGCGGGGCGACATGTCGGTCGTCGGCAACCGCCCTTTGCCCCTCTACGAGGCCGAACGTCTCACGAGCGACGAATATATCGAACGGTTCATGTGCCCCTCGGGCCTCACGGGGCTGTGGCAGGTCGAAAAACGCGGGCAGGCGGGAAAGCTCTCGCCCGAGCAGCGAAAGCAGCTCGACATCGAATACGCCCGCCAAATGTCGCCGTGGTTCGACCTGAAAATAATCCTGCGCACGTTCACCGCATTCATACAGAAAGAAAATGTTTAAAACCCAGCAACATATGAAAAGGGCCGTCTTCACACTCTGGCTGCTGCTGGCTGCTGTCGCCGCAACGGCGCAAAGCGAGCCTACGCCACCCGAATTCGAATACAGCGACCTGCAACGGCTTACTCCGGAAGATTACATCGACATGCAGCTGCCCCCGCTCCACGTACTGATGGAGAATGCGCGCCATGCACCGCAGGTCGGCTATTACGAGTCGAACCGCGAGATCGAGGAGCGCGAACTGAAAACCGTGCGCCGCAACTGGATGCGCAATTTCAAGCTCAACGCCAACTACAACTACGGATCGTCGGACATCTACAACCAGAATTATCAGGACAGCAACATCCCGATATGGACGACGACCACGACCGGGCGCGAGCAAAGCTGGTGGAACGTCGGGGCTTCGTTCTCGATCCCGCTCGACGAGATTTTCAACCGCCGCAACAAGATCAAGCAGCAGAAGAAGCGTATCGAGAACACCCAGTACGACCTCGACCGCTGGTACGACGAGTTGCGCATGAAGATCATCGACGCCTACACCTCGGCCGTCGAGCAGCTCTCGATCCTGCGGAGCGCCGCCGAAGCCAAGATCACGTCCGAGGCACAATACCGCATGACCGAAGTGGACTTCGTCAAAGGCAAGCTCGACGCGCAGACTCTGAGCCGCCAGAAGAGCCTCGAAAACTCGGCGACCCGCGAATACGAGCAGGTGCGGCGCAACCTCAACGACGCCCTGCTGCGGCTCGAGATACTCACGCACACGCCGATCATCAACAAACCCATATCAATGCCCGGGACATCGAAAGAAGCGACTAAAACCGAATAGCCTATGAACTACATCGCATATACCGCGCGGTTTCTCTACCGCATCAAGTGGTGGCTGATACTCTGTCCGCTGCTGGTCGCGCTGCTCGTCTACCTGAAGATGGGTACCAAACCGCGCAACTACAAGTCCACGACGACGATCTACACGGGCATCGTCTCGGGATACGACATCACGACCACCGAAGGCTCGCGCCAGGACTGGAACGTCATCAACAATGCGATGGACAACCTGATCAACATCATCCTGTCGCAGTCCACGCTCAAGAACGTTTCGCTACGCCTCTACGCACAGGGGCTTACGCACCTCGACCCGGACAACGACAACCAGTACCTCTCGGCACGTACTTCACGGTACCTGCTGAGCAAAACCCCGCCGGACGTCATGGAGCTCGTCGACCACACTTCGGAAAAGAACACTTACGAGAACCTGCGCAAATACGAAGAGATAGACCATAACAACCACGTCTACGGCATGTTCCACTGGAGCCCTCCGTATTACAGCTACCAGGCGCTGAGCCAGATCAAGGTCAAGAGGCTGGCCAACAGCGACATGCTGGAAATCAGCTACGAGAACGACGACCCGTATATCGTTTACAACACGCTGATTATCCTCAACGACGAATTCGTCAAGCAGTACCGCGACCTGCGGTTCGGCGAGACGAACAACGTCATCGCCTATTTCGAATCCGAGCTGGAGCGGGTGGGCAACAACCTGCGCAACCTGGAGGATTCGCTGCGCGACTACAACGTCCAGCACCGTGTCATCAACTACGACGAGCAGACCAAGCACATCGCCGCCCTCTCGCGCGACTACGAATTGCGCTACGAGGAGATCCTGCTGAACTTCGAGAGCGCCGAGAAACTGCGTGCTTCGATCGAGGGGCAGCTCGAAGGGTTGCAGGAGACTTTCCGCAACAACGCCGAGTTCATCGAGAAACTCCATAAGATCGGGAGCATCTATTCGCGCCTGTCGGCCGCCGAGGCCTTCCAGCCCGAAACCGACGGCACGGAAGGTATTTCCGACCGGACGGCCATGCCCGCCAGCCGCAACGACACGGGGCAGTTACGTAGGAAACTGAGCGAGGAGACCCGCAGTCTGCAGGAGCTCACGACGAACATCGCCAACCAGCAGTATACGAAGGAGGGACTCTCGGCAAATTCGATCGTGACGGAGTGGCTCGCCACCGTGCTGCTGGCCGAGAAATCCCGCGCCGAACTGGCGGTGATGAAGCTCCGCAAGCAGGAACTCGACCAGAAATATACGCAGTTCTCGCCCGTGGGCTCGACCCTGAAACGCAAGGGACGCGAAATCAACTTCTCGGAACAGTCTTACCTCTCGATCCTCACGGCGCTCAATACGGCCCGCCTGCGCCAGAAGAACCTGCAGATGACTTCGGCGACGCTGAAGATCATCAACGCCCCAGTGCTTCCCCTGGAGGCTGAACCGAGCAAACGCAAGATGATGGTTGCCGCGGCAGGCCTCGCCACGCTCCTGTTCGTACTGGGATTCTTCATCCTGCTCGAACTGCTCGACCGCACGCTGCGCGACAAAGTCCGCGCCGAGCGCATCACCAAGGGGCGGGTCATCGGGGCCTTTCCCGGCAAAGCCTATTTCGGGCAGCGGAGGTTTACCAAGCAATACCGCGAGATCGCATCCCGCTACATCGGCAATGCGGCAGTCAACTATTTCGACCCGGCAAAACAGCCCAACGTACTCAATATCCTGAGCACCGAGCGCGGGGACGGAAAGAGCCTGATCGCCGAACACTTGGCGGCATTCTTCCGCGAAGCGAATATGAAAGTCCGCATCGTATCGTGGAACAAGGATTTCGACATCGAACGCAAAGAGTACCTGCTGGCCGAGAAACTCGGGGATTTCGTGCACGACACCCCGGGCGAAGTTCCCCTCGCCGAGGCCGACGTAGTGCTGGTGGAATACCCGCCCTTCGCCACGAGCTCCGTCCCGAAGGAGTTGCTGCGCCATGCGGCGCTGAGCATCGTCATCGCCCCGGCGAACCGCACGTGGAAAGACACCGACCAGCTACTTTTCGAGAAGGCCGAAAAACTCTCGGGACGCACCCCCGTCGTCCTCTGCCTCAACTGTGCGGGGCGCGACGTGGTGCAAACCTTCACGGGCCTGATGCCCCCTTACAGCCGTCTTCGCAGGCTGGGGTACCAGATCAGCCAGTTCGGATTCACGGCCGTCAAATAAACTGCGGCACGTCATGGAACACTACGGCAGCATAACCACCCCGGTCAGCGTGCCCCGGCTCATCGTCGGGGCAATGCTTGCCGCCGGCGTGGCCGTGCTCATCATGGCGTTCACCAAATACGGGTTGCTCGCCGGCCTGGCCGTCTCGGTGATCCCGGCTGCACTGTGCATCCTGTGGGTCACGCTGCGCAACCCCGCCATATCGATGCTCGGGCTGTTCGTGGTCAACTATTTCATCATGACGCTCACGCGTTATGCCTACGACCTGCCGTTCGGGATGATCCTCGACGCACTGATCTTCTACAACTTCCTGATAATAACGCTGCAAGCCCTGATGCGTCCCATCGAATGGAAGCGAGCCAGCTCGGGACTGACCGTTGTGGCGGCGATCTGGATGGCCTATTGCATCCTCGAAATAGTGAACCCGGAGTCGGTCTCGGTCGCGGGATGGTTCTCGTCGGTGCGGTCGATCGCGTTTTATTTCTTCTTTATCGTCGTGCTCACGCAGCTCACGATGACCGAGTACAAATACCTGAAATACATGCTCGCCGTATGGTCGGTGCTGACGCTGATCGCCGTCGGAAAGGCCTGCATACAAAAATTCTTCGGCTTCAACGCTGCGGAGAACTACTGGCTGTTCGTGCTGGGCGGCCGTTCGACACACATCATCCACAGCGGCGTGCGCTACTTCTCGTTCTTCAGCGACGCGGCCAATTTCGGCGGCTCGATGGGGCTGTCGATGGTCGTGTTCTCGATTTCGGCGCTCTATTACCGCAACTCGTGGATGAAGCTCTACCTGCTGCTCGTGGCGGCCGCGGCATGCTACGGCATGCTGATCTCGGGAACCCGCAGCGCACTGGCCGTACCGTTCGTGGGCTACTCGGCCTTCATCATGATGTCCCGCAATATCAAAATGATCGGCGCGGGTATTTTCCTGGTCATCGCAGCCTTCGTCTTCCTGAAATTCACCACTATCGGACAGGGGAACAGCATTATCCGGCGTGCCCGCAGCGCCTTCAATACAAACGACCCCTCGTTCCAGGTGCGCCTGGCAAACCAGGCCAAACTGCGCGAGCTGATGGCAGACAAGCCTTTCGGCGCCGGACTGGGGCACGGTGGCGGCAAGGCCAAGACCTTTGCCCCGGACGCCCCGCTGTCGCAGATCCCGACCGACTCGTGGTTCGTGATGGTCTGGGTCGAAACGGGCGTCGTCGGCATCCTGCTGCACATCGGCATCCTGCTCTACATACTGGCGCGTGGCGCCTACCTGGTGATCTTCAAACTGCGGAACACCCAGTTGAGGGGATTCACGGCGGCGCTTACGGCGGGAATCTCGGGTATCGTGGTCATGGCCTATGCCAATGAAATTCTGGGACAGATCCCCACGGGCGCCATCCTCTACATGAGCATGGGTTTCATCTTCCTCGCGCCGCGTTTCGACCGCGAACTGGCGCGCAAGGAGATACTGGACAGGGCGATGTCCGCACAACGGCCACACGCAAGGGAAAATTACGAATAGCATGAAACCGCTGATTTCGGTCATATCGGTCAATTACAATGGCTACGGGCTCACCTGCGCCATGGTTGAATCGCTGCGGAGGCACGTCACCGCGCCGCTGGAGATCATCGTGGTGGACAACGGTTCCGCCCGCGACGAGGCGGCCATGCTGCGCGAACGCTACCCGGGGATCAAGGCACTGCGCAGCGAGCGCAACCTGGGATTCGCCGGAGGCAACAACCTGGGGTTCGCAGCCGCGGCAGGCGATTACCTGCTGTTGCTCAACAACGACACCGAGGTCGAAGACGATACGCTGCATTACCTCTGCGAAACCCTGACGGGCAACCCCGCGATCGGCGCCGTATGCCCGAAGATCCGGTTTTTCGCACCCCCGCGGCATATCCAGTTCGCCGGGTATACGCCTCTGACGCACGTTACGCTGCGCAATGCGCTCATCGGCTTCGGGATGCCCGACGACGGGTCGTTCGACATGCCGCGCGACACGCCCTACGCCCATGGCGCGGCGATGATGGTACGGCGCGAAGTACCCCGAAAAGCCGGGCCGATGCCCGACATCTATTTCCTCTACTACGAAGAACTCGACTGGTCGGTGCGTATCCGTGAACAAGGCTGGAAAATAGCCTACGACCCCCGTTGCACGGTATTCCACAAGGAGAGCGCGACGACCGGACAGCAAAGTCCCCTGAGGAGTTACTACCTGACCCGCAACCGGTTGCTGTTCGCATGGCGGAACCTGCACGGCACCGCCCGGATGCTTTCCGTCGCCTACCAGCTCTGCATCGCCGTACCCAAAAGCATCGCCGCGGCGCTGGCACACGGGCGCCGCGACCTGGCAAAGGCCATACGGCACGGTGCCGGAGGCTTCTTCACCCTGAAAAACAAAACGGTATGATGTTGCTGCTCGACATCCTCGACTGGATATTCGTCTTCGTGCTGGGACTCCCGGTGCTCTACCTCTTCGTCTTTGCGGCCGCCTCGACTCGCTCACGCAAGGACACCTATCCCCCGGCACGGCGGCAACGCAGGTTCGTGACGCTGATCCCGGCCTACAAAAGCGACGCGGTGATCGTTCGTACGGCGCAGGCCGCGCTGCAACAGGACTATCCGCAGGAACTGCACGAGGTGGTCGTCATCGCCGACCGGCTGCAACCGGCCACGCTCGCCGAGTTGCGCCGGATGCCGATCCGCGTGCTGGAAGCCTCCTTCGAGAACAGCTCCAAGGCCAGGGCGCTCAACTTTGCCGTAGGGGAAATCGGCCCGGACGGCGCGGAGGCCGTGGCCATACTCGACGCCGACAACCTGGCGGGCAGGGAGTTCATCGCCCGCATGAACGACGCCCTCGACAGCGGCATCCAGGCCGTGCAGGCACACCGCACGGCCAAGAACCGCGACACGGACACTGCCATACTCGATGCGGCGAGCGAGGAGATCAACAACTCGATTTTCCGTCGCGGGCATGTGGCGCTAGGATTCTCTTCGGCGCTGATCGGCTCGGGCATGGCCTTCGATTACAACTGGTTCCGCGACAATATCGCCCGCTGCACCACTTCGGGCGAGGACAAGGAGCTCGAAGCGCTGCTGCTGAGGCAAGGCATCTACATCGACTACCTGGACGACGTGCGCGTGCTGGACGAGAAGGTACAGGGCGAAGGTGCCTACTACAACCAGCGGCGGCGCTGGATAGCGGCACAGTTCTACGCCCTTTCATCGGCCGTAAGGCAGCTTCCGGGCGCAATCCTCTCGGGGAATACGGATTACTGCGACAAGCTGCTGCAATGGTGCCTGCCGCCGCGCATCCTGCTGCTGGGGCTGGTGCCCCTGTGGGCCGTCGTGATGACGGTATGCGCACCCATGGGTTCGATAAAATGGTGGGTGGCCGTCCTGCTGCTGCTCCTGGCCATGGCGATGGCGCTGCCCGACGAGCAGGCCGACGCCCGGCTGGGACACGCCCTTAGGCGAATGCCCGTCCTGTTCCTGCTGACGCTGGCCAACCTCTTCCGGCTGCGGGGCACCAAAGACAAATTCATCCACACCGAACATACCGGGGCCGGAAGCGAAGTTCCCGGAAACAATACCGGAAACCGACCATGAAAATTGCGATCGAGGCACAGCGCATCTTCCGCCCCAACAAACACGGCATGGACTTCGTGGCGCTCGAAACCATCCGCTGCCTGCAACGGCTCGACACGAAGAACGAATACTTCATCTTCACGGGCGAAGGCGAAGACCGTTGCCTGGAGGAGAGCCCCAACATGCACATCACGACGCTCCGCTGCCCGAGCTACCCGCTGTGGGAACAGTGGGCGCTGCCGCGCGCCGTGGCCCGCGTGAAACCCGACCTGCTGCACTGCACAAGCAACACGGCGCCCGTATGGGGAAATGCCCCGCTGATCCTAACGCTCCACGACATCATCTTCCTCGAGCAACAGGCCGCGCGCAACAAATCGCTCTACCAGTCGCTGGGGCGCGTCTACCGCCGCCTGGTAGTGCCGCGCATCCTGCCCAGATGCCGGATGGTCATCACCGTCTCGCAATTCGAGTGCGACCGCATCCGCACCGCACTGAACTTCGACCCCGGACGCATCATGGCCATTCACAACGGCTACAACGACCGGTTCCGCCCGATGGAAGGCACGGCGGAAACCGTCCGCAAATACCTGCGAGACCCCGAATACCTCTTTTTCCTGGGCAATACCGACCCAAAGAAGAACACGCCCGGTACGCTGAAGGCCTATGCCGAATACGTACGGCGCTCCGAAAACCCGCTGCCGCTGCTGGTCGCCGACCTCGGGGAACAACCCGCGGAGGCGATCCTGCGGGAGATCGGCGAACCCCGGCTGCGCGGGATGCTCCGCCTGGCGGGATATATCCCCAACAGCGACCTGCCGGCCATCTACAACAGGGCTTCGGCGTTCCTCTACACCTCGCTGCGCGAGAGTTTCGGCATCCCCCAGCTCGAAGCGATGGCCTGCGGCACGCCCGTGGTGACATCCGCTACCTCGGCGATCCCCGAAGTGGCGGGCGAAGGCGCCATCCTCGTCGACCCGACCGACCCGAAGGCAATCGCCGACGCCCTGCTGCGGCTCGAAACCGACGCAGCGTTCCGCGCAAGGCAAGTCGCCTACGGCCTCGAACGGGTGAAACGTTTCTCGTGGGAAAAGACCGCCCGGCATTTGCTGACACTCTACGAATCGCTCGGGAAGTAACCCGGACACAGCACAAACGATTGAAAAAACCCGTCGTCCGGAAGCGGACAACGGATACATCGCGAGTTCTTCCGACAATCCGGGAACCCGCACATCGGCGGACAGGACTCCGGCGACGAAAAGAGGGTGCCCGCACTTGCGGACACCCTTCTATTCAGGAAGTTCCTTGCTACCTGTTTATTTCTTCCTCACCAGGTATTGCTCGACCCCGTGCAAATACCAATCCTGCGATTTTGCACCGCCCGACTGCGCCCAATCGGCCATCTCGGGATAAGCCTTCAGGAAATCCACCTTCTCATAGGCATGCCGGATATCATGGGGAATGTTGAGCGCCCATACCAGCCTGTCGTTCGAATAATAATAATCGCCGGCCTTGTCGGTAGCAGCACTCCCGGCTTTCAGGAAAGCGTAATCAAGTTCGGCATCGGGAGTCGGCTCGAATCCGCCCATATGAATCTCGATGTTGTTGCCGTCACGTTCGCGGCTGAGGAAGAAATCGAACGTGTCGAAAGCCACATCCCCGATAGCGATCGAATTACGGAACTCGACAAAGAACGAGGCATTGACCAACTGAGCTTCCGTCATTTCGAACCCTTCCTCGGTATTTACATAAGCGGCGCCGGACTGCCGGTTAGGATTGGTGCGGATATTCTCGAAGCGCAGGACGGCAGGGTCTTTCACGTAGTTCGCCGAATTGAGCGCCACGAGCCGGGCATTGCCGGTATTATACATTTCGACGGGCTCGATCCCGTCGATCTCACCGCCTTTCACACCTTTCATCGCAAGGCAAAGGTCATAGGGCAAAGACCCGCCGACCGCTTTCACACGAACGCCGATATGCATGCCCCAAACCTTGTTCTTGTTGTTCATATGGAGCTGCACCTTATAATTAATGACGAAATCGTTGAAATCGAAATCACCGTACGACGGCCACAAATCCTCGAAAAGAAGCGTTCCCCAACCGCTTGCAGGCATATAAATCACATCGCCGATCGTGGTGTTCTTGTCCCCGTCCTCGATGCCCGTATAATCCTTCCCGTTCGAAGCGAGCGCATACGATACGGCCGAACCAGCCACAGGAACGGCCTCTTGCGGCGACAAGCCGTTTTCGGTTTCATAACTTACGTAAAGCGTCTTGGCCGTGACAGGCAGATCCAGCTTCACGGCATCGGCACCGTCGCCTACCATGAACGAAGCGAAAGGCTCAGCACCGCGTTGCGCAGCCACATACACACGCGAAAGGTGCGGTGCGGTGAACTCGCAGGCCACAGGAGCCGTCGTTTTCCAATCGAACGATGCGGGAACGGACATATCCACGACCCGCTCGACATCTTCGGGAATGCCATTCGGATTCGAAGGAACCTTTTCCACACATCCGCCCAGCAACAAGGCGAACATAGCCGTAAAGAGGGATAGTTTTTTCATAATCAACGTAATTTTCAAACGTAATTAACACCCGGATCCGGATGTAATTTAAAACTACACAAATGTAAACATTTTAATTCTATTTTATATCAAAAAAGCCCGAAATATTTTCAGCCCCGCATTCTTCCGCTGCAAAACGCCCTTTTTGCACCGAAAAAACACCCGGAATGGCAAATCCCGCAAAGTTTGCTTATATTTGCATACTGAGGCATATGGATACAACAAGATGATCGACCGAATCAAAAATAATCCCCGGCTCAAACAATTCGTCATCGGGCTGATTTCGCCGCACAGGCACCCCCGGCCCCGTCTTTGGGTGCGCTGGTTCGTGAACCCTTTTGTTCACAAAAAAGGCCGCGGGGCGCTTATCCGCCGCCACGCGCGGCTCGACGTTTTCCCCTGGCGGCGCTTCGAAGTGGGACGCGACGCCCTGATCGAGGATTATGCAGTCGTCAATAACGGTGCGGGAGACGTGGTGATCGGCGACCAGGCGCGCATCGGCATCGGATCGATGGTCATCGGCCCCGTACGCCTGGGCGACCGGGCCGGACTGGGCCAGCATGTCTTCATCTCGGGGTTCAACCACGGCTATGCCGACGGAACACGTGACTCGAATGCACAGGAACTCGTGCGCAAAGAGGTGACGATCGGCCGCGAGTCGCACATCGGAGCCAATTCGGTGGTCGTGGCGGGCGTCACGATCGGCGAACGCTGCCAGGTCGGCGCCGGGAGCGTCGTCACCAAGGACATCCCTTCGTACAGCGTCGCCGTAGGCAACCCGGCGCGCGTAATCAAGCGTTATGACGCCGCACGCGCAAAATGGATACGTGTCGATGAATAACCCGAAAGTCAGCGTCGTCATTCCCGTATACAATACGGAGGCCTATGTCGAACAGACCCTGCGTTCGATCATGGGACAGACCCTGCGCGACATCGAACTCATCGTCATCAACGACGGCTCGACGGACGGCAGCCTGTCCGCACTCGAACTCATAGCCACCGGAGAGGGCCGCATCCGGCTCTACACCCAGCCCAACAAAGGGCTTTCTGAGACCCGCAACGCAGGGATCGACCGTGCCCGGGGCGAATTCATCTACTTCATGGACAGCGACGACCTGCTGGAACCCGACGCCCTCGAACGCTGCTACGAACGCTGCCAGTCAGACCGGCTCGATTTCGTGTTCTTCGACGCCGAAAGCTTCGGGGCGGCGGCCTCCGACGCCGCATGGTTCGACTACCGGCGTGCAAAATATTTCGGAACGGAGGTCTGCGACGGCACCGACCTGCTACGCAGGATGCTCGCACTGCACTGCTACCGGGCTTCGGCCTGCCTGAGTTTTATCCGCACCGCCTACCTGCGCGGGCTGGGACTGCGCTTCTACCCGGGGATACTCCATGAAGACGAACTCTTCACCCCGCAACTTTACCTCGGGGCGTCGCGTGCAGGTGGAATCGAACGCTCGTTCTTCAAGCGGCGCATACACGGGGATTCGATCATGGGACGCGGGTTTTCGCGCCGTAACCTCGAAGGCTACACTACCGTCCTGCGCGAACTCAACCGCTTTGCCGCGCAGCGCGACGCCTGCCAGCGGCAACTCATACGCACATTAACGACCCAGATACTGCACCCCGTGATGTGCAACGCCTGGGCACTTCCGGCCGGGGCACGCTGGAAACTGGCCTGGGATGCCCTGCGGCACTACCCGGGCAGCATCGACGGCCGCGCCCTGGCGACGCTGCTGTTCAAGAAACCGCTAAAAAAAGAAAACGGGAAATGAGTGTCAGGCGGGAATTGGCTTCGGGCGTATTCTACACCTCGATCGCAAAGTACGCGGGCATCGTCGTAACGCTCGTGGTGACGGGTATCCTTTCGCGCCTGTTCACCCCCGAGCAGTTCGGCGTGGTGAACATCGCCACGGTAGTGATCGCCTTCTTTGCCATCTTCAGCGATCTGGGCATCGGCCCGGCCGTCATCCAGCACAAAAACCTCGACAGGCACGACCTGGGCGGGATATTCTCGCTCTCGGTATGGTCGGGGACAGTCATGGCGCTGCTGTTTTTCGCAGCAGCCGGCACGATCGCCTCTCTCTACGGCGATTCGCAGGTGCTGCGCAACGTCCTGCGCATCCTCGCGCTGAACCTCTTTTTCGCCGCGGCCAACATCGTCCCCAATGCCCTTATCCTGAAGGAGAAACGCTTCCGGTTCGCCGCCATGCGGTCGCTCACGGTGCAAATTGCAGGGGGCACGGCCGCCATCGCCGCAGCCTATGCCGGGGCAGGAATCTACGCGTTGACGATCAACCCGGTGTTTTCGAACCTGATGCTCCTGGCGATAAACTACCGCCAGAACCCGCTGCCGCTGCGCCTGCGCCCGGGACGCAAGGCGCTGGGCAAAGTATTCTCGTTCTCGGCCTACCAGTTCTCGTTCCAGTTGATAAACTATTTCAGCCGCAACCTCGACAAGCTGCTCATGGGACGTTACATGAGCCTCTCGCAACTGGGTTATTACGACAAGTCGTACCGGCTGATGATGCTCCCGCTGCAAAACATCGCCTATGTCATATCGCCCGTCATGCACCCCATCTTTTCGGAGATGCAGCACGACCTGAAACAATTGGGCGCCTCCTACCTGAAAGTCGTCCGGCTGCTGGCATTCATCGGGCTGCCGCTCTCGGCCGTGCTCTTCTTCACGGCACAAGAGCTGGTGCTCATCATCTTCGGCGACCAGTGGGAGCCGTCCGTCCCGGTGTTCCGGATACTGGCGCTCTCGGTCGGCATCCAGATCGTGATGTCCACCTCGGGCTCGATCTTCCAGGCCGCCAACGCCACGCGGATGCTCTTCCTCTGCGGCGTATTCTCGGCGGCGCTCAACGTCGCGGCGATCTGCACCGGCATCTTCGCATTCGGCACGACCGAAGCCGTGGCCTGGTGCATCTGCGCCTCGTTCGCCGTCAACTTCGTGCAATGTTACCACGCGTTGTTCTGCCTCACGCTGCGCACGGGGTGGCGCCCGTTCTGGCAAAATTTCCTCTCGCCGCTTCTGCTCACGGCACTCGTCGGCCTGCCCCTGGCAGCAGCCGGATGGTTGCTCCCGCCGATGCCGCTCGTGGCGTCGCTCACCCTCAAGGGGACGGCGGCACTCGGCGTATGGCTCCTTTATGTGCACCTGAGCGGCGAATACAACCTGAAAGGGCTTGCATACCGGCTCCTCGCCCGCAAAAACCGATAACAGTATGAAAGGATTATTCGTCGTCTTCCACGGGTTTTCGGCCCACAGCGGCATCAGCAAGAAGATCTTTGCCCAATGCGACGCACTGCGGCGCAACGGTGCCGACATCGAGTTGTGCCACATCGAGATAGCACCCGACGGCACGCAGCGCCGAATGGTCGGCGGACAGGCGATCCGCACCTTCGGCAAGGGATTGCGGGCCAAGCTCGAAAAAAGGGTCTCGCTGAGCGACATCACGCGCTACATCCGCCACGAAGGGGTGGAGTTCCTCTACATCCGCCACGACCACAACGCCAGCCCGGTGCTGATCCACTGGCTGCGCAAGGTCAAAAAACTCGGCGTGCGGATCGCGCTGGAAATCCCGACCTACCCTTACGACGCCGAATTCGCGCAGTCGCCCGCGGTGCGGAAGCTCAAACTGCGCATCGACCGCATGTTCCGCTGCCGCATGGCCCGCTACATCGACCGCATCGTCACCTTCTCCGACGATACGGAGATATTCGGCCGCCCGACGATCCGTATCTCCAACGGCATCGACTTCGGGAGCCTCCCGCTCAAAACCCAGGTACACGGGGATCACCACAACCTACGGCTGCTGGCCGTGGCGAACATCCATTTCTGGCACGGCCTCGACCGCGTGATCGAAGGACTGCGGGACTATTACGCCGCCCCGCACCAGTGCATCGTCCGCCTGCGCATCGCGGGCGACGGCGTGGAAACGCTCATCGCAGAGTACCGCCGCATGATCGACGCATACTCCCTGGCAGAGTATGCCGAGGTCATCGGCCCCCGTTCGGGCGCGGCGCTCGACGCCGAATTCGAATGGTGCGACATGGGCATCGCCAGCCTCGGGCGCCACCGCAACGGCATCACCGGTATCAAGACGCTCAAAAACCGCGAATACGCCGCACGCAGCATCCCGTTCGTATACTCGGAACGGGACAGCGACTTCGACGGCATGGGCTACGTGATGAAAGCCCCGGCCGACGACACGCCCCTCGACATCGCAGCACTCGTGCGTTTCTACGACGGGCTGCACCTCACACCCGCACAGATCCGCGGCACGGTCGAGGGACGCCTCTCGTGGGACAACCAGATGAAACAGGTATTAACCGAACTTTTCGAAGCATGACGACCGTAGCGATACTCTTCTGGGCGGGGGTATTCCTCGTCTTCTACACCTACCTCGGATACGGCATCCTGCTGTGGCTGCTGGTGAAGATCCGCGAAGCCGTGCGCCCTGCACGGCGGCATGACGTGCCTGCCGACCCGCCCGAGGTGACGCTGCTCATCGCCGCCTACAACGAACAGGAGGTCGTGGCGGAAAAGATGGCCAACTGCCGGGCATTGGATTATCCGGCCGGAAAGCTCCGCGTGACGTGGATCACCGACGGCTCGACCGACCGCACCGTCGAACTGCTCGCCGCCTACCCCGAGGTGACGGTGCTGCACGACCCGCGCCGGGGCGGTAAGACCGCGGCGCTGAACCGGGCGCTGGGAATAGTCCGCACGCCGCTGGTCGTATTCACCGATGCCAATACGATGCTCAACCCCGAAGCCGTGGCGCAGGTCGTCCGCTGCTTCGAAGACCCCGCAGTGGGGTGCGTGGCCGGCGAAAAACGCGTCGCCGGGACAGGGAATACGGGCGCCGCCGCAACGGAAGGCGTCTACTGGAAATACGAGTCGAAGCTCAAGGAGCTGGATCACCGCCTCTACTCGGCGGTGGGGGCAGCGGGGGAGTTGTTCGCTGTGCGGCGCGAACTGTGGCAGACGCTGAGGGAGGATACGCTGCTCGACGATTTCGTCTGCTCGATGCTGATCGCGGCACAGGGATACAGGATCGCCTACTGCAAGGAAGCCTATGCGCTGGAGAGCCCTTCGGCCGACATGGGCGAAGAAGGCAAACGCAAGAAGCGCATCGCGGCGGGCGGGCTGCAATCGGTATGGCGGCTGCGCAAGCTGCTCAATCCGTTCCGTTACGGGGTGCTGTGGTTCCAGTACGTATCGCACCGCGCGCTGCGCTGGACGCTGACCCCCGTAGTGCTTGTCGCACTGCTGCCGCTCAACGTCGCGCTGCTGTGGTCGGGCCATCCGGCGCTCTATGCCGCGATCCTCGCCCTGCAATGCGCATTCTACCTGGCCGCCCTCACGGGATGGGCGCTGGAGCGCAGCGGGCACCGCAACAGGCTGCTCTTCATCCCCTACTATTTTCTCTTCATGAACCTCAATGTTTTCCGCGGGGCATCGTACCTGGCGACCCACCGCGGAAAGGGTGCCTGGGAGAAAGCCCGCAGAGCCTGACCGATTTTTGAACGGAACCTGAAATATTATGCTATATTTGCATGTCTAAACCTCTCCTCATGAAAAACATCGCCATAAATCCCGAGGACTACACGATCCTGGCCGTCGACGACATTGCCACCAACATCATGCTGCTGAAAGCCGTGCTGAGCCGTGCCAAATACAAGATCGTCACGGCATCGGGAGGTAACGAGGCACTCGAAAAGGCCGCGACGGAGCTCCCCGACCTGATCCTGCTGGACATCATGATGCCCGACATGGACGGCTACGAGGTGATCAAACACCTGAAGGCTGATCCCGCATTGCAGGACATCCCGGTGATTTTCCTCACGGCGCTGCACAACCCCGAAGACATCGTCAAGGGGTTCAAACTGGGAGCCAGCGACTACGTCTCCAAGCCGTTCAACCACGAGGAGCTGATCACCCGCGTATCGCACCACATCTATTTGGCGGCGGCGCAGCGCACGATCATGCAGCAGCGCGACGAATTGCAGGCCACGGTCGACGCCCGCGACAAGATGTACTCGGTAATAGCCCACGACCTTCGGTCGCCGATCGGCACGTTGAAGATGGTTTTCAACATGCTCTCGATAAACCTTACGCAGCAACAGATAGGCGAAGACAACATGGAGATGATCACGATGGGCAACAACATCACCGAGAGCACCTTCATGCTGCTGGACAACCTGCTCAAATGGACGAAGAGCCAGATCGGACGCATGAACACGGTGTTCCAGGAGGTCGACATTTCGGAGGTCGTGGTTTTCGCCAGCAAGATGTCCGACCTCGTGGCACAGGTCAAGAACATCGCCGTCGAATACGACATCCCCGGCCCGATTACCGTCCCGTGCGACGTAGACATGGTGAAAACGATCATGCGCAACCTGATGTCGAACGCCATCAAGTACAGCAACGAAGGCGGACGGATCGTCATCAGCGTGCGGGAAACCCCCACCCATGCCGTAATAAGCGTACGCGACTTCGGCACGGGTATCAGCGAGGAAAACCTGCCCAAACTGCTCAACCCCGAAATACACTACACCACCTACGGCACCAAGAACGAAGAGGGATCGGGGCTGGGCCTGCAGCTCGTGCAAGACCTCACGCGCCGCAACGGCGGGGAGCTGACCATCGAATCGACACTGGGCGAAGGCTCCACGTTTACGTTCACCATCGCCAAGGTGCAACCTAAGTCCGAGACCGTAGAAGACACGGGGGGGGGTATTGCGCGTCCCTGAGCGATAAATGGCTCCTCGACGGGCTGGCCGCTTTTTTCCGCCGCGAAAAGGCGGAAAAAACGGTATATGTACCGTAAAATCCGGGCGGACACACGGATACCTCCCCGAAAAGGTCGCCATGAGCGATCTTTTTGTTATATTGCAGGATAAAACCCCGACCTCGCCATGAAGTATTGCAGTACGATCCTCGTGGGGCTTCTCTGCACGGCCGCCTGCCTGGCGCAGACCCCGCTGCCCGAAAGCCGCCGCACCTCCCCGGAAATATTCATCTATAAACCCGATGCCAAAGAGCTCCGCGAACTGCATGTGAAAGGCGCGGCGCCCGACGAAGGGATGCTGCACACGTTCGTCGGCAAATATGCTGCAGCGGAAAAAATTCCGCAGCTCCCCCGGGGAAACTACCTGCGGGTCTGGACGGACGGGAACAAACTCGTATACGGCGATCATGTCGTGGACAATTTCTATTACAGGCTCGTCAAGGACGAGCAGGTGATGCTGATACTCTGCGACACGCTGGGCAACATCATCGACGATGCCGTGGTAAAACGGGGCTCGAAACGGATGAAATACGACCCTGCCACACGCACCTACAACCTCCCTCGCATCCGCGGCGAAGAGGCCACGGTCGAAGTAAACAACGACGGCGTACTGCATTACATCACCATCGGGAACGAACCGGACTACACCTACCGTCCCGGGTTCTTCAAAACGGCCTGGGGAACGGTCAAAACAGCCTTCAAGCGGGTTTTCGCACCGGGGAAGCTGCCCGCGCGGAACAAGTACGACGGGTTCGTGGTATTCAGCAAACCCAGGTACAAACCCGGGGAAACGGTGAAATTCAAGGCGCACATCAACCGCAAAGGCAAGCCCCTCGACGAGAAGGTCGACGTGGCACTCGTTTCGTATTACTCCCCGTCGATAGACACGACCCTCGTATCGCTGGCGCCCTACCGTCCCGGCATGTACGAATGGGAGTTCAGGCTTTCGGACAGCCTCCGCCTCCGTCTCGACAAGGATTACACACTCCGTTTCCGGACGGGCGACAAGCGTGCGAATGACGTCACGGGCCGTTTCCGCTACGAGGAGTACGAACTCGGGAAGCTCACCTTCACGGCCAGGGCCGACAAGCAAAAATACGCCCGGGGCGACACGGTGAGGATTTCACTGAGCGCAGCGGACGAGAACAACATGCCGGTATACGACGGGCGGGTAAAGGTCTTGGTCAAACCCGCCAGATACATGGGCTGCAAATTCCTCGCCCGCACGGCATTCGTCCCCGACCGGCTCTGGGAGCATACGTTCGGCATGGAGGGCAAGTCCACGAAGGAAATCATCCTGCCCGACTCGATATTCGTCGACGGCGTGTCGATGTATTACGACGTCGCCTGCTCATTCTTCGATGCGGGCAACGAACGCAGGGATGAGCGCATAAGCCTGTACCGGGACGCAAGGCGGAGGCGGATCGACTATTCGGCCGACCAGGGGATGCTCGCCCTGCGTGAACTGTACGACGGCAAAAGCGTCGAAAGCCGTGCTCTGGTAACCGCCTACAACCCGGAATACGGGATCGTATGGCAGGATTCGGTTACATTGCCCTGCAGTGTGCCGCTGTCGTGGATCGTCAGCGAATACGAGGTGCAGAGCGCCACGGCATCGGAGGACATCGAGGTCGGAAAGCTGCCGGGCGAACTGATCGGGCACCGCTTCTTCCGCTGGGACGGCAACGTCCGGCTGGTGGTGAACAACCCCGCGAAATTCCCGTTCTGGTACACCATCTGCATGGGGGACAAGACGATTGCCAAGGGGTATGCCACCGAACTCGACTTCGCGCGCAAGGACAACGGCCGCAAGGGCTATTCGATGCAGATAGCCTATCTGCAGGGGGAGAATGCCCGGACGATACGCGGCGAGCTGCCCTTCACGGAGAAAAACATCACGATGGAGGTAAAGACGGCGGCGACCGTCTACCCCGGACAGAGCGCAAAGGTCGAAGTGGCGGTGAAAGACCGCAAGGGACGCCCGGTGAAAAATGCCGACGTGACGGCCTATGCATTCACCTCGAAATTCGAAGCCCTGCCGCCGGAAGTGACGATCTACGGGAAATCGGCATCGGGAAAGGCCATCACCCCGAAAAACTACGAGGCCGACGAGGATTTCCTCTACAACACCCACAGCAGGATGGATTGGCCGCTATGGCGGCAGCGCATGGGACTCGATTCGATCGAATACTACAAATTCCTCTACCCGGAGCCGTTCTACGCCTACACCGAGGAAGCCCCCGGAAGGCTCACCCAGCTATCCCCCTATGTGGTCGTCGACGGGGAGGTGCAGGGTATCCATGTCCTGTGGATCGACGAACAACCCCACTATTTCAAACAGGCGCAGCAACTGACGCCGTACAGCTTCCCGATATGGCCGGGGCTGCACACGCTGCGGCTGCGCACCTACGACAGGGAGGTGACCATCGAGAACGTCTATGCGGGCGAAGGGCTAAAGACCATCGTTTCGGTAGACGGCGGACGATCCGCAGTGCAACCCTGGGAGGTTTCCGGAGACAACCATCCCGTGCGGATCTCCGTCCGGGAATACGGAAGAAAAGAGAAAGGCATGCTCACGCAGCGCGAGACAGCGCTGCTGACGCGGCACATGATTACGGTCGACAATACCTTCGGGAAAGCAACCCTGCTCACAGGACAGCCGGACAGGCAATCCTCCTACACGGTTGAAACCGAGCTGCCGGGCATTATAAATGCCGGCGGGGTCTGCTACTACCTCAACGGCGCGGAGAAGCAGGCCCGCCGCTACCGCTGGGACAGGCCGCAGGCCGAAACGGCGATCCTGGCCGGGCCGTTCCCCTACCGGGGATTCACCACCGGGGGCATGCAGGTCGGAACGCTCTATTCGGATACGCTTGCAGTCAACAGTTTCGAGATCGAGGGCGGCTACCGTTACGACATTCGGAACAACTACCTGAAACAACAGAGTTGGGAGCAGAACCCGATCCAGAGGCAGCTCGAACCGTTCACACAGAAGGTCTGCTTCGGGCAGGACGCGCTTACGGCCGAATCGATCCGCGGCATATTCAGGCGGCAGCTCGCCGACATGGTCGAAAACGAATCGGGGCTGATCTCTGCCGTCCCGCAGATATCGCTCATGGACAGCTGCCGCCTGCAACTGTCCACAGGCAAGCTGGCGGACGGCACAAGGGCACAGCCGATCATGGTGTTCCTGCAATCGACGGGCAAGTACCCCGCCAGCAGGCTCTACTACGGCACGACGACCGAAATCGACAGGCTGCCGGAGGGGAACCTCCGCGTAGACCTCATCTTCAGGGATACGACCCGCTGTTCGGCCACCATAAGGCTGCGGAAGGGCGGCATCAACTACCTGCGGATGGATTCGCTCGTAAAGGAGCCGGCCGACGACCGCAGCCGCGCGCTGTTCGGGAAACTGGAAAGAATGTTGCGCGTATCGCGCCCCGCGGCACCGCTGGCCGACTACAAGCCCGCGGAGGCGGAGCGGGACAACCCGTTGCGGAACCCGGGACGCATCAGCGAAGCCAACCTGACGGGCAAAGTCGTCACGGGCACCGTGCGCGACCCGTATGGGGAGCCCATTGCCGGGGCATCGGTGCAGATCGACGGGACTAACGTCGGAACCGTCACGGATACGGACGGAAAATTCACCCTTTCGGACACGGGACGGGGAACGCTCGTCGTCAATTATATCGGCTACCGGAATTTCGCCACCAAACTGATCTCCGGCTACAACTATAACATCGCCCTGGAAGAAGATTACAACGCACTGGAAGAGGTCGTGGTCGTAGCTTACGGAAAGTCCGGAAAGAGGGCCGTGGTGGGAAGCACGGCCAATTCCGCGACGGTCACAACGGAAGTGGCATTCGCAGAATTCGACGAGGAAACGGAAACGCTCACAAGTACGCTCGCGGGCATGTCCGCCGGGATACAGGTGCGGGGAACGGGCACAATCGCCGGCCAGGCCCCGATGATCGTCGTGAACGGCGTACCCTACGACGGGGCGCTGTCGGACTTCGATCAGGGAAGCATCCTGTCGATGAACATCGTCAGGGACGCGAACACAGCAATCTACGGGACGAGGGCCGCAAACGGGATCATCTTCATCGAAACCACCGACCGGAACGGGGCGGGCGGCGACCGCTTCCCGCTCGAGGCCGGCATGCCGAACACGCTGCGCACCGATTTCCACGACGACGCATTCTGGAAGCCCTGCCTGACGACCGACAAAGCGGGGCGGCTGGCCTTCGAAGTGACTTATCCGGACGACATCACCAGCTGGGACGCCAATTTCATCGCCGTCGGCGGCCGCAGACAGACGGACAGGAAGCAACTGCGCATAAAATCGTACAAGCCGCTCAACGCCCAGCTCTCCGTCCCCCGCTTCGCCATCGCGGGCGACAGCCTCAATGCTGCCGGACGGCTGACCAACCATACCGGCGACACCTTGTCCGTACGCCGCACGATCGAAACCGACGGACGGACAGCCGAGGAGCAAATACGCATCGCCACCTCGCATACGGACGCAATACCCGCCGTCGCAGGGGATGCCGACAGCATCCGGATCGTCTACTCGCTGACGACGCCCGGAGGCTATTTCGACGGGGAGCGGCGTGCGATCCCGATCTACAAGGCCGAAATCCTGGAAACCCACGGGGAGTTCGCCGTCCTCAACGACACCGCGGCCCTGCGGTTCACGCCCGACCCGGCGCTGGGCACCGTGACGATCCACGCCGAGGCATCGGCCATGCAGGCATTCCTCGACGAGATCGAAAACATCGACCTCTACCCCCACCTCTGCAACGAGCAGATGGCTTCGAAGGTCAAGGCTCTGCTCTCGAAAAAACGGATATACAGCCTGTTCGGACGAAAATTCAAGGACGACGACAAGGTCACGAACCTGCTGCGCAAACTGACGGCCAACCAAAACGACGGCAAGTTATGGGGGTGGTGGAACCGGGAACAGACCGAACTGTGGATCTCACAGCAGGTCGTGGAGGCATTGCTCGACGCCGAAACGGAGGGTTATAAGACCGGCCTCGACCGGCAGGCACTGACGGACGCGCTGCTGGCCGGCCTGAACCGCCGTATGCCGGCAGCGGCATCCGACACGACAGGGATGCGAAAAAACGAACTGCTCTCGCTGGTGGGGCTTCTGCGCAAGCTGGACGCCAGGATCGACTACCCGCGCTACTGCGCCTTCATCGCGTCGATCCCCGATGCGACGCTCGGCAACCGGCTCCGGACGGCGGAAATGCTGCAACAGCTCGCCCCGGATGGGATGCCCGCCGCGGATTCGCTGCTGGCACTGGCCTCCCGAACCATGATGGGATCGTTGTACTGGCGCGACAAAGCGCCGCTGGAACCGACGCCCCGCAGGTTCGCGCAGCCGGACATGAGCGACGTCGAGAACACGCTCACGGCATACCGCATCCTGCGCGCCGCGGGCAACCGCAAGGCCGAGTTGGAAAAGATCCGCAACTACTTCTTCGAACAGCGCAAAAGCGGTTCGTGGCGCAACACCTACGAATCGTCGCGGATCGTGGAAACCATCATGCCCGACATGCTGGAAAAGGACGGCGGCGCGTTCCGCGAAGCGAGCCTGACGATCGACGGACAACGGTTCGGCAAATTCCCGCTGACCCGGACATACGCCCCCGGAAAGGAGATAACCGTCCGCAAAGAGGGTTCCATGCCCGTATTCTTCACAGCCTACCAACAAGCCTGGAACGACAAACCGGAACCTGCGGCAGAAGGCTTCACGGTCTCTACCCTGTTCCGCAAGGACGGCAAGCCCGTGACAACTCTCCATGCCGGGGAGCGCGTCGAACTGGTGGCAACCGTAACGGCCGATTCCGACGCCGAATACGTCATGGTCGAGATCCCGATCCCCGCAGGCTGTTCCTACGACTCGAAAGAAAAAGGCGATTTCTGGAAAGAGACACACCGGGAATATTACAAGGAGAAGGTCGCCGTCTTCTGCAAAAAGCTCCGCAAGGGGACGCATACCTTCACTGTCAGGCTCCTGCCCCGCTATACGGGCTCCTACCACCTCAACCCGGCGCGTGCCGAGCTGATGTACTATCCGGTATTCTATGGCCGCAACGAGATGAAAAAGTGCGGCGTGGCCGAGGCACAGGAGACCCGCTGATCCCGGGAAAAAGACATGACGGCAGCGTGACGATTGCGTCCGCTACCTGAACCGCAGTTCAGCGACCACGGCCTTGTGGTCGCTGACATCTTCCGGAGGCATGTAATAACGGATGCCCTCGAAAGCGTCGTCGTAAAAGATGTAGTCGATGCGCAGTACCCCTCCCAGATAGCGGAAAGTACCGCCGTAACCGCTCCCGCTGTCGCGGAAACCGTCGGTCATGTTCCCCTTCATCGTATGGTAGGTATAGGACGAAGGCGTATCGTTGAAGTCGCCCGCAAGGATCACCGGGTAGGGCGAAGCATCTATTTCGACCCGGATTTCACCTACCTGCCCGGCACGGATACTACTGTTGTGTTCCAGCTCGCCCAGTATTCGCTCGACGGGTGCGTCGCGGTTGTAATCTTTCCGGAACCGGCGCCTGAGCTGGGCGATGCCCGAAGTCTGGAGGTGGACGGAGAAGAGACGCACCGTATCATCGCCGACGAGCAGGTCGGCACGCAGGTAGTCGTTGTTCGTATCGGCAAACCGGACGTATTTATGATCGAGAACGGGATAACGGCTGGCCAGGGCCGCACCGCCCTCATGCAGGAAATAGGGCATCCGCCGAGCGAAGACCTTCCCGATGCTGTCGGCCGGAAATTCCCTGCTGTCCATAAACTCCTGCAGGCAAAGCACGTCGACCTGCTCGCGGTTCACCATGCCGGCGATGGCCCTGGCCGTAGCGGGCGTGGATTCCAGTCTGCGGAATCCGTTTACGTTGAGCGTGGCGATGCGGATGTCGTGCGGATTACCCCTCTCCTTAAAATCGGGAAGCTGAACCATGGCTGAAATATACCCCAGGTTGAGTACCAGCGCGACCAGCGGCATCAGCAGGACGATCCATTTGCGGCGAACCGCCCACCAGACCAGCGCAACTACGTTGGCCAGCAGCACGACCGGCATGAGCAAAGCGAGCGTCGCCCAGAATCCGCCCTCCCCGGGGGAGACGGACGAAGCATACCGGCACAGGACGGCGGCGACCAGAAGCAGCCCGGTGAGCACCACCGAAATGCCATAAAAAAGGAAAGAAACGGCTTTGCGACCCATTTTGTGCACTATTAAAGCGATTAACGCGTACAAAGATATGCTTTTACAAATAAAATCAGTATATTTGACGATCAAAAAAGACGCGATTTGGAATGAAGAGGATTTTAATCTCTGGCGGTGCCGGATTCATCGGTTCGCACCTATGTGAAAGACTGCTTGACGAAGGAAACGACGTGATCTGCATCGACAACTATTTTACCGGGCACAAAAGCAATATCCGGCACCTGCTGAAACACCCCAATTTCGAAGTCATAAGGCACGACATAATCTACCCCTACATGGCGGAGGTCGAAGAGATCTACAACCTTGCCTGTCCTGCTTCGCCCATCTACTACCAGCACGACCCGATCAAGACGACGCAAACTTCGGTTATCGGCGCGATGAACATGCTCGGCATGGCGCGCTACAACCGCGCCAAGGTGTTGCAGGCTTCGACTTCGGAAGTATACGGCGACCCGCTGGTACATCCGCAGACCGAGGATTACTGGGGACACGTGAATCCGCTGGGGCTGCGCTCGTGCTACGACGAGGGCAAACGCTGTGCCGAGTCGCTCTTCATGAGCTACTACCGCGAACATGGCATCCCGGTGAAAATCGTCCGGATTTTCAACACCTATGGCCCGAAGATGGACATCAACGACGGCCGCGTAGTCTCGAATTTCATCGTCCAGGCATTGCGCAACGAACCGATCACGATCTACGGCGACGGTGAACAAACCCGCTCGTTCCAGTATATCGACGACCTGGTCGAAGGGATGATCCGCCTGATGGACGATACGCCCGACGATTTCACGGGCCCGGTCAACATAGGCAACCCCAATGAATTCACCATCAACGAACTGGCAGCCATCGTCCTGGAACTCACGGGTTCGAAGTCGAAGATCATGCACATGCCCCTGCCGTCGGACGACCCGCAGCAGCGCAAGCCCGACATCTCGCTGGCCCGCAAGATGCTCAACGACTGGGAACCCACGATCCAGCTGCGCGACGGACTGGTAAAGACCATCGCCTATTTCGAGGATATCCTGTCGCGGGGGAGCGTCCGGCACTGATCCGCCCCTGAAATCGGCCCGCCCTTCTTTGAACACCGTCAGCCTGTTGAGCACCGCCCGCCTGTTTGAGTACAGCCCGGCACAATTCCCAATGCAGCCCCAACCCTATTTTTCCAGGTAGTCCCGCAATACGGAGCCAACCAGCCGTATCAGCGTGCGCGTCGGATGCAATGCGGCGAACCCGTTGAGCATTCCCCAATCGTGTACCACGCCGTTGAAGCGCACGGTCGTCACTTCGACGCCCGCCTCGTCCAGACGACGCCCCATCGCCTCGCCCTCGTCGCGCAGGATGTCGTTCTCGGCAACGACGATCAGCGTCGCAGGCAATCCCCGCAGCCGTTCGGCAGAAGCACGCACGGGCGACATGAGGTCGTTGCCGCGCTGAGCCGGGTCTGAAACGTACTTGCCGAACATCCATTTCATCAACGGCGCGGTCAGGAACCGCTGGCGGCCGTATTTCACATACGAATCCCAGTCGTACCCCGCATCGGTCACGGGCCACATCAGCACGAGCGTGCGCAGCCGCGGCCCGCCGTGATCCTCGGCCACGAGCGCCGCCGCAAGCGACATGTTACCGCCGACGCTGTTGCCCGCCAGCGCCAGCCGGCTGCCGTCGACCCCGATCTCCCGGCCGTTTTCGGCCACCCATTTCACTGCGGCATACACCTCCTCGACAGCCTTCGGAAAATGCGCCTCGGGCGAAGGCGTATAGTTGACGAATACCGCCGCACAACCCGACTCCACGACAAGGTCGCGCACCAGCCGCCTGTGGGTGGGATAGTCGCCCAGCACCCAGCCCCCGCCGTGAATGAACACGAACGCCGGAAGATGCACGCGCCCCGCCCCCGAAGGGCGGACGAGGTTCAGGCGCAGCGTATACCCTTCGCTTTCGACCGTCCGTTCGGACTCCTCGATGCCCGACAGATCGACATGCACGGCCGCCTGCACATCAGCCAGGACGCGACGGGCCTCCCCGACCGGCAACGATTCGACGGGAGCGCCGCCGTTCAACACTTTCAGATAAGCTTTGGTTCCCCGCGACAGGTGGTCGTCCTGCAAATAATCCGGAGCTTCCTTCAGATGATCCATAACAAACCGTTTTAAAGTTTATGACACGGACTGCAAAGGCGCTGCCACAAACGAAAAAAGCCGGACGAAATGTCCGGCTTTTCGGTATGTCATAAGCGGTTTTTACTGTGCCATGGCATGACGGAACCCGTCCACCTTGTCCCAGTCGCCGCGCGTGAAGTCGGGCACGGCGACCGGCATACTGTTGTGTTCGAGCGACGCCGCGGTCAGCGACCCGATGCACGACCATTCGGCAGCGTCGTAAACGTCCTGATCGAGCGGCAGGCCATGCTGCAGGCAGTAAACGAGGCGATAGTCCATGATGAAATCCATGCCGCCGTGGCCGCCCACGCGGCGGGCCTTTTCCTCGATGTCCCGGGCGATCGGATGCTTGTAACGCTCCATCAGCGCCGCCTTCGCCGCCTGGGGGATGAACGAATGCTCGCTCAGATTCTCGTGGTCGGGAATCTCCTCGCCGGCGATTTGCTCGGGACGGAACGCATAGCCCTCGACCGGGTATTTATTGGCGAAGCCCTCGGTGCCCGTAAGCTGGTACATGCGGCTGTAAGGACGGGGCGTATAGACGTTGTGTTCGAGCAGGATCGTGCGGCCCCGCTCGGTCTTGATGAGCGTCAGCGTCTGGTCGGCATTGGCGAAGGTCTCGGCACCCATCTTCTCCTTGGCGAGCTTCAGGCCATTGACCGACTTGGTATCCATCGCCACGAGGTAGTTCATCTTATCGCCGCGGTGGATATCCAGCAGCTGGCAGGCCGGGCCGAGGCCGTGCGTGGCATAGACGTCGCCGCGGTGCGACTGGTTAAAGTCGAGGCGCCAGTTGCCCTGGTAATAATCCCAGTAGGGTTCGAGGTTGTGAATATAGGAGCCTTCGGTGTGGAGTATCTCGCCGAACAGCCCGTGCTGGGCCATGTTGAGCGTCGTCAGCTCGAAGAAGTCGTAGACACAGTTCTCGAGCATCATGCAGTGGCGCTGTGTCTTCTCGGCAGTGTCGACCAGTTGCCAGCACTCGTCGAGCGACATGGCGGCGGGGACTTCGACGGCGACATGCTTGCCGTGCTCCATGGCATAGACCGCCATCGGGACGTGCAGCTGCCACGGGGTGCAGATGTAAACCAGGTCGATGTCATCGCGCCGGCAAAGTTCCTTCCACCCCTCCTCCCCGCTGTACGGGGCGGCGGCCGGGAGGTTATGTCCGGCGAGGATCTCCTGCGACTTGTCGACACGCTCGGGGTAGAGGTCGCAGAGCGCCACGATCTCGACCCCGTCGATATTTGCGAAGCGTTCCACGGCGCCCGGGCCGCGCATACCCAACCCGATGAACCCTACGCGTACGACCGGGATCGGGTCGACCGTCAGCCGCAATACGGAATGCTGGCCCTCGGCGCGGGCCGGGACGTCGAATACGATCACGCCGTCGACGATGCTGTAACCTTCCTTCGGCGAGGTGCTGCAACCGCAGAACAATACGGTCGCCGCCGAGAACAATAAAAAGGCAAATTTCTTCATTATATCCGGGATATTTAGATGTTTAGACAAAAGTATGAAATATTTTGAAATCTGCGCTCATTTGACTACTTTTGCCGACGTAAAAATCACACACCATGTTTCGTAGATTAGCGGCGGTAATCCTCTCGGTCGTCCTGCTCTCACCGGGCTGGCTCGGCATGACGGGGCTCACGCTGCCCTTCGCCATGATCCCGCTGCTGTGGATCAGCGCATCGTACGACCAGACGCGCCGCTCGTGGTGGCGCATGTTCGGCTGGGCGGCGCTGACCTTCGCGCTGTGGAACATCTCGACCGTCTGGTGGATATGGAACGCCACTCCGGTGGGGCCCGTGGCCGCGACGCTCGCCTCGACGACGCTCAACATGATCGCCTTCATGTTGTTCCACACCGTCTCGAAGAAAGGGCCGAAGGCTCTGGCATACACCTTACTCATTGCCGGGTGGATCGCAACGGAATACTGGTATACGGTCGGCGAATTCTCGTGGCCGTGGCTGATCCTGGGCAACGGGTTCTCGCACGACGTATGGCTCGTACAGTGGTACGAATACACGGGTGTCTTCGGCGGTTCGCTGTGGGTGCTGCTCTGTAATATCCTCTTCTTCGAGGCGCTGCGGGCACGCCGCAGCATCGGGCGGTGGATCCCGGCCGCGGGCGTCCTGCTCCTTCCGGCCGCCGTGTCGCTGAGCATCTGGTGGAGCTGGGAGCAGCCCGACGAGGGGACGGCCGAGGTGAGCATCCTCCAACCCAACGTCGACTGCTACGACAAATTCAACGGCCGCGCCGACTGGCAGGAAGATAACATCACCGACCTTCTGGCACAGGTGCCCGCCGGGGCGCAATTCATCCTGCTGCCCGAGACTGCCGTCCCGGGGCATTACTGGGAACCGGGTCTTTCGGAATTCCGCCCGGCCGACGAACCGGGCATGTTCTGGCAAGAGCTGACCGACAGCCTGCGCCGGTCGCACCCCGGGGCGCTGCTCGTCACGGGCGCCAACACCCTGCGTTATTATGCCGCCGGGGTACAACCCCGCACGGCACGCAGGGACGGGTTCGGCGAAGGTTACTACGACGTATTCAACACGGCCGTAGGGCTCGACTCCGCAGGCCGGATGCAGCTGCACCACAAAGGCAAACTGGTGATCGGCGTGGAAAATACCCCGACACTACTCTTCGACATCCTGCAATTCCTCGTGATCGACTTGGGCGGCGTCGTGGGACAGATCGGCATGGGGCAGCACGGCACTGCCTTCGAACACCGGGGCGTGAAAACCGGCCCGGCAATCTGCTATGAAGGACTTTACGGCGATTTCTTCGGCGATTTCGTGCGCCGCGGGGCACAGTTCATGGCCATCATCTCCAACGACGGCTGGTGGGGCGACACGCCCGGCTACAAACACCTCTTCTCGATCTCGCGCCTGCGGGCCATCGAGCACCGCCGCGCCATCGCCCGCTCGGCCAACACCGGGAAATCGGGCTTCATCTCGGCCCGCGGCGACGTGGGCGAGACGCTCGGCTGGGAACAGCGCGGCGTGATCACCGCCGAAGTCCCGCTCAACTCGGAACTCACCTTCTACACCCGCTACGGCGACTACCTGGCCCGCATCTCCGAATATGTCCTGCTGCTGTCGGTGCTCTACTACGTGGCCTACCGCTACAAACGCAGGAACCACCTCGTCAAATAAACCCCTTGCTGATATGAATTACACCCAGACACTCGAATTCCTCTTTCAGTCGCTTCCCGTCTTCGAAACCCAGGGCGCGACGGCCTACAAACCGGGATTGGAGCGCATCACCGCATTCTGCCGCCACATCGGAAATCCCCAGCGCAACTTCTTCACGATCCACGTCGCCGGAACCAACGGCAAAGGCTCCGTGGCGCACATCATCGCCTCGGTGCTCCAGCAGGCCGGATACCGCACGGGACTGTTCACCTCGCCCCACCTGCAGGACTTCCGCGAACGCATCCGCGTCGACGGCGAGATGATCCCCAAGCAGAAGGTGGTGAACTTCGTGGACAAGCACCACGACAAGATGGTCGAACTGGAACTGTCGTTCTTCGAGATGACCGCCGCAATGGCCTTCGACTACTTCGCCCAGAGCGACGTCGAGGTGGCGGTGATCGAAACGGGGCTCGGGGGACGGCTCGACGCCACGAACATCATCGTACCGATATTGAGCGTCATCACCAACATCGGGCTGGAGCACACCTCCCTGCTGGGCGACACGCTGCCGAAGATCGCGACGGAAAAGGCCGGGATCATCAAAAAAAGCATCCCGGTGATCATCGGCGAGGCCGACGTCCGTTACAACGGGGTTTTCGAACAGGTCGCCGCGGCCAACAAGTCGCGGGTGATCTACGCCGAGCAGGAATTCTCGTGCGAAGAACACCACATGGAGGGCACGGGCCAGAGTTTCCGCCTCCACCGCTCGCGCGACGGGAGGACGTTCGACGTGTCGCTCGACCTGCAGGGCGGCTACCAGAGCCGCAACATCGTGACCGCCTCGGCGGCGGTCGACTTCCTGCACGAGGAGACGCCGCTCACCATTTCACGCCGCGCCTACCTCGAAGGCATGCGCTGCGCCGCGGCCAACACGGCCCTGCTGGGACGCTGGCAGACGCTGGCGGAATCGCCGCTCACGATCTGCGACACGGGCCACAACGCCCACGGCATCGCCTACGTCGCCGACCAGCTGAAAGCCACACCCCACCGGGAACTCTACTGCGTGATCGGCTTCGTCCGCGACAAGGACCTGGCGCACAT
>ENA-ORVG01001249-ORVG01001249.1-human-gut-metagenome-genome-assembly--contig:-NODE-1249-length-30956-cov-2.986214_pt1 | contig 30956 bp, 24 predicted proteins | sample MGYA00242091_ERZ509233 | MGnify/ENA primary metagenome ERZ509233 (study PRJEB26280, sample SAMEA2338840) | human gut metagenome | biome: human gut; feature: human-associated habitat; material: faeces... | reverse complement strand
TGCTCGAAATTCGCAGGCGCGTGGGCATGGTGTTCCAGAATCCGGACAACCAGATTGTGGCCAATGTGGTGGAGGAGGATGTGGCATTTGCCCCGGAAAATCTGGGGGTGCCCTCTCAGGAGATCCGGCGGCGTGTGGACGAGGCCCTGCGCCAGGTGGGCCTGTACGAGTACCGGGAGCATGCTCCCCATCTCCTCTCCGGTGGGCAAAAGCAGCGGGTGGCCATTGCAGGAGTCATTGCCATGCGGCCCAAGTGCATTGTCCTGGACGAACCTACGGCGATGCTGGACCCCCGGGGACGGGAAGAGGTTATGGAGATTGTCTCCGACTTGAACCGGCGCTTGGGCATCACCGTCATTCTCATCACCCACCACATGGATGAGGCCGCCCGGGCGCAGCGGGTGGTGGTCCTGGACCGGGGGGAAATTGCGGCAGACGGTCCCCCGAAAAAGGTCTTCAGCCAGGTGGAGCTGCTGCACCGCCTGGGCCTGTCTGCCCCGGAGACTGTGGAGCTGTGCTGGCAGCTGAGAAAGGCGGGGCAGGAGCTGCCGCTGGATACCCTGACGATAGAAGAATGCGCGCAGGCACTCCGCCGCTGGGCGTCGGCCTGACCCGCTGGAGGAATGAAAATTGGCACCAATTCTTGAGGTTCGGGACCTTTCCCACATATACAGCGTTGGAACGCCCTTTCAGCGCGCCGCCATTGAGCATGTGAGCTTTTCCGTGGAGCGGGGAGAGTTCATCGGCATCATCGGACACACCGGCTCCGGAAAATCCACCTTGATTCAGCATCTCAATGGCCTGTTGAAGCCCACGTCCGGGCAGATTCTCTTCGACGGGCGGGATATCTGGAGCGACAAGGCCTTTACCCGAAGCATTCGGTTTCATGTCGGCCTGGTATTTCAGTACCCGGAGTATCAGCTTTTTGAAGAGACTGTGTACAAAGACATTGCCTTTGGCCCCAAGAACATGGGTCTGCCTCCGGAGGAGATCCAGCGGCGGGTCCGGGAGGCGGCGGCCTTTGTGGGGGTGCCGGAGGAGCATTTGGAGAAGTCCCCCTTTGACCTCTCCGGCGGCCAGAAGCGCCGGGTGGCCATTGCCGGCGTCATTGCTATGGAACCTGATGTGTTGATTCTGGACGAGCCCACGGCCGGCCTGGACCCCCAGGGCAGAGACAGCATTTTGGAAAACATCCGGGCCTATCAGAAGGCGAAAAACGCTACGGTGATGATGGTGAGCCATGCCATGGAGGAGGTGGCCCGGGTGACGGACCGGCTCCTGGTGATGGATCACGGCGGCCTGCGCATGGACAATTCCCCCCGAGAGGTGTTCCGCCATGCCTGGGAGCTCCAGCAGATCGGCTTGGCCATCCCCCAGGTGACCCGGGTATTTCTGCGCCTTCGGGAGCTGGGGGTACCAGTGGACTCCAGCGTGTACACCGTGGAGCAGGCCGCCCGGGAGCTGCTCCGCCTGAAGGGAGGGAAGGGCTCATGCTGAAGGATATTACCCTGGGCCAGTTCTTCCCGGGAAAGACGGTGATCCACAGGCTGGACCCCCGCACGAAGCTTCTCATGACGGTTCTATACCTGGTGGCCCTGTTTGTGGCGAACAGTTGGGTGAGCTACGGACTGGTTCTGGCGTTTCTGATTACAGCCGTATCTCTGTCTCGCATCCGGCCGAAGACTCTGTTGCGGGGAATGAAACCCATTGTGATCATTGTGGTTCTGACGGCGGTTCTCAACCTCTTCTACACCGGTGGGGATCATGTGCTGGCCCGGTTTTGGGGCATTACCATTACCTGGGAGGGAGTCCGGACGGCGATTTTTATGGCTTCCCGAATCATCATGCTCATTACAGGCACCTTCCTGCTGACCTATACCACCTCTCCCATTGCCCTGACTGATGGGTTGGAGTCTCTGTTAGGGCCTCTGAAGAAGCTGCGGTTGCCGGTCCATGAGCTGTCCATGATGATGTGCATTGCCCTGCGGTTCATTCCCACCCTCATTGAAGAGACGGATAAAATCATGTCTGCCCAGAAGGCCCGTGGCGCGGATTTTGAGACCGGGAGCTTGCTCCAACGGGCCAAGGCCCTGGTGCCCATTTTGGTGCCTCTGTTCATCAGCGCCTTCCGCCGGGCAGACGAGCTGGCCACGGCCATGGAGTGCCGCTGCTACCAGGGTGGAGAGGGCCGTACCAAGCTGAAGGTTCTGCACTACGCCCGGCGAGATTACCTCACCCTCTTTTTGGGCGTGGCTCTGGTGGCCGGGGTAATCACCCTGAAAAGCTTCGGCCTGTGAAGGAGCGGACCCACATACCATGTCACGAGCTGAAGACTGGAAGATTGCTTCAACATGGCACTGGCGCGGCAGCCCCCGGCCTTCCCCCGGGGGAAAGCCGGGTCGGATGAGGAACGGCGAAACCTGGCTCGTTGATATGCAGTTTCGTGAAAAGGGAAACGGCACTACGCGCTTGCCGGGAAAGCAAAGAACGCTCCCGCCTCAGTGTAAAAATGGAAGACGTTCACCCGTGGGTTCGCGCCATGGTACCTGGGTCCGCCCCTGTGATCTTTTCCGGAAGCGGAATCATCTGTTGAAACAGGAAAGGCTGCTGCCTGGCCTATGGGCCGGAATTTACGAGTGGAGGGTGACCATGAGAAACATCGTTTTATGTTTGACATACCTGGGAACCGCCTACCATGGCTGGCAGGTGCAGAAGAATCTGGTCACTGTGGCCGGGACCCTGGAGGCGACGGCGGAAGCGGTGGTGGGGCACCGGGTTCATATGACCGGCTGCGGCCGCACGGATGCGGGGGTTCACGCCCGGGTGTATGTGGCCAATTTCCGCACCGATTCCACCATCCCTTGCGACCGCCTGCCCTATGCCCTCAATACGCACCTGCCGCCGGATGTGGTGGTGAGCCAGGCCCGGGAGGTGCATGAGGGTTTCAATGCCATTGGTTCTTGCGTCCGCAAATCCTATACCTACCTCATTTACAATGACCGGATTCGAAACCCCTTTTATGTGGACCGAGTGTGGTTCTATTCCCGCCATTTAGATGAAGCGGTGATGCAGGCGGCGGCGGATCAGTTTGTGGGAACTCATGATTTTGCAGCGGTCCGGTCTGTGGGCACTGATGTGCGCTCTACGGTGCGGACGGTGTATCAGTACCAGGTGCAGCGCCAGGGGAAGCTGCTGGCCCTCACGGTTTCCGCCAATGGCTTTTTGTACAACATGGCGCGGGCCATGGCGGGGACCGTGGTGTATGCAGCCGAAGGGAAATTCCCGCCGGATGCCATCGGCGGCATCCTGGCCGGTGGGAACCGGACGGCGGCGGGACCCACAGTCCCGGCAGGGGGCCTGTATCTCACGCACCTGTGGTATGACGATGGTGTGGAGCGATTTCAGCTTCAGGCAGATCCTTTGGATCCGCTGCCTTGAGTCAGTTAGGAGGACACGCAATGGAGGCAAACATGATCCCCTTTCGCCACCCGGGGCAGGAGCGGCGGCGTCTGTCAATTTTTGTGGCAGTGCTGGCGACCTTGGCGCTGGTATTGGCCTTTTTTGTGGTGGATGGCGGTCGGAATTGGGACCGGGTGCACCGGTTTTTCTCCTATGGGACGGAACAGGTCCAGATTTCTATGGACACTGCACCTGGAGCACTGGGAGAACTGGACGGCCGACTGGTGACAGCCGGAGCAGAGGGTGTCACCCTTTATGACAAAGATGGAAAGGTGAGCTTCCTTGCGGCAGCTTCCCTGACAAGCCCGGTGGTGCAGGGGGACGGCGGTTATATTTTGGCCTATGACGCAGGGGGAACCACCATAGTGCTCCTGGACGGGAAAGGGGAGGTCCGGTGGGAAGGGAGCCTTCCTGGCCCGGTATACGATGCGGACCTGACGGAGGATGGATACCTCTGCTATGTATCCGCTGGCAGCGCAGTGAAATCTGAGCTCCAGCTCCTGGACCGGGAACAGCGGTCGGTTTTTGCCGTCCATGGCGCAACCCGGTATTTCACCGGCTGCGCTGCCGCTCCCGGCGGAGGCGCTGTGTGCGCTGTATCCTTAGAGGAACGGGACGGCGCGGTCTCTTCCGTGGCGGTGGTGTACCGCACAGACCGGGAGGACCCGGTGGCAGAGGTGGATTTGGGCAATCAAGTGATTTTTGACCTGCAGTTCTGGGGAAAAAGCTGGATTTGCGCCTTAGGGGAAGAGGAGCTCCTGGTGTTTAACACCAAGGGAGAGATTTTGGGGCGGTATGATGCCGGGGGTGTTACGGATTTTGACCTGGGTGGCGACGGCTTTGCGGCTCTGGTCCTGCCGGGAAGCGGCGGGCAGACCTTGGTGACGGTGAATGCCAAGGGGGAGGAGCTGGGACGTCTGGCCCTGACCGGCGGTGTGACGGATGTCAGCGTCCGGGGGAAATATGTGGCATTCCTGGCCGGTCAGACCTGCACCATCGCCGGCAAGAAGCTAGAACCTTGGTTTTCCACCCAGGAGGTAGGGTCTGCCACGCAGGTCCAGGCCTGTACCAACGGCGCTGCCTATCTGGTATCCGGCCGCAGCGCCCTCCGGGTGCTGCCGTAAGAAACGGGCGCGGAGCGACCGCTGTAAAACATACCCGGGCAAATTCGCATCTTTCCCCAGATGGGAGCGAATTTGTCCGGGTCTTCTAAAATCAAGATGGAAAGCGGAGTAGATGAGGAGGAAGCCTGGATGAAGCAGACGGCTATTGTGAACATATATCATTTTGTCCGCATGTCCCATGTGGAGCCCAGCCGGTTCATTGCCGATGATTTCGAAACCATTCGCAACGAGATCATCCTGACGAAGCAGCATGGTTTTCCGGGGACCTATGCCCTCAAATATGACGCCCTCATGGACAGCCGGTATCAGGCGCTCTTTCAGACATATCTGGATGAGCAGGATGAGATTTCTGCCTGGTGGGAAATCACAGAGCCCCTGTGCCGCCGGGCCGGGGTTCCTTTCCGGGGGAAGGTCTCGGCAGAGTACGACGACCGGGTGGACAGCGCCTACTGTGTGGGTTACCGGCCGGAGGAGCGGAAATGGCTGGTGGATGCCTACATGGCGGACTTTTTCGGGATATATGGCCGGTATCCCCAGACCATCGGCTCCTGGGTGCTGGATTCTGTGACTCTGGGCTACGCGGCAGAGCGGTATGGCATCCTGGGGGGCGCCATTTGCCGGGACCAGATGGGAACCGATGGCTTCACCCTCTGGGGTGGCTTCCCCAATGGAATCTATTATCCCTGCCGGAAGAATGAATTCGTTCCAGCCCAGACCCTGGAGGAACAGATTCCTGCGCCTATGTTCCGGCTTCTGGGACCGGATCCCATCTATAACTTTGAGCAGGATGTGCGGGAGGGCCTGCAGGGTGTGTATACCTTGGAGCCATCCTGGCTCACGGGCCGGGACCCAAAATGGATTTCCTGGTTTTTTCACTGCCTGTGTGAGGAGGAGAGCCTGGGGGTCCCCTATGCCCAGGTGGGCCAGGAGAACAATTTCCTCTGGGAAAACATACGGCCTGGCCTTGGCCCACAGCTGGGGGCTCTGCGGGAGCTGGCAAACCGGGGGGCTGTCCGGGTAGAAACCATGGCGGACTCTGCCACCTGGTTCCGGAGCCGGTATGTCCGAACCCCGCCCATGAGCTTCCAGGCATCCCAAGACTGGGACACAGACCGGGGCTTGTCGGCCCAGTGGTATGCCAGCTGCTGGTATCGGGTGGGCTTCCTGGGGGAGGCAGGACGCCTGCGGATTCGGGACCTGTTTTTATACCGGGAAGCCTACCCTTCCCGGTACTTTGACCGGCCTATGGAGGGGAGAGGGAGTACCTTTGACGCTCTGCCCGTGCTTTTCCCTCAGGCCTGGGGACAGCCCAGGCCCTTCCTCCGCCTTCGCACGCCGGAGGGCAGGGAGCCGGAGGGTATGGTGCGGTATACCGCCCAGGATGACCTGACTGCCCGGGCGGAGCTGTGGTCCGGGGCGTCGTGTCTGGCGGCCTTCACCATGGAGCCTCATGCTATTACTCTGGAGGGGGCCTGCACCTTGGTATTTGACCGCTTGCCGGTTCTGTGCGGGGTGGAGGGACGGGAGGTGGTCCTGGAGCACAGTGGATGTTTCCGGTACGGATTCCAAGTCGCCCGGGGCATACTCCGTCAAACTGGCCCCCAAAGCCTGGAAATTGAGCCGCAGGAGGGGGCAGCCCTTTTGATTTTCGGCAACCCGGTCAGGCGGGAGGAGATTTTCCGGTCCCATGAGGGCGCCACGGATGGGGTAGGTGAGCTTGCCGGACCGGTAGGGAAGACCTTCCTTCCGCCGCCTATGGAGCCAGAGGCGGAGCCTACGACGTCGGTGTTCCCCTGGGGGATCCCTGCCCAGGTGAGGCTCACAGCCCGGGAGGAGGGCCAAATCCGGTACACGTTGGATGGAAGCGACCCAGGCCAGGAGTCGCCCCGGTATGGGGAGCCGCTGGTTTTGCGGGAGGATACGGCGATCTCTGCCCGCCTCTTCCTGCCCGATGGCCGGGTCAGCCCGAGGGTTGAATTTCCCTACCGGTTTGGACTCACGGATCTGGAGGTGGAGAGTCCCACAGTCCTGGACCCTCGACCCGTATTTCACGGGAACGGTGTGAGGGACCTGCTGTCTGCCCAGCGGGGCAGCCTGGACTATCTGGACGGCCGCTGGCGGGGAACTCTGGAGGATCTGGACTTGCGGATCCGGCTGCCGGAGCGCCGGGAGATCCGCTCCATTTCCCTGGGCTTTTTGTCCCACCACCGCTCCGGCATTGTGTATCCACAGTGGGTGGAGTTGGCGGTGGGGCCGGATTTGGAGCATCTGCGGCCCTATGGCCGCATTACCCTGCCCTGTGCGCCCTGCTCCCGGGAGATTGCCAAGAGAGACGTCACCTTCCAGGTGTATGGGCTCCTGGGAGCCTTCCGCATCTATGCCCATCGCTACGAAACCATGCCCCAGTGGTGCTGCTACCGGGGCTCGGAGCATGTGTTTCTCATGGCGGATAACCTGATTGTCACGCCTCTGGATTGACTGAAGGGGTGCTTCCCCCGCCATATTTTCCCAACCGAACAAGCCCGCTGCAACAAAAAGCAGCGGGCTTGCGTTTGGGTTACAGACGGTTATGCAAAGGGATTCTCCGCCTCCGTGTCCATGTTTTGCACGAAAGTCAAAGCCTCCTCCAGAGTGTCGAACCGGCCCTTTTCGTATACATAGTCATCGGGGGCAAATTCCTTGCGGTGTTCATCTATGCGTAGGGTTTTCCATAGTCCGTCCTCCAGCACCATGGTTTTTGTGAGGGTATCTTGGTTGAAGGCGGTTACAACGGAGTACTGACCGCCCTCCTGGTAAATGGTGGTTAGCCAGCCTACAAAAGAAAATCTAATTCTCCGCTCCGTTTCGGAAGTCTTTGTGATATAGAACAGGCGACCTGCTGTAGTGCCGGAGTCTACGTCGATTTGGGTTAAATCTGCATGTTCCTTTGCGCTATCTTGGATGCCCTCATAGCTTTTGGCGAGATTGCTGGTGTAATACTGCTGGAGGTCCAAACGCACACTGCTTTTCGCGGCAGCTACAGCATTGGCTGTGCTTTGGCCACTCTCCAGCTGCTGGGAAAGGACTTCTGCTGGAGCAACGCTGATTTTCAGCCGTTCGGCTTCTGCGGCAATAGCGGTGTCCAGAAGCTGCATATCTGCTTCTGTGAAAAATAAACTGCATGCGACCAATGCTGGAAGTGCTGCTACGCAAAGCAAAAGCAGAGATAGCCGTAGCTTTAACCCTTTTCTATTCATGTCCAGGCCTCCTTAAGGATTGCATGTGCGATCAACACTAGACCTTCAGACCGGCAGATGATCATGAAAACGGATTCTCGGCCTCCATATTCATATGTTGCACGAACTCCAGGGCTTCCTCCAGAGTGTCGAACCGGCCTTTTTCGTACACATAGTCATCAGGGGCAAATTCCTTGCGGTATTCATCGGTGCGCAGAGTTTTCCACAGTCCATCCTCCAGCACCATAGTTTTTGTGAGGGTATCTTGGTTGAAGACGGTTACAACGGAGTACTGACCTTCTTCCTGGTAAATGGTGGTTAGCCAGCCTACAAAAGAGAATTGGATTTTCTTTTCCGTTTCAGAAATATTTTCTGTGTAGATTAACCGGCTTGCTGTAGTGCCTGAGTCAACATCAATCCGGGATAAGTCTACATGCTCTTTTGCACTTTCTTGGATTTCCTGGTAATTTCTGGCCAGATCATCGGTATAATATTGTTGTAAATCTAAATTCGTGCCGTTTTGCGAGGCAACCAGGGAATCAGCTGCACTTTGTCGGCCATTCAATTGCTGGGCAAAGACATCTGCAGGTGCTACACCGATTTTCAGGCGTTCAGTTTCTGCAGCAACGGCTGCGGTCAGAAGCTGGGCGTCTAAATCATCCATCTCCGTGGCGGAAAAGCTAAATGCGGTCAATGCTGCGAACGCCACCGTGCAAATTAGTAGCAGCGGGAGCCAAATTTTAAGCCGTTTTTGATTCATGTTGCGACCTCCTTATAAGCCAAATGCATAAATTGCTGTAGAATTTCTGTTTTGATTGAAGTAATCCAAATGCCAGGTTACCTGTTTCCTGTTTGTTGTGTGCTGGTCAATCAAATCGCTGTAATAACGGGGGCCATCCAGGGGGTATCCGGTCCCTACGCAGATGGCAGTATGATCAATGATGCCGTCATCATTCCAGTCATAGAAAATGATTTCTGTTCCATCTCCGGATAGGTTCCCGCTGTTGTTAATATATGCATAACTTCTGCCCCGGCCATCGTTGGTCCACTTGGAAACCAAACGTGTAGCTTTAAGGTCATTTTTCAGATAATTCTTAAGGGTATCGGCAGTTGCCCACGCCTCCGAGTAGCCGATACCTGCGAAATACCCGTTTTTGTAAAACCAGGTGTCATTTTGCTGTAAGCCGCCAGCATAGAGGCATTGGGAGACGAAGTTGGCGCAGTCTCCCGAGAATTGACGATAACTGGAGTTGTGGCTCAAGGCATAGGTGTCGGCGTATCGCTTGGCAGCATCTCCATCATAGGTGTATGCTGAGGCTGCCGGAGAAATTGCAGCAAACAAAGCGACCGCCAATAAAACTGAAAATGTCCGGAACAATATGTTCTTGCGCATAAGTTTCAACCTCCAAAAAAATAAAATGAATTCGTAATCTACGCTCTGTTATGTACGTTGCTCACCCTCTTTGCCAACCGGTACATTTCTGCAGCCTGCACTTATAGGATACACCAAAACTAGAAAATGTCAAGTGGGTAAACTCTATATTCAGATAAATATTTTTGCAAAGCGGAAAAAAGTGCCTGCAGGGTGACTGTAGAAGGCATGAGTGAAACTGAAAATTCTGAATCTTCCCCATGGAGTCAAAGAGAACGGCTCCTCTGAGAGAACCGTTCTCTTTGACAAAGGAATTTGATTAACGGAAGGAGGCCAGTTCCATCACCTGGCCCTGGTGAATGCGGGATTCCTCAGCGGCCAGGGCCATGAAGTGGCTCTCCATGGAGGCCTCCAGGGTGGTGATGCTGGGTGGGCACTGGCCCTGGAGATAGTCCAGGAAATCCCCGATGAGGACGCTGTCGCCCCCGGCATGACCGGACATCCGCTCTTTGCTGAGGTTGAAGTCATAGACTGTGGGCTTGCCGCCAAAGGGCGTGACGGTGACGGTATTTTTGGCCATGTCGGCGATCATGTCGCCCATGGTGCCCATGAAGTTGGTGTAGCGGCCGCCCCCGGCGGTGAAGGCGGACATGGTGAAGTTCACGGTGAGGCCGCCCTCCATCTCCAGGTTCACCACCTGGTGGTCCACCACGTCATTGTCGCAGAAATAGACGCAGCGGCCATAGGGCCCCTCCTGGATGGCCTGGCGGATGGATGCTTCCGTGGGATGCAGGGTGAGTACATCACAGGGCCAGCCGGTTTTGCCCTGGGCGACGCCGGTTTTCTCGCTGGTGATGTAAATCTTCTCTGCGTCATAGGGGCAGCGGTCCTTGGCCTGGCAGCCGTCCAGGCAGCGCTTGGCGGCCCCAGCCGGGGCGTTTTCCGGTCGGAAATGACCCAGGGAGCCGAAGGAGGACAGTCGGACACAGCTCTTTCCTGTGAGCCAGACCATAAGATCCATGTCGTGGCAGCATTTTTGCAGGAACATGGGGGAGGTCTCCTCCTTGCTGCGCCAGTTCCCCCGGACAAAGCTGTGGGCCTGGTGCCAATAGCACACGTTCTCAATGGCCTGGATGCTCATCAGCTCCCCCAGGACCCCGGAGTCCAGCACCTCTTTGATCTTCCGGTAGAAGGGAGCGTAGCGCAGAACATGACAGACTACCACCTTCCGGCCGGTTTCTCTGGCTACCGACAGAATCTCTTTGCACTGGGCCAGGTCTGGGGAGATGGGCTTTTCCATGAGAATGTCATAGCCCTTGCGGAGGGCGGGAATGGCCTGGGGCACATGCTGCCGGTCCTGGGTGCAGAGCACCAGGGCGTCAGCCAGGCGGGGCTCTGCCAAGAGCGCCTCGGCGCTGTCAAAACAGCGCTCCGCCGGAATCTCAAACTGTCGGGCCACCTCCCGGACCTTGGCGGCATCCGGGTCGGCAATGGCCACAACCTTGGCCCGCTCCGGCATCTGGGCCAGGGCCTGTGCATAGGCGTCTTTCCCCCGGCTACCCAGACCGGCGATGGCAATGGTGATTCTGGACATTTTTGAACCTCCTGTATGCATGTTGATTTTTCAATTCAAATTTGTCTCTGCTGGAACTCTGACCGCCTGCTTCCCCAAAAAGTTCCAAAGCAGATTGATAGATTTTGGCAGAAAAATCGTACCAATATGTACGTGCCTGATCATCTGTTCCCATGTCCCACAAGCTGATGGCGCCGTCCCAGTATAGCTCGGCACGGGCGGTGGTCGTTTCAGACAAGAGAAGAAGGGAGAGGAAGAGGACAAGCGGAACATCAGGCTCTCTCTTCCTTCGTTATTTCAGTAAAAGCGGAAAGAAAAACAGGACCAGTCATCAAGAAAGGGAATGAGGAGCGGTAGGATCTTATAGTTAAATTACCATATTTGCTTGCGGTTGTCAACGCATTTGATGGCATATATCAAATACAACGACTTGACTTATGATACCACTGCTCATGCTTCGGCTGTATTTTTGTGGGACCAGCAAAAAATCGCCAGGCGGCTGGGCCGCCTGGCGAAGGGAATGCGGGTAAGCCCAGTGGGCATTACATATCGAAGGGCTCCATGGAGAGGACGGGATGGCCCACTTCGGAGAGGTAGTTCAGCAGCTGCTCGGGGTCCTCGGTGCAGATGGTCTCATCGGCAATCATGTCGGTGAAGTTCTCTACATCGTACAGCTCCTTGGCAGCGGCGTCCAGCCGCTCCCGGACCTGGTCCTTCAGCTCCTTGGGCATCCAGACGATACGGCCCAGGCCGCCCTCGGCCTTCAGGAACTTCTTGGAGGAGATGAACTGCTTGCCATGGCCCATAAAGCCGGGGGTCTGCACACCGCCGCCGGTCATGGAAGCCATTTCGGAGAAGGTCATGCCCAGAGGGGTCATACCGGCATGCTCACGGCAGGTGATGACCACGCCCATTGTGACAGGCTCCACGCCGCAGATACACTCGAAGCAGCCGCAGGAGGTCATGGGGTCCTGGAACAGAGAGTACAGGGTGACATGCTCCAGAGCGCCGTGAGAGTACTTAAAGACGGCTTCGTCCACGTCCTCGTAACGGCCCAGGTTCTCGTCGATGCAGCGGTCCTTGGGGACGATCTGGCAGGGGCCCTGGGGGTCCAGCTCATTGGTGGCCTTGGCATCCAGCCAGCTGACGGCGCCGCACAGGCCCAGACGCTCCGGGGTGACGATGCACACGTGGCTGGGGGAGAAGGCCTGGCACATGATGCAGGTGTAGTACACGGGTACGGACTCGTCGGTCATGGATTTCAGACGGTCGTCACGCTTGGCGAACACTTCGTTGGCATGGTGCCGCAGCTCATGGTTCTTCTCAGCATCCACCACAATCTTCACCTGGCACTTATCCACGACGGCCTCAAATTCGCTCTTGATCTTGGCGTAGAGCACTTCGCCGATGTGCTTGAACCGGAAGCCGGCCTCAAAGTCGGCCTTGGAAATCCGGATACGGATCATATCGCGCTGGCCGGTGTGCATGACGCCTTCCACGCAGTTCAGGTAGGAGTGGAACTTCCGCTCCATGACGGACTCGAAGTCGGTCTGCATGTTCTTGCCGGCGACTTCCACGGTGTAAGACAGGGAGATCTTGGAGCCCACGGGGATCTCGTCCAGCTCGGGGCCTTCCACGGTGATCTTGTGATCCTCAATCTCGGCGGCTTCCTTGGTGGAAACCAGCTCGAAGCAATCCACCCGGGAGCCGTCGACTTCGATCTGCATGTCGCCCTTGCGGATGATCTCACCCTCGAAGGCAGAGGCGAAGGAGACGGGAATGTCAATCTTGGTGATCTTGATCTTGATGTCCCGGGCCTCCAGGGAGGTGGCGTTGAACTTGCTCACGTCTTCCTGGACAATGAGGCTCTTGGGAACCCGGAAGATGTTCTCCGTCTCGTTGGTGATGACGGGGAAGCCCAGGGCAATGGCGCCGGCGCCGCAAGCCACGATCACATCGTCCAGAGGCTTGAAGGCGTTGACGAAGGCAGGCACACGCTCCATGGTGTACTTCATCAGGTTGCCGGCGTCGCCGGGGGTGATGTTACCGAAGATCAGAGCAGCGCGGAGAGCCACGGAGACCACATGGATCACAGAGGTCACGTCACGCCCGAGAGGCACCACACGGACGTTGTCGCCGGTCTTATAGCCCTTTTCCTGAAGCTGGTCGATGACGCCGCCCACCAGGGTCACCAGGATGCCCTGGCTCTGGTAGCTCTTCACCAGTTCCACAGCCTCGTCAGCGGAGGGAGCGGAGCCCAGGATGACCGCCACGCCGGGAATGTCGCCGGTAACCAGGGGCACGCCCAGGTTCCGGACGAAGGCGTCGGCCACATGGCCGTAGCAGGGAGCCTCGTAGGGCGTAGCGCCGTTCAAATACTTCAGAACCTCAATGAACTCAGCGCACAGGGCAGTGGCCACGCCGGACATAAAGGCGTCGTTCAGCCGGGGGGCCCGGGTCATGAGGGTCTTCACCACGCCCAGAGCGGCCTTCAGCTCGCCCAGGGTGCCCACCTTCACGCCGGTGACGGCATAGTAGCAGGGCAGGGAATAGGCGGTGTCGGGGAAGGACACAGCCTGGCTTTCGCCATATTGGGCAATGGCGCTGTCGATGGCGGCTTCAGTGAGGCCGTATACAGCGTCGTTGCCGCCGAACACTCTTTCAAATAAAGTCACGGTTTTTCCTCCTATTGTTCAATCACGATCAATAATGGCTTTGATTTTCCTGATTTCCTCGATTGCCGCAGGGCAAAAATCGTAGGGAGATTTCCCCAGCCGGTCGGCGTCCATGATTTCCGGGTTGTAGTGAATGCACCCCAGGAAATCGGCTTCCGGGACGGCGCTGCGGACGAAGTCCTCGTCCCGCTGATCCCGCACCTTATTGGCCACCACCCGAACCTGCCGGACCCCCAGGTCTGCCGCCAGCCGCTTCACATTGGCATAGGTTTGGATGCTGCGGGCGCCGGGCTCTACCACCACAATGAACTGGTCCATATTGGCGGCAGTGCCCCGGCCCAGATGTTCCAGGCCGGCCTCCATGTCCAGAATGACCACGTCATCCTTCCGGTAGGTGAGGCTGCTTAGGATGGCCTTGAGCATTACATGCTCCGGACAGACGCAGCCGCTGCCGCCCACATCCACGGTGCCCATCACCAGGAGCTTCACACCGCCCACGTCCTTGGCGTATTTCTCCGGAATGTCCGCCACATAGGGGTTCAGCTTAAAGAATTTATTGGCTTCGTTGGCGCCGGTGCGTTCCTCTACCAGGGTCCTCATTTTGGAGATGGGGACAATGGCGTCCACCTCCTCCTGGCTGAGCCCCAGGGCCAGGCCCAGGTTGGCGTCCGGGTCTACATCGGCGGCCAGAACGGGACGTCCCTCCGCTGCATAGAGCCGGGCCAAGGTGGAAGAGAGGGTGGTTTTACCCACGCCGCCCTTGCCGGTAATCGCTACTTTCATGGAAAAAACCTCGTTTTACAGGATGTTACCCCGGCGCAAAGGTGGAAGGCTGACGGGTTTGGCCCCGGCCTTCCCCGGGGATCAAAAATCAGATGCCCAGAGCGGCCCGCTTGGCCTCGATGCGCTCGATCATCCGATCGCCCAGCTTCTCGATGTCGGTCTCCACGGTGTAGTTGGCCTCCACCCAGTCCTTGACGCCGTGCTCACCAGTGAGCAGGTCGCAGACCTCGGAGGAACCCTTCACGTAGGGGTCAACGCCCAGGAAGGTATCCAGGCCGGTAGCCACCACGTAGTTGCCGATGGAGACGGCCTTCTCACTCATCCACTCGGGGGCGCAGCCCACCACAGGGAGCTTGGAGATGGGAATGCCGGAATCCTTGGAGAGCTCAGCAGCCAGGATCAGCATACGGGAGATGTCCACGCAGGAGCCCATGTGCAGAACGGGAGGAATGTTTGCCAGCTCGCAGACCCGCTTCAGGCCCGCGCCGCAATAATCCTTGGCAGTTTCCGGGTCCATGAGGCCGGCCTTGGCGGCAGCCTGGGCGGAGCAGCCGGAGACGATGAGAATGATGTCGTTTTCCAGGAGCTTCTTCATGAGCTCGATGTGGGCGAAGTCCGGACGGACCTTGGGATTGTTGCAGCCTACCATGGCCACAGCGCCCCGCAGCACACCGGAGGTGACGCACTCCAGCAGGGGCTTGGTGGTGCCGAATTCGTCCACTTGGGAGTTGGCAACGCCGTCCAGGACCTTCACAATGGCCTCCACGGAGTAGCCCACCCGGGCCTTGGAAACCTGGTTGGGGATGTTCACCAGGTCCTGGTTCCGGTTCTTGAAGTTTTCCACTGCCATTTTCACAATGGCCTTGGCGTTGTCGCCAGCCGTCTCGGCATTGAAGCGGATAAACTCAGAATCCGGCATCCGGGCAATGGGAGAGGTGGTGACGAACTTGGTATGGAAGCATTTGCTCAGGGGGCCCAGAGCGGGGAAGATGCACTGCACATCCACCACAATGGCCTCGCAGGCGCCGGTGAGAACCACGTTCTCCTGGGTCAGGAAGTTGCCGGCCATGGGAATGCCGTGGCGCATGGCGACCTCGTTGGCGGTGCAGCAGACGCCGGCAATGTTGATGCCCTTGGCGCCTACGCTCTTGGCCAGGGCGATCATCTCCGGGTCATTGGCATAATGTACAATCATTTCGGACAGGGAGGGGTCGTGGCCATGGACTACAATGTTGACCATGTCTTTCTCCATGACGCCGATGTTGGCGGTGGTGTCCACAGGCTTCGGGGTACCAAACATGACGTCGGAGAACTCCGTGCCCATCATGGAGCCGCCCCAGCCGTCGGACAGGCCGCAGCGCAGAGCCTGACGGATGAGAGCCTCGGGGAGGGAGGAGCAGCCCATATGAGTCATGTGTAGAGCCGTGGCGACTTCCCGATCGATGGCCCGGGGCTCGATCTCGGCCTTGGCCCACAGCTCCTGCGTGTGCTCGGGAGCCCGCTTCAGGAAGCGCTGGGTGCCGAAGGGCTTGCCGTATTCCAGCAGGCCGATCTCAGCCACTTCGTGGGCCAGAGCGTAAATATCCTTGCCCTCGGTTTCAAGGCCCCACTCCTTGGCAATGCGGATGAGCTTCTCCGGGTCTTTGACCTGGTAGTTGCCGCCCTCTTTGGTCTGGTGCAGGGTGTGCATGATCTCACGGCCGTGGTCGGAGTGGGTGGCGGAGCCGCCGGCGGTGAAGCGCAGGAAGTTCCGGCCCACGATACCGTGGACGTCGCAGCCGCAGATGCCCCGGGGGCTCTTCGGCGTGATGCGGCAGGGGCCCATGGAGCAGATCCGGCAGCAGGTACCGGCTTCGCCAAAGCCGCAATGGGGGGTCTGATTCTTGACCCGCTGCTGCCAGGAGTCGGCGCCTACCTTCTTGCCGTTTTCCAGCAGAGAGGCAGTGGCCGCTTCCATTTCTTCAACAGTGATTAAGCGATCCCAATCCTTCAAAGTGTTTTCCTCCTAATGTTGTTGTCTGAAGTGCGGGGACGGCCGGCAAATGGGGAAGAACCGGCCGGCCCGGGAAATCATAGAGACATACGATTTCACAATACCCACGTTCATTTTAGCCTTTATGGCGGGAAAAGTCAATGTATGTTTTTCCCTTTCCGTATTTTTTGACGGAGTTTCTGGAAAATGGTAGGAAGCCACCCAAAATCAGCAGACATGTGTCCGCCTCCAAAAGCTTCCACTTCTGTACTGGTGTGGGACGCCCTTCCAGTTGCGAAGCGGGCCCCCATATGTTATACTATGCCGGAAATGAGAGAGGAGGGACGCCCATGCATAGGCAGACGCGGGATTTGACGGAAGGAAAGCCCCTTCCCCTGTTGGTGTCGTTTTCGCTTCCCCTGATGGTGGGCAATGTGTTCCAGCAAATGTATACCGTGGTGGATACTGCGGTAGTGGGCAAAGCGTTGGGGGTTGGTGCGCTGGCGGCTCTGGGCGCGTCCGACTGGCTGAACTGGATGATGCTGGGCGTGATTCAGGGCCTAACCCAGGGATTTGGCATTATGATGGCACAGGACTTCGGATCCCGGCAGATGGACCGCCTTCGCCGCACAATCGGCGCCTCGGCGGTGCTGTCTGCCATCGGTGCACTGGTTCTTTTGGCCGTGGGGCAGGTGGCGATTGCACCCATCCTGAGGCTTCTGCAGACGCCGGACGCCATTCAGGGGGATACGGTGCTGTATCTCCGGATTATGTTTGGGGGCGTTCCCGTTGTGATGGCCTATAACCTGTTTGCAGGTATGATTCGCTCTCTGGGGGACAGTAAAACACCGTTGTATGCTATGATGGTCGCCAGCTGCGTCAACATTGGGTTGGATTTGCTGTTTGTGCTGGTGTTCCATTGGGGAATCGCAGGGGCGGCGGCAGCAACTCTAATCGCCCAAGTGTTTGCTGCAGGGTTCTGCCTGTGGCATTTGGGAAAGCTTCCCGTTCTCAAGATGAAGCGGGAGGATTTTCGTCTCGACTGGTCCCAGGCGGGGCAGCTTTTACAGCTAGGCTTCCCCATGGCATTCCAAAATGCCATTATCTCGGTGGGCGGCATGATTGTTCAGTCGGTGGTCAATGGATTTGGTATGATTTTCATTGCCGGCTTCACCGCCACCAACAAGCTTTATGGCATTCTGGAGATTGCGGCAACTTCCTATGGCTATGCCATGATTCCCTATGTGGGTCAGAATCTGGGGGCCAGGAAGATGGAGCGAATCCGCGCCGGACAGCGTGCTGCCATTGCTTTGGCTATGGTGACCGCCGGCGTCATCGCCGCTGTTATGATTGGCTGTGGAAAGTGGATTGTTGGCTGCTTTATTTCCGGCACGCCCCAGGAGGTGGAGGCTGCCACCCAGGTAGCGTACCGGTATCTGGTCATCATGAGCGTGTGCCTGCCGGTTTTGTATGTGCTCCACGTGACCCGCTCCTGCGTCCAAGGCATGGGAAACACCATGCTTCCCATGCTCTCCGGCGTTTCCGAATTTGTCATGCGCACCGGCACGGCGCTGCTGTTGCCGGCGGTGATGGGGCAAGCAGGCATTTTCTATGCTGAGGTTCTGGCTTGGCTCGGCGCTGACCTGATTCTGGTCCCCAGTTACTTTGTGGTCTCCAGAAAGTGCATGAAAAATCTCTCATAAATCTTCCTGACATCACCGGTGAGGAGGCCGTCAAAAGTCCTACTTCCTATGGGTGGGGATGACGGATGCTGGGGTTTGCTTCGCACTTGTTATTTCGCCGGAAAAATGTTATACTAATCCAAGATTTTGCTGAAATAAAGGAGCTATGATATGATTCCGTTTAAACGTCTGGAACTTGCCCGGCGGCAGGAGGTTTTCGATTGGTTTCACCAGGCCGGGCGGCTGGGCTGTGAGTATTCCTTTGTTAATTTATACCTGTGGGGGCGTCAACATGCCGCTTTTGTGGAGGGCTATCTGGTGGTGTTTTCCCATTTTTATGGACACAGTATGTACCTCTTCCCCTCGGGCCATGGGCCTTTGAAGCCGGTGCTGGAGGCCCTGCGGGAAGATGCCAGGGAGCGGGAGATTCCCTTCCGCCTCACCAGCATGTCCATGGCGGACTGCCGGGCGGTGGAGGAGCTTTACCCGGGGCAGTTCAAATTTTATCCGGACCGGGACGGCTTTGACTATCTGTATGAGATCGACCACCTGGCTGATCTGAAGGGAAAAAAGTATCAGCAAAAGCGGAACCACATCAACCGTTTCCTGGAAAGCTGCCCTGATTGGCGGGCAGAGCCCATCACCCCGGCCTGGATTCCCACCTGCCGGGACCTCCTGGACCGGTGGTACCGGATCCACCTGGAGGCCGACCCCCATATGCAGTATCATCTGGAGCAGCTGGCCCTGGACCGGGCGTTCCAGAACTACGAGGCCCTGGGCCTGGATGGGCTGTTGCTCCTGGATGGGGACAAGCCCATTGCCATGACCATAGGGAGCCTCATCAGCCCCACGGTCTACGACGTGAATTTTGAGAAGGCCTTGGGTGAGGTTCCCGGGGACTACGCCATGATCAACCGGACCTTTGCCCGGTATATCCGGGAGAAGTATCCCCAGGTGCAGTATCTGGACCGGGAGGACGATTTGGGCCTGCCGGGTCTGCGGAAGGCTAAGGAGTCCTACCACCCGGACCGGATGGTGGAGCAGTACTCCTGCGTGTTGAAAGAGGATATCGATGCAGTGTGAATATCGCTCCGCCAGGGAAGGGGATCTTCCTGCCCTGCGGGAGCTGTGGAAAGAGGCCTTTTGGGACGGAGACCGGTTCCTGGATCAATTTTTTGAGGGGCCCTTTGCTCCAGAGCGGAGCCGGGTGGCCGTGGTGGAGGGGGCCGTTAGCGGAGCCCTGTACTGGTTTCCCGCCTCCTGCAGGGGCCAGAGCCTGGCCTATCTCTACGGCGTGGCAACGGCGGCCAGGCTTCGGGGCAGGGGATTGTGCAGCGGCCTGATGGCGGACACCCAGGCGTATCTGTCCGCTCAAGGAATAGACGGCATGCTCCTGGTGCCAGGCAGCGCCTCCCTGTTCCGGTTTTACGCCCGTCTGGGCTACGCCCCCTGCTGCCCCCAGGGCCGCATGAAGGTGCAGGCTGCCGGACCGGCCCTTCCCCTGAAGCCGGTGAGCCCCAGACGGTACGGGGAACTCCGGCGGACGCTGTTGCCTCCTGGCGGCGTCTGCCAGGAGGGGGTCAACCTGGAATTCCAGGCCGGCCTATCCCAGCTCTATGGGGGAAAGGACCTGCTTCTGGCTGCGACTCGTCAGGAGGATGGTACCCTCCTGGCCAGCGAGCTTCTCTCCCGGGATCCCATTGCCGCGGCTCCCCGCATTTTGAAAACCTTAAAGGCCAGGGAGGGCATCTTCCGGGTACCATACCCAAAGGGCCGTCCCTTCGCCATGTTTCTTCCCCTGGCCACTTGGCAGGGCCCTCCCCCGGCCTATTTTGGATTGGCCTTTGATTGAATCTCCGGCTACGGCCACATCCTTTGGATGTACCACCGGGACTGTGCTGACATGGCGTAAGCACAGTCCCGGTTTTTATCGTGCACCCGGCGGGCCCACGTTCCGATGGGTGAAAGTCCCAAATCCACCAGATAGCGGGAAGGTATAGTCAAGGGCAACCCTGGCGCCGGGAATCTGAAGGAAGTTGGCGGTAACGCTCTGGCCTGATGGGACAGATGATATAGTGATACTGGCAAAAGTCCGAGGAACGGCATGGGCGGTGGTGTGAGAGACCGGCCACCCAATCAGTGGGAAGCCTCCTATTGGATTATCATTTATTATTTACAAAGCCAGTGGCGGTTACCGGATCAAATTCCTACAAGCTGCTGCCAGTGCGCTGAGTGTGTGGCAGGACACCATGGGGCACAGGGCGGCCATTGTCTGGATGCTTTTCAAATAGTGCCATTTGCTCTCTGGTATGGGATTTAACCAAATCACCCGCCCGGAGAGACGGTTTGCTTCCTGCAATGCGGCAACCGCTCGGGATTGATCGATGGTCTTGGCATCAGAGAGAATCAGCAAGGTCGTGGATGCCTGCAAAACAGCAGGATTCATGGCGCACAGCTTTTGCAGAGCGGTGCCCAAGTCGGTACCCCTTCCATAAATGCCCGATTCTTTTACATAGTTGCGAAACAGATTCATGTTTTGCAGGCTGAAGGCGTCTGCATGGCACATTTCTTCGGAAAACAGAAATACCAGGGAGCTTTCCGACACCTGATTCAGGGCTTGAATGAACCGCAGGGCAAACTCCGAGAACTGCATCATGGACCCGGACACGTCACAGAGAAGCACCAAATTCTTTCGGCGATTTCGTTTTTTCTTATAGCTGAGCCGGGAAAAGCTGCCGCCGGTTTCCAACCCTTTTCGGATGGTACGGCGGAAGTCCAGTTGGCTGCTATGACCGCTTCTGTGTCCCTTGGCAGCCAGCTCGCCGTTGATTTGCCGGGAGATGGTTTGGAGGAGGGAAATGGCCTTGGGTATTTCTGTATCCTTGAACTTGGAAATATCCCGATACAGAAGCCCCAATTCCGGGTCGGCGGCTTCGCAGCCTGTTGCAGCGTCCTCCAGCCGCATCTGCTGTTCCAGCAAAGCCTTTGCGAATACAGAGTGAATGAAGTTTCCATAAAGCTTGGGGTTGCGCTCGGCGCTTGCTTTGTATTTTTCCATGAAATGCTGGAGCCGCTGGCGTGCGTCTTCCGGCATGGAGGCGTAGGCCTCCATTTGCTCCCGGTTCAAGTCCATGGGCTGGCCGTTTACCTGCAAATTTCGCTCGGCTTCCCGGCGGGCCTGTGCCATTTGGGCTTCCCGCTGCATCTGCGCCTCGGCCTGTTGACGCATGGTTTCCTCTGACACGAAAAAACCGTCAAAGACCCGATCAAAGGTGAGTTGTTCCTCCCGAGACTTGGCATATACCGTCCGTAGTGCGGTTTTTACCAACTCCCGGTCCTCAAACCCCAGGGTGGTGAGAACGTGGCAAGCGTCAGCTGTTTCCATGGGACTGACGATGAGCCCTTCCAGCCGCAGCATCCTGGAAAAAGCAGCGATCTTCTCAAGGTACACCGCCGGATCAGTCATGATGATTTCCCCCGCAGCCCTGGCTGCATTGGCATACATGACCGGCTTCCGCCATCTCCTCTAAAACTCCAATGTCTTCGCTGTTTTTTAACACAAAACCTGCCGTCTGCCGCAGGGCGTCGGGGGTCAGCTCCCGAATTCCAAGGGCATCCAACGCCGCTGCCCAGTCCAGGGTTTCTGCGATAGAGGGCTTCTTTAAAATCGCTTCGTTGGAGCGCAGCTTCTGCACCGCCACCGCCACCTGGGCGCAGAGGCGGTCATCCACATGGGGCAGCTTGGCCCGGAGGATTGCCAGCTCCTTCTCCAGATCCGGGTACTGAATATATAGATAAGCGCAGCGCCGCCGCAGGGCTTCGGAAAGTGGTCTTGCCCGGTTGGAGGTCAATACCACAAAGGGCACCGACTTTGCCCGGATGGTGCCAGCCTCGGGAATTGTCACCTGCATTTCAGACAACAGCTCCAGGAGGAAGGCTTCAAATTCCTCATCTGCCTTATCAATCTCGTCAATTAACAGCACAACAGGCTTTTCTGAGCGGATGGAGTGCAGCAGGGGACGCTCCAGGAGGTACTCGTCGCTGAACAGGCTTCTGGTCAACTCTTCCCGGTCCTGGCTTGCCATATGGACCTGAATGGACAAAAGCTGCTTCTGATAGTTCCATTCGTATAGCGCCTTACTTTCATCCAGCCCCTCGTAGCACTGCAAACGCACCAGCTCCCGGTCCAAGGCAGAGGCCATGACCTTGGCAACTTCCGTCTTTCCCACACCGGCAGCACCCTCAATCAACAGGGGGCGGCCTAATTGCAGAGCCACTGTCAACACCGTTGCCAGGGTGTCGTCATAGATGTAATGGGCTGCGTCCATTTTTTGTTTCAATGTTTCCAGTTTCATGTTGTTCCCTTTCTCCCGACAGCGTGAATCCTGCACCGGTACACCTATTATATCACATCTGCGTCCATTTTGAAGTTCAATCTGATGGCAGTCATAAAAAACACCGAAACGTGAAAATATCCCACACCGGTAGCCATGCATAGAGCTGCCCCAGTTAATTCGGACAGGGCATTTGAAGACGGCATATTGCTTGGCGAAGTGTAGGGAAGACGCGTTGCGATAGTGAAAATATCGAAGAAATATCCCCCCACCCGGCTTGTTCCAGGCAGCGACAGGTGCTAGACTTAGAAAAGACCATGAAAGAATATCAGAAGATGGAGGATGCCTGTGCTTGTGCGCAGACTTTGATACATATGGATGAGATCAAAAGGAGAGTAGCGAAATATTGGAACCAGCGGGCGGAGGGTTTTTCCTCCCAACGCTTGAGAGAATGGGGAAGCGAAAAGCACGACCTCTGGCTGGAGGAGTTTCAGAAATATCTCCCGAACGGCAGGCAGTTGAACATTCTGGATGTGGGAACCGGCACTGGCTTCTTTGCCATGCTGCTTTCCAGCCGGGGCCATCGGGTTACGGGGATTGACCTCAGCGAAAATATGATTGATGAGGCCGAAAAGACAGCGGCACAGCTTGGTTTGCCCGCAGAATTTTTCGTGATGGACGCTGAATGCCCTGATTTGAAGCCTTCTAGCTTTGACGTGATCATCACCCGAAATTTGACCTGGGCCCTGCCGAATTTGCAGAGAGCCTATGGCAGTTGGCATGGGCTCTTAAAGCCCAGCGGTGTCCTTTTGAATTTTGATGCAGACTATTGCCGGGAGAACGCCAACCAGACGCTTCCAGAGAATCATGCTCACAAGGAAATCAGCGCGGATCTTATGAAGGAATATGAATACATCAAGGAGGAACTGCGGCCTCGCCAGCGGCCTCGCCCAGCGTGGGATTTAGAGCTGTTGGAAACAGCGGGTTTTCATAAGATGCAGGTAGACTACACAGTTTGGCAGCGGATCTATCACAGCTTTGATGAATTCTACAACCCAACACCGATTTTTTTGATTGCGGCCAGGGCGTGAGGGAGTAAAATGGAACATTTTAATAGCTTTGAAGAAGAAAACATCAGCTACTGGACGAATCGGACACCTGGTTATTCCGGTGTCAATCAGGACGAACTGGCATCTCAGCAGCGTGTCGTTTGGCGCACGGTGATTTCGGAGCGCATCAAGTCATGCTTTCCCGGCAAAAGTCCTGGGGAAATCAAGGTCCTAGATGTGGGCACCGGCCCGGGTTTTTTTGCCATTATCCTGGCAGAGCTGGGGTATTCTGTGACTGCCGTGGATTATACCGCCTCCATGCTGGAGGCTGCAAAGGAGAATGCGGGAACGCTGACGGCAGAAATGACCTTTCTGCAGATGGACGCCGAAGCGCTCACCCTCGCAGATGGCACGTTCGATGTACTGGTGACCCGCAACCTGACCTGGAATCTGCGTCATCCGGAAAAAGCCTACGTCCAATGGGCCCGGGTTCTAAAGCCAGGAGGTCTGCTTTTGAACTTTGATGCCAACTGGTACAGCTATCTCTATGACGAAGAGGCCCGGAAGGGTCATCTGCTGGACCGGGAGAACATCGCCCGTTCCGATGTGGGAGACGAAACCGAGGGTACCGATGTGCCGGCCATGGAGGCCATTGCCTTGCAAACACCCTTGTCTGCAAAGCGCCGTCCGGATTGGGATATGGATGTTTTGAGCGGTCTGGGCATGCAGGTGTTGGCAGACACCGAAGTTTGGAAGCGAGTCTGGACCCGGGAAGAGCGGATCAACAATGCCTCCACGCCTATGTTCCTGGTGGAGGCGAGAAAGTGTGGACATCCCAATGCCTGAAACAATGGGAAACGCCCTGTTCTACCATGGATGCCGACTTTGGCGGATAGTTCCTGATGGTTAGAATTTCTGTTGCGATCCTGTTGATTGTAATTACCCAGATAAATCTGGTGGGATATAAGAATATATTCATTTAAGAAGGGGCAGAAGTAGATGCGAAACTATGTAATCAAACGCCTACTGCAGCTGATTCCGATTTTGCTCATCATCACGTTTTTATCTTTCGCTATGATGCGCATTGCAGGCAGTGACGCAGTGCTTCAGAAAATGGAAAACACGGGAATGGTGGTTTCTCAGGAGGTCATTGAGAAAGCCAGAGCGGAGCTGGGGTTGGACAAGCCTTTTTTGACCCAGTATTTTGCGTGGTTGGGCAACCTGCTGAAGGGGGATATGGGCGCCAGCTACATATCCGGCAGGGAGGTTTTTCCCACCTTCATTTCCAAGCTCCCGGCAACTTTACTGCTTACGGCGGTCTCCATTGCCCTGACCATTGTAGTCTCCATTCCTTTGGGGGTCCTGGCGGCAGTGAAGCAAAACCGGTTTACGGATTACCTGATCCGGGTGTGCAGCTTTTTGGGAAACAGTATGCCCAATTTTTTTGTGGCCCTGCTCCTGATGTACTTTTTCTCCATTCGGTTGAATCTGTTCCCGGTTATTGCAAGCGGCGTGAACCTCCAGAGCGTTGCCTTGCCGGCCCTTACCTTGGCCATCGCCATGTCTGCCAAGTACCTGCGGCAGGTTCGGGCCACTGTGCTGGATGAGCTGAGCAAGAATTATGTGGTCGGTGCGCAGGCAAGGGGCGTTCGTTTTTATGCTACACTGACAAAAAGTGTTTTACGGGCGTCCCTTGTGACCATTATCACCCTTTTGACACTATCCATTGGCAGCCTCTTGGGCGGTACTGCCATTGTGGAGTCCATTTTCCTGTGGGACGGCGTGGGCAAGGTAGCGGTGGACGCCATCAACATGCGGGATTATCCCATGATCCAGGCTTATGTCATGTGGATGGCGATCATTTATGTCTGTGTCAACTTGATCACAGACCTTTCCTATCGGGTTCTCGACCCCAGAATCCGGCTGGGAGGTGAGGGAGTATGACAGGCAGGGAAACCGTATCCGTGCGCAAACAGAAAATCCGGAGAAACCGGATCAAGGCCCGTCTTTTGTTTTTCCTCCTGTTGGTGGTGGCGCTGCTGCTGGTGGTGGTATTCGCGGAGCAGATTTGCCCCTATGACCCCAACGCCCAGAATACCAGCGTTTCTCTGCAGCCGCCGAGCCTTTCCCACCCTGCTGGTACGGACCGCTTTGGCCGGGATATGCTCTCCCGCATTATGGTGGGCCTGCAAACTAGCATTCTGTCTACACTGACCCTGGTTGCCATTATTACGGTGGTGGGCAGCGTCCTGGGAGTGCTGTGCGGCTTTTACGGTGGTGCGGTAGATTCTCTTGTGATGCGTGTTTCGGATGTGTGTCTGGCCTTTCCAGGGCTGGTGTTTGCTTTGGCGATTGCGGCGTTGCTGAACGGCGGCATTGAGAATGCAGTGGTGGCTCTGGCGGTGATCAACTGGCCCAAATATGCCAGAATTGCCCGGAGTCAGACCTTGACCCTGAAAAGCACGAACTATATTGCGGCGGCCCGGCTTGCCGGGGGAACCTCCCTGCAAATCATTGTGAAACACATTCTGCCAAACAGCTTAGGCCCCATTCTCGTCACGGCCATGCTGGACATCGGCACCATGCTCATGGAGCTGGCCGGGCTTTCCTTCCTAGGGCTGGGCGCGCAGCCGCCCACAGCGGAGCTGGGCAACATGATGAGCGGCGGACGGAGTATGCTGCAGACTTACCCTTGGGTGGTCATTGGCCCTGGCATCGCCATTTTCGTGGCGGTGGTCATCTTCAATCTGCTAGGCGATACTGTGCGGGATTATTTGGACCCCCGCAATAGCTGCAGACAATAAAAAATAATAAGGAGAAAGAAAAATGAAAAGAAAAATAAAAGTATGGGCATGGATGCTGACGCTGTGCCTAACCCTGGGTCTGCTGGCCGGCTGTGCGAATTCTGAACAGACCAGGCAGCCCGACGGCGGGAAGAAGACCTTCGTGTTTGGTGACACCACCTTCAACCCCGAAAATGAAGAGCCGGATATAAACCCCCACAATACCTATGCCGGCTGGGCTTGCATCCGCTACGGTGTGGGCGAGACCCTGTTCCACTATTCCGATGCCATGGAAATCGAGCCTTGGTTGGCCAAAAGTTATAAGAATGTGGATGAGCTTACTTGGATAATTACACTTCAAGAAAACGTCACCTTTACCAGTGGCCGAAAGATGGACGGTCAGGCGGTGAAGGAGTGCCTGGACCATCTGGTGGAGGTCCATGACCGAGCCAGAGGCGATTTGTCCATCGACACCATCACTGCCGATGGTCAGACCGTGACCATCAAGACTGCGGAGCCGAAACCTACCCTTCTAAATTACCTCAGCGACCCTTATGGCTGTATCATTGATATGCAGGCTGGCATTACCGATGACGGTATCGTGGCCGCCACCGGCCCGTATAAGGCGGTCTCCCTGATCTCCGGGGAGCGGCTGGATTTGGTGAAAAACGAAAACTACTGGAACGGCGAGCCTGGCTTTGACGAAATCACAGTCCGTACCATCTCCGATGGCGACACCCTGACCATGGCCCTGCAGTCTGGCGAAATTGACGCTGCTTACGGTATGCCCTACGCCAGCTATCCCCTATTCCAAAATGACAAATATACCATCTCCAGCTGCGCCACCAGCCGGGCTTTCTTTGCCCACATGAACTTTGAAAGCCCCATCATGCAGGACGCCGCTGTGCGCAAGGCCATTGCCATGGGAATCGACAAGGACAGCTTTGTCAATACACTGTTGGGTGGAAACGGCTATGCGGCGGTAGGCACATACCCCGATGGTTTTACCTTTGGCGGCGATGCGGTCGAGGCGGAAACCTATGATGCGGAAGGCGCCAAGCAGGTGCTGGAGGAGGCCGGCTGGGTGGATAGCGACGGTGACGGCATCCGCGAAAAGGAGGGCCAAAAGCTAGCCATTCGCTGGCTCACCTATCCCAGCCGGCAGGAGCTGCCCTTGCTTGCCGAATCCGTCCAGGCGACATTGAAGGAAATCGGCATTTCCGTTTCCATCAACTGTACTGCCGACCACAACAGCATCCGGGTAGACCCAACGGCCTGGGATGTCTATGCCAGCGCCATGGTCACGGCGCCTACCGGCGACCCGGAGTATTTCTTCACCACCCATTGTCTGGACGGCTCTGCCGTGAATAATGGCCATTATCACAGCGACCGGCTGGAGGAGCTGGAAGCGGAACTGGCGGTTACTTTTGACACCGCCCGGCGAAGTGAGCTTGCCGTCGAGATGCAGCAGACCATTCTGGATGACCATGCCTTCGTGTTCTGCTCTCACCTGAAAATGAGCATGATCTCCAAGGCAACCGTCACCGGCCTTGTGGCCCATCCCTGTGACTTTTATGAGATTACGGTTGACCTGGCTCCTGCGAACGAAACTTTCTAGCCCGGTCGAAAGGAGAAAATGCCTATGGAAGAACTGCTAACCTACAAGTCTGTAGAGATTGCCTTCAACGGCCGGGCGGTTGTGCACGATGTGAGCTTTGCACTGCATCCCGGAGAAATTCTAGGCATTGTAGGAGAATCGGGCAGTGGCAAAAGCACCATCCTGAAAGCCGCTATGGGGCTGCTCGGGAACGGGGGAATGGTGACACGAGGCGATATCTGGTTCCGGGGAGAGGATCTTCCCGATTTGAATGAGAAAGACATGCGGCGCATCCGGGGGGCGGGAATCGGCATGATCTTTCAGGATGCCGGGGCGTCCCTGTGCCCCATCCGCACCATCGGCAGCCAAATCTACGAGAGCATGTCGGCCCATGGCAAGCTCACAAAAGCAGAAGCAAAGGAAAAGGCCCTGATGCTGTTTGAAAAGCTGCACTTTCAGGACAGCCGGCGGATTTGGGACAGCTACCCCTTCGAACTATCCGGCGGCATGAACCAGCGGGCAGGCATTGCCATCGCCATGCTCATGGAGCCGCCGGTGCTGCTGGCAGACGAGCCCACCAGCGCCCTGGATGTGGCGGTACAAAAGCAGGTGGTGCTGGAAATGCTTCGCCTGCGGGATTTATTTGGAACGGCTATGATTCTGGTGACCCACGACATTGGCGTGGTGTCCGCCATGGCGGATACGGTGCTGGTGCTGAAGGACGGCAAGGTGATGGAGTATGGCAGGGCGCGGCAGGTTTTGAATGAACCGGAAAGGGAATATACCCGGAAGCTACTGTCAGCTGTGCCGAAACTGCGGAGGGCGTAAATGGAACCAATTTTAGAAGTCAACAATCTGACCAAGACATTCCATACAGAAGGAAAAGCCAGCTTCACCGCCGTAGACCATGTGAGCTTTCGCCTCTACCCAGGGGAAACCCTGGGGATTGTAGGGGAATCCGGGTGTGGAAAAAGCACCCTTGCTAAGACGGTTTCCCGGCTGATGGAGCTTACGGAGGGCTCCATCCGGCTATGTGGCAGGGATATTACAAAAGCGAAAGGCAGAGAGCTGCGCAGTGCCTACCGGAACATGCAAATGGTATTCCAGGATCCGGTGAGCTCCTTTGACCCCCGGCGTACTTTGGGGGACAGCATTGGCGAGAGTCTGCGGAACAGTGGCTGTTCCAAGGCGGAGACAGAAAAGCAGGTTCTCGGCTTGCTGGAGCAGTGCGGCCTCCCGGCGGAGTTTGCAAAACGCTATCCCCACGAGGTCAGCGGCGGTCAGTGCCAGCGGGCGGCCATTGCCCGGGCCCTGGCCATTGAACCGAAGGTGCTGATCTGCGATGAGGCCACCTCTGCCCTGGATGTCACTGTGCAGCAGCAGATCATGGAGCTTCTTCAAACGCTCCGAAAATCAAGGGGGATTTCCTATGTTTTTATTTGTCACAACCTGGCGCTGGTGCAGTCCTTTTGCGACCGTTTGCTGGTTATGTACGGAGGAAAAATTGTGGAAGAGGGCACCCCAAATGAGGTGATTCTTTGTCCAAAATCGGACTACACAAAGCTGCTGCTGGATTCCATTTTATAGCTGCACAAAGTCCGGAGAGCAACAGTGGACAACGGCTCAAACGTCTGGCAAGTAGTTTGGCTTTCCGCATATCGGTTGAGTGGGGCGGCGCAGGGTACGGCCTCCTGGCAATGGGAACATGTCCTCCGTTTTTGCACTGGTGCGGTACACCCTGCCTGTCCCTGGGGCAAGCGCGCAGTGTCATGGAATCTCATCACTTGCTACTGGCGAATGATAATCATTTGGCGCAAAAATATCGCGGCGTAAAAATACCGCACCTGGGGGAATACCCGGGCGCGGTATTTTTATAACTAATTTAAACTAAACATAACTAATTAGCTTGGGGCTTAGACAGTTAAATTTCCATAATCACCGGCAAAATCATGGGATTGCGCTTGGTGGTTTTGAACAGGTAGCCGGACAGGTCGTTTTTGATGGAGGATTTGATGGTGGCCCAGTCCCGGACGCCCTTCCGGCGGCAGCGGTCCAGGGACTCTACGGCGATGAGCCGCAGCTCTTCCATCAGGTTTTCCGATTCCTTCACATACACAAAGCCCCGGGTGATGATGTCTGGGCCTGAGAGAATGGAACCGTCCTGGCTGGACAGGTTGACGCAGACAACCAGCATGCCGTCCTGGGCCAGGTGCTTCCGGTCCCGGAGCACTACGCTGCCCACGTCTCCCACGCCAGTGCCATCCACCAGCACCTTTCCGGCAGGGACGGTGCCGGTTACCTTGCAGCTCCGGCTGGTCAGCTCCATCACCTGGCCGATGTCGGAGATCATAATGTTTTTGGGACTCATGCCCATCTGCTTGGCCAGCTTGGCATGAATTTGCAGATGCCGCTGCTCGCCGTGGACAGGAATGAAGAACTTGGGACGGGTCAGGGCGTGAACAATTTTCAGTTCCTCCTGGCAGGCGTGGCCAGAGACATGAAGGCCCTCGGACTTCTCGTAGATCACCTCGGCCCCCTTCCGGTAAAGCTCGTTGATGATCTTGGAAATGGCCTTTTCGTTGCCTGGAATGGCGGAGGCGGAGATGATGATCCGGTCGCCGGGCTGGATCTCCACATGCTTGTGAGTGGAGAAGGCCATGCGGTACAATGCCGACATATTTTCGCCCTGGGAGCCGGTGGAGACAATGACCACCTTGTCCTTGGGTAGGCTTTTGGCTACGCCAATGTCCACAATGGTGTTGGCCGGGGCCTTGAGGTAGTTCAGCTCTGTAGCCACTTTCAGCATGTTTTCCATGCTCCGCCCGGTGACGGCCACCTTCCGCCCATACCGGTGGGCAGTTTGCAGTACCGCCTGAATCCGGTGCATGTTGGAGGCAAAGGTGGTGACGATGATCCGCTCATTGCAGTTTTTAAACTGCCGGTCCATGCCTTCGGCCACCACCTGCTCGGAAGGAGTGTAGCCGGTGCGTTCCACATTGGTGGAGTCGCACAGAAGGGCCAGTACACCCTCCTTTCCCAGCACACCCAGGCGACCCAGGTCCATCATGCCGCCCTCTGCGGTGGGGTCAATCTTGAAGTCACCGGTCATGATCACCCGGCCCACAGGGGTGTGGATGCAAAAGCACACAGCATCGGCAATGGAGTGGTTCACGTGGATAAACTCCACCTGGAAGCACCCGGCTTTCACCACGTCTCCCGGTTGGTGGGTGACCAGCTTCACCTTGTCCGCCAGACCGTGCTCCTCCAGCTTCAGTCGGATGAGGCCGCCGGTCATGGGGGTGACATGGACTGGGGCCAGGACCTGCTGCAGGGCGTAG